>Ga0126379_10000628_pt1 | contig 19785 bp, 22 predicted proteins | sample PanSoiMetPlot_24_FD_92640 | JGI IMG/M metagenome (GOLD analysis project Ga0126379, IMG submission 92640) | Tropical forest soil microbial communities from Panama - MetaG Plot_24 | ecosystem: Environmental > Terrestrial > Soil > Tropical forest > Bulk soil | place: Panama | collected 2016-02-17
GTAATCCGATTTTCGCAAAAATCTTCGGCCAAATCTTCGACAGTTCGATTGCCGAGGATTACAACTGCCGCCGGATGTTTATTGACCTGCTGGTCTTGGCGGACAGTAGTGGAGCGGTGGACATGACCGTGGAAGCAATCGCGCGCCGGACGAATGTGCCGGTCAATGAAGTCCGAAAGTATATTGAGCAGCTTTGCCAGCCGGACCCTCTTTCGCGTTCGCCGCTGGCCGAGGGGAAGCGGCTGATTCCGCTGGATTCCGGCAGGGATTGGGGTTGGCAGGTTGTAAACTTTCAGCATTACAGAAAGCTGCGGGATGAGGAAGCGCGCCGGGCTTACTTCCGCGACACGCAGCGTAAGTATCGCGCTAAACAGAAGGCACTTAAAGATGTCAAAGACACACTGTTGACAGGTGTTGACAAAGTTGGACAAGTGTTGACCTCTGCTTCTGCTTCTGCTTCTTCTTCTTTCTGGGAAGAGTTAAAGAGAAACCCTCTTTACAAAGGCATCGACATTGAGCGGGAATTTGAGCGTGCGCGGCAATGGTGCCAGCGCAAGAAACGCCGCCTCACCGAACGCTTCTTCATTAACTGGCTGAACAAGGCCGAACGGGATTTGGCCCGGCCACCTTCCAAACCCAAACCGCACCTTCCGCCACGGGCCGAGCCGACCGAGGAACAGTTGGAGCTTAGCCGCAAGATCGCTGCCGAAGAAAAAGCCAAACTCAAGGCACAACTTTTTAAGCGCAATGCCAATCCGTAATCTCAATGATCCGCACCGGATCACCGACGCCAACCGGCTGAAGACCGAGCGGCGCATCGACAAATATCTGACCCTGCGGGCCATCCTGGCGACCTGGGAAAAAATGCCGCTTGATTTTCAGTGCCGCGAAGGCATTTACATTAAAAAGCTTCGGACGCGGATGCACCAGAATCGCAACTACATTCTACACCGCGCGGATGCGCGTGCTGACGAGTTCATGCCAAAACCTGAACTCATGTAAAATGCCAAATGAACTTACGCACCTCGATCTCTTCTCCGGCATCGGCGGATTCGCCCTCGCAGCCCAGTGGGCGGGATTCCGCACCGTCGGATTTTGCGAGATCGACAAGTTCTGCCAGAAAGTTCTCGCCAAAAGGTTTCTGGCCGACGCCGCAGAGGCACGATGCGACGAGGAAGCGCGGGAACACGGAAGCGGACAATCATTATTATCCGCACGATTTAACGAACGCAGTGGAGTACCCATCCTTCCAGACATCCGAAACCTCGACGGACGAGACTTCTACGGGGCCACCCTCATTACAGGGGGATTTCCTTGCCAGCCTTTCAGCTGCGCCGGGAAGCGACGAGGCAAGGAAGATGACCGTCATCTCTGGCCGGAAATGCTGCGCGTTATCTCGGAAGCAAGACCCGCTTGGGTGCTTGGAGAGAACGTTACTGGAATCATCGACATGGAACTCGACCAAGTGCTATCTAACTTGGAGAGCGTCGGCTACGCCACGCGGACGTTTGTTATACCAGCTTGCGGTGTCGATGCCCCGCACCGACGAAACCGAGCCTGGATTGTGGGCTACACCGCAGGAACGGGACTATCGGACGGGTCAAGCTTACCGATGGGAAAACCAAGAGGAATACAGCCGGAATTTGAACGATCAGGCTGCGGCTTCGGAGGTGCATGGGCAGTTGAACCCAACGTGGGTAGAGTGGCTCATGGGATACGAAACAGAGTGGACCGACTTAAAGCGTTAGGCAATGCCATCGTGCCGCAGGTGGCGTATCAAATTCTCAAGGTGATAGCGCAAATCGAAGAAAAAGCTTGCCAGCTTGATTGATTTCATTTTTCCTCTTTTTCCATGAATCCAAGACTGATACTCACCTTAATCGCAATCATCATGGCCGCGCTGAGTTACTGGATACCGCAGACTCTCGGCGCCTCAGTCGTCATCCTCGGCGCCGCCAACCTTGTTCCAGCCTCGGCTTAAATCTTCGAGCAACGACTCTGGCATGGCCCGTCCCGCGCCAAAAGACGCGGTAGAGCGCGTTTTAATTGATAAACCGCGTCGTACTAGCCGAAGTGTCTTTATCGGCGTGTGTGAGGACTGTGGCAAAACTTATCTCAAATGCACATGCAAAGTCTATATGTCGGCGTTGCGCCACGAGTGGACTGTGCATCCTAAAGTGTGACGCCGCACTCTGAGCTTTACAAACAGCGTATCCGCGAACTGCGTAAAAGCAGGCCGGGCGCGCCCAAGATTCATGTCTGGCGCAAGAAACCCAAGAAAGAGCGCGGCCCGGTGAGCGAGAAAAGTAAAGCGCGAATGCGCCGGTCAGCCCTGCGCCGCTGGAAGCGGATCAACCAAGCGATGGAAGCCGAAAATTCGCCCGATAAATACTAAGCCTTAGGGATTTTTTGTTTCTGGACAATGGCAAGCTCTCTTGTCTTTAAGAAATCCAGTAACGCTTCGCGCGGCACCCGAAGATAGGAGCGCGTGGCGTTTGGCGCCCGCAGGTCAAGAACAGGGCTGATTTCGCCCAGTTCGATCAAGCGCATCACATGGTCCCGGTGGATTTGCAGATATTTGGCGACAAAATTTACCGGGAAAGATTCCCAGTTGGGCAAATGTTCCGCCACGAAACGCATTTTTAGCCTAATTACCCCAAGTCAGCAAGAATTTTCACCACGTTGTAGCCGTTATTGGGAAAAGTCAGGATTTTCCCTGTAGGAAAAATTACTTCCCATTCCTGCTGGCATTTTATCGCCGTATCAACATCGCTCGCCACGGGGTTGTAAGTAAAATAACCCAGTGTCGGCGCAGCGGGATCAGCCCCGATACTCGCTGTTTGCTTAATCTGCTTGGTTGGCGGCGTGTCCTGGCTCTTTAACAGAAATGACAGCGTGCATCCGGCCAAATCAGTCAAGAGCATTTGAACTCCGTCAATGGTAGGTTTATCCGCAAACGTGATTTTTGTGTCGTGTTGTTTGGTTACAATCGTAACTGCCATAGGTTTTACTCCGTTTTATCTACATCAATGTCGGAACCTGTACGCGAGGTTCCAGTGCTGCTTCCAGTCTTAAATATCATAAGAGCCGAGCGAGCGGTAGTCGCCACTGCGCTGCTGATCGCAGCGGCGATTTTTACTGTCGATCCCGCAACTTGTCCTGCCCAAATGTTTACGACCCCGCCTTTGAACAAGTCGCCAATAAAGGAAATTGAGGCGGTGAAACGTTTGATGGTCCGCCTAGTCAGCACTCCGACAAAGGAAAGCGATGCTGCGAATGCTTTTGCGCTTGAGCGTTTTAGCGCCCCTGTGAAACTCAACGTAGCGGTGAAAACCCGCGCATAAAATCGTGCCCGCGTCAGAGTGCCGACAAAGGACAACGTAGCGGTAAAACTCTTAGGAAATCCGCGCCCCAGAAAACCAACAAAAGATAGAGTTGCAGTGAAACCAGAATCAATGAGTTTCTTTGTTAGCGTAGCTACAGACGTTAGGTTAGCTGAGAATGATTTGAGCGCCTTGCCTCGCAAGGTTCCACTAAAACTGAGCGTGGCCGTAAATATCTTGTTAAACGCCTTGAGAGCGACCAAAACGCCACTGAAACTGAGCGTAGCAGCAAATCCAGCGTCACGAAGTAACTTGGTTAAGTTTCCTACAAAGGAAAGAGTCGCGGTAAAACCAGCGTCAATCAGCCTCTTTGTCAGGTTCCCCGTGAAACTGAGCGTAGCGGTGAATGACTGGGTGAAAGTCACGCCGCCGTGAATCAGTTGCGTGGCCAGGTTGCCGACAAATGAAAGCCCGGCGGTAAGGATTTTATTGGTTTTGCGAATCAATGCCCCGCTGAAACTCAATGTTGCAGCAAACGCTTTCTGGCATTGCGCTTTGAGTGAACCAGTGAAACTCAGGGTTGCCGTAAAGATTTTGTTGAACGCTTTCTGTGTTCCTAGGCTTCCGACGAATGACAAGGTGGCGGTGAATCCAGAGTCCAAGAGTTTCTTGATTAAAGCCCCAGCAAAACTCAGGGTGGCAGTGAATCCTGCTTGAGTGATTTTCCTGGTCAGAGCAGCAGCAAAACTTAAAGCAGCAGTGAGCGGTTTGCGAACCTGTCGGGTCAGCGCCCCTGCGAAACTTAAGGTAGCCGTAAAGGCGCGGTTAAACGCCTTGGATGAAACTAAACTTCCAACGAACGAAAGTGTTGCCGTGAAACCAGCGTCCAGAAGCTTCTTTGTCAGCGATCCTACAAAACTAAGTGTGGCAGTGAAGCCGGAATCAATGAGCTTTTTAATAAGCGCACCGACAAAAGATAAAGTCGCGCTAAGACCGTGAAAGGTTTTCTTGGTGAGTGGGTTTGTTGAAATAGCGCCCGTAACAGTGATGTTGTATTTCCAGCCAAGATAGGATTCGACAGTCAACCGTTCGGTGCTGGTCAAGGCGCGATTATAGATAATCGCTTCGGCTATGTCGCCGTTGAAGAAACCGCCAGAACCTAGTCCATCACCGCCAACGCCCAAGGTGCCAATGCTGCTAGCGCCGGGGTCGCCCGATACTTTTTGGACGCCGTTTACGTATCCTAATGACGAGCCACCGTTAAAAATGCCGCTAATGAGAGTGAACGTGCCTGAGTAATTAACGGAGTCAGTCAGCGCGGCCCCGGCCCACATCAAGAAGTTGTAATTGCCTGAGTTTTCTTTGAAGCCAAAACTCACGTTGCCAGAGCCACCGATTATATCTTGAAACGCTCCGGTACCGCTTGTGCCGGGTTTGCCTACTCCAAAGATGGTGAACGGTTGCGATTGGCTGATGTCACTGCCACTACTGAGATAATCGTTAGTGCCATCGAATCTCACGATTGGCAGACCGTTTAGAATGTTCGTTTTGTAAATCGGTTGATTGCCGCTAGTGCCTTGTGAAACCGTTAAACCGCCGCCGCTTGAATCAGTCCACGAAGTGACCGATGCCCCGTCAGTTAAACTCAGTGAATCAGCTTTCCACCAGCCTTTGAGTCCACTGGTTTGATCTGGTGTAGGCGGTGCGAGAAAACGCAACACTGCGGTAAAACCACTGTCGATGACTTTCTTTGTTGTCAGTCCCACAAAACTAAGACTCGCGGCAAAACTTTGGGTGAACAGTTGCGCCGAAGGAATTGTGATAATGAAGATTTTGCCGCCAGAAGGCGCTTTCTGAATCGTTCTGGTTGGATAAGTGGGATTCACTTGAACTTGGGCGGCGAAAGAAGTGGCTGAATCACAAGATCAGGCAAGACGGCTGCGGCTACGCCTGAAACGATATACGATTGGATAGGCGACCAACCGCCCCACGAACCACTTCCCGCCGGGTCTTTGCCTTGCACCCGCCAGTACCGCGTGCCAGTGCCTATTGAACTCTGGAGCGTGTAACTAATTTTGTTGTTTTGTGTGAATGGGTCAAGATCACCACCGCTTACCGTGTTAAGAAATCCAGCGTCGGTGGCTGAAAATTTATCCAAAGCAATCGAGTTGACGGTTGATACAGAAAACCGAAGATCATTGACTGAGTTAGAAGTCCAAGCACCGCCCGGAGCCTGATTTGCAAGATTGCCACTGTGGACATCTGAAACCGAAAAGTCAGCTTGTACGAAATTTGAACCATCGCCCCCGCTGTATTCAAAGCTGATAACGTACTTCGTTCCAGCGACCATTTGATATTGGGCCGATCCTGAAAACGTGAGAGTGACCAGAGTTGCAGTTGTGCTAAGAGTTGAGACATCCAGATTATCGGAGTAAGCCAAGAACGTTCCCGGTATTGCGGTTGAACCGTATGTGCCGCTGATGGCATACAGGGCGGCTACAGCACCGCCTGTTGGGGAGCCAAACTTGGATAGTAAGAATGTAACTGAACCGATCTTGCCAGCTACGCCAGTAAATGCTTGGGAGATTCCCGGCGAACCGGAATAAACAAAACCATTGCTGCCGCCAATCGCGTTGCTATCCGCCACTACCGATCCAAAATTAGTATCAGTCGCAATCTGAATTTCATAGGTAATGTCTTCGCTTTCCACATCGGTTCCCGTGAACTCCAGCGTGGGCGTTGTGTTAGTGCCAAAGTCGTTTCCGTCAGCAGTGTTAAGGACAACCGTAGGCGGGTTGTTACTGAACAGAGGAAGGCCGCGATAATCAGTCGGAACAACACCACGGTAACGATATGGCGGGTCTTGCCAGTAAAGCCCCTCATTGATCTGGCGATTGATGAACGGTGTTTGGTACGCGCCACCGCCAGTCTTTTGATGGTAGGTGATGCAATCCGTACCCAGCATCCAAAAGCCCGGTTCCCTGCCACGCCGGGTTGAGCGGGTAGTATCATTTCCCGGCCAATCCTCGCTGTAGAAAATGTTTTTGCAGTTAGACCCAGCCGAATTTTGTAGCCCGTATTTTTCGCCGTCTTGCCGGATAAAACAACGCCTGTAATCGCCGCGCCACGATTGCATACCGCTGACACTTAAAATTTTCCAAGCTAGGACTACATTGCCCGCACTTTGAGTAAGCTGGCTAGAAACACTGGCTGGCGTCCGAGTACTGAGAGGCGCAATGGTAGTTGCCCCTGCCGCAGTCGAACCAGTTTCAGTAGCTAATTGAACCGAAGCGTTAGTCGATGCTGTGTCTGCGGTAGGGCCTTGGAGTACTGACGTGACTGCGCAAACCCCACCAGTTGCCGATGTTAAAGCAGGAGCAAGCGCGGCGCTTCCATCGGCAATTTGAGTGTACTTCACGCACTAGAGTTCCTCAAAGATTCCCGTGCTTGATACTGTGGCCGTTCCTGATGCCGAACGCATGGAGATAACTTCGGAATTGACATAGTACAGTTCTTCTCCCGGCCCCGCGACCCAGCGAATGAACCCGCCCCAACTGTTGATTGCAAGGGATAGAAGCGTGTTGGTTATGGTTTGTGTCCCAGCTTTGCCATAGGTTCCTGCCGCATTAGGACTGCGCGAATTAAATGGTTGCGCGGTGATTGGCGTATTCGATGTAATAGAAGTCCCTGCACGACCAATCTGTAATCGGTTCACTGTGCTGGCGGTAGATTCGCCGCCGATTATGAGTTCAAGGATGCGCCCTTGCCCTGCCGCCGCAGCTTGGAATGTCAGATTGTCGGCACTGGTAGAAAGGGCGGTTCCAGCGTTGATGATGGAATAAACAGGATCATCTGGGCAAAGCTCGCGGTTGACCAGTTCGTAGTCCGTCCAGAACTCCATACTTCTATCGACGGCTTCATTGTAACAGCGGGACGGAGCGCGGATTTCTTTCAGCCAGTTCTGGCGCCGTAGTTCCTTTTTAATGATGTCAGGACAAAGTTTCATCCGTACAAGAGTTGAATCGAAAGTTTGTGTCGCGGAGTCATGGCCACTGGATCATAGTTTTCCAACGCTTGAGCGTATTCCACCCGCAACGTGCTGCTTTGAACAAGCTGAACCGAACTCGGTTCCTGACCCATTGATGTGCTGAATGAGATGGCGCTTGGAAAAAAGTTGGAAAAGGTCAACGTGAACGGCGACTTGGTGAGGTTAATCATTACCAGCGTGCTTGTGCCGTCACCGTAAAGGTTAATGTCAACCATCTGCAAATTTGCGCTGCCTGTGTACCGGATGGCCATTATTCTTCCCAATCGTAATAGTAGTCCAAGATTTGTCCCGTGCCTGTGGGGCAGATGATCCCTACGCCATTGGCCGTGCCAGCATTGATCACAAATCCGTAGTCGCCAAACGTCCAGATCACGCCCGAACCTATTGCCGCTCCCAACGAAGCCTGTCGGATCGGTGAACCGACTGCGCCATCGGCGGTGTGTCCGGCAAAGCCTGTCATTGCGGGAGCAATATCGTGTTCAGCGTCCCATTGCACTTCAGTCAGGCCCGCGCCGACGCCCGTGGCATTGGTAAAGCGCACCAAGGCAACTGCTACGCCTGAGGTAGTCGTGTTCCAAACGCCCACCTCACGCAGCCGGAATCCGTGCGATGCAATGGCAAACACAGAGGCAACCGCTCGCACGGTCGTTCCCACTACGGTTGAACGTCCAGCTACCGATGCCCTCATGTTTTAGCCGCCAGAGTTGATCGTGAGCGTCCAAGTAAACTGGATTGAATCGCCGTTTGAAACGTTCACCGCAGCGAATTGCCGTCGGTCGAACATGATTGGCCGAATGACATAGGTATCGGCGTTTACTGGCGTAGTTCCCGCCGTGCCATCTGCCGTCTTGTACCAAGCTGGAACCGTAATTGTATTGACCGTATTCGATGTCACCAGACCCCATGAAACTCGCGTGGCGTTGGTGTTGTCGAAGATCGACATCTGCTGCCCCATGACTGTCGAGCTTGATGCCGTGAGCGGTGATGCGCCTGTGACTGTGCCGCCTGTTGTTGTTCCTGCCGTAAACGGTGAACCGGTTGTGTCCGTGAGAGTCGTCGTTGCTGGCAAGGTGCTGCCGAAGGAGAAGATGCCCCATTCAGTCACGGCGTAAGGACCGCCAGCGTCGTAGTTGATCGTCGCTACGGACTGGTATTTTTGCACATTAGCCGCGCTGACTAGAACTTGAGTCCCGCTGACAACGTTGGTGGTAGCGCCAGTAATGGGTAGGAAAAGCTTAATGTGACTTGCGTTACCCGTAGTCGTATCAGTCCCGCTGGAATGATACCGCATCTTGGCGAACAGACTGTTGAGCGCGTTAGTGGCAGACCACGCGAAATCATTGGCCAGAGCGAGCGAACCAACGTTGGTCGTCAACCCGCTCCCAAGCTCGCGCTGCTCGATCAAACGTTGCTTGGGATCAAAATGTTTAAGGGAAAGATCGGTTCCGAAGGCTACACCGCCGGGAAAGGCGAGAGCTTCACCGTTTCGTTCCCAAGCGATTCCAAAACGTCCGACAGGTGTTCTGATTAGCCAATGTTTCTTTTTCATTTTTGCGTATCACCTTGATTTGCAGTTCAGCACTAAAACCCTGGCCCGCGTTAAATCCGATTTCGGATGCGAGTTTCGGGAATTTTCGGCACAGCCATGCGCCGAGTTTCTGGTCCATGCGCTTTAGCCACTGCTTCATTTCTAGGGCGCAGTGAAAAGCGTAAATCGTATCAAAACCACAAAAATTTCGTCTAAAAGTGAAATTTTCTACGATAGACACGATACAGACGATACAGCATTTGCTTTTTTCTAAAAGTTGGTCGCAATCTTCTGACTGTGGCTAAGACCAGCAATCCCGACCTGATCAGGCCGAAGCCAACCAACAAGCTGGGCTTTCTAAGTTCCGAGCAGCACAAAGAGCTTTGCAAATGGTTGCTCACGCCGAACCTGCCCTATTTTGAGATAGTCACTTTGATCGAAAAACATTTCGGAATCGAAACCTCGGTCCATTCGCTCCAGCGGTTCTACCGCAAATACGTGAGCCAGTATTTAATTTCCGAAAGGCGCCGGAACCTGGGCGTTGCCACGCGGCTGAGTAAGGAAGTGCGCCAAAAACCCAGCCAGTTTAATCCCGCTACTGTGGATTCACTGGAACAACTGGCCTTCAAACTTTCCAATGAACCGGATGCGGATGTTAAAAAAGTCCAAGTCATTTACGAATTGGTGTTGCGGGCCAAGGAACAGGAATTGCGTCGGCACGAAAGCGAACTTAAAGCCCGCCGCCTGGATTTCTTGGAACAAAAGGCGCAGGACGCCGAGGACGCTCTGGCAAATTCGCGCCTGAGCGAAACAGAATTTGTGGAGCGAATGCGAGAAATTTTCAAACCGGACGAGCCAAACACAAATGGAACTAGAAACGGTCACGCGCGAGCTAAGGGAACTGAAACAGAAACGTGTATCCCCTCTTGATCTGCTTCTGCCGTATCAGACAAACTGGATAAACGACTGCGCGCGGTTCAAGATCGCGGTGCAAGCCCGACAGACCGGCAAAAGTTTTCAGACAGCGTGTGAAGCGGCGCGGGACGCTTTCACCGATCCTGGCACCAAGTGGGTGTGTTTGAGCAGCGGCGAGCGGCAGGCCCTGGAATGGATGGAGAAATGCAAGGAATGGGCTGAAACATTCCGGCTATCAATCGAAAACTACGCCGAAGACCGCAAGTTTGGTGAAGCACTTTTACGAGTCGCAGAGATTCGCTTTGCGAACGGATCGCGCATAGTGGCGATCCCAGCAAACCCCAGCACAGCGCGTGGTTATTCGGCTAACGTTATATTGGACGAGTTCGCCTACCATGAAGACCCATCGGCAATCTGGACGGCGATGTTTCCGAGCCTTACAAACCCACTCGCGGGAACGTTCATGCGCCGGTTTCACGCGCTGATTGCTGGGGAAGATGCCACCCAGATAAATCGCTCAATGAAAATCAGGGTGGTATCCACGTTCAACGGACGCAGCAACAAGTTTTTTGATCTATGGGAAAAACGCGAACAGAACGGGTATAGCGGGCACAGGATAACAATTTACGATGCCATCAGGGACGGTCTGCCGCTTAACGTAGAAGAACTCAAAGCCGGGTTGGATGATGCCGATGCGTGGGCGCAGGAATACGAATGCGAACCGATGGACACCAGCAACGTGCTGTTGCCCTATGACCTTATCGCGCAGGCCGAGACCATTGAGGCGACTGAAATTATTGAGCCAGAATTTTTTGAGTCTAACCGCGAAATATTTACCGGCATAGATTTTGGCCGCAGCAACGATCCCACCGTCTGCTGGACACTGGAACTGGTGGGCGACATTCTCTGGACACGGGAAATTCTGGTATTGGAAAAAACCGATACCCCAAAACAAAACCTGATTCTGTCCCACCGGATAAAAGGTTCGCGCCGAAGCTGCGTTGATTACACGGGGCCGGGCATTGGCTTTGGCGATTACGCGGTGAAAGAGCATGGAATCGGTGAATGGAAACCAGAGCTTCACAAGTTTGGGAAAGTGGAACTCTTCACGTTCACCCCAAAAAGTAAGCGCCTTCTTTTTCCGAAACTGCGCCGCAAATTTGAGTCGCCTGTTAAAATCCGCATCCCGGTGTCGCGCGCGGTCAGGGAAGACCTTCACGCCATGCAACAAGTGGTGAGCGCGGGCGAGTACGGTTACTGGGCGCCGCGCAGTCGCCAGGGCCACAGTGACCGTTGCACCGCCCTTGCTCTGGCCATCCGCGCGGCAGGCGAAAGCAGGGTAGGCGCAATTCGTGATCCAAGCCTGATTCATTTCGGGCGGCCGACGCCCAGTCGAATGCCGGTATTTCAGCCTGCCAGACTTTTGCCATGAAAAGAACTAGAACGGCCGCGGCGGTTAAAGCAAGGCAACGCAGCGTCAGAGTGCGTAAGAACGGGCAGAACGCCATTGACGCACAATCAACCATGCGTTTGCCGATGCGCCTGACGCGCAACAGCGCGTTTCGCTGGACCCCGCCCGGCATAGCAGTCTTTACGCCGCGTTACATTGAAATGATTCTGCGGGGCGCGCTCTCAGGCGATCACATCATGCAATGGGATTTGTTCCAGTACATGCTGGATACCTGGCCGACCTTGAGCGCCTGCATGACTGAACTCATGTATGACGTTATCCGGCGCGACCTGATCTTTGACCCTTTCACGGTGGAAGATGAAACGGCTAAACCCAGCGCAATCGAGCGGGAAAAAGTGGTGACAGCCGCCATTGACGCCATGAATCCTGATGCCACGACGGATGAGACCGGTATTGACGGGCTGATTGAAAACATCATGGACGCCTGGTTCAGAGGCTACAGCGTAAGCGAAATTTTGTGGACCGTTACCGACACTTCGCAGGGAACTCTCTCAATCCCACGGGCAATAGTATGGGTTGACCCGGCTAGGTACGGTTTTAATCAGCAGGGAATAATGGGTCTGGCTAACCAGGCCAGCAGCACTGCCCCGACAGGTTACGGTGTCACCAGCACAAGCCCGACGCGCACTGCGCAGTTGCAGGTTTTTCCGCCTGACCAATTTCTGATTGCCGTTCACAAGTCTAAATCTGGAAGCTCGCTGGCTGGACCGCTCCTGCGGCCTCTGGCGTGGTGGTGGTGTGCGGTCAATTTCGCGAGCGATTGGCTAATGAATTTTGCGCAGATATTCGGGCTTCCTTTCCGCTGGGCCAGTTACGCTGCTTCAACTCCTGACCAGACAGTAAGCGCCATTTGCGACATGCTAACCAACATGGGCAGCGCTGGCTGGGCAGCGTTCCCAGAAGGCACCAGCATGGAACTGAAAGAACCGGGTAGAGGCGCCGAGCAAACGCCACAGGGCCATTTGCTTGACCGCGCTGATATGTATGCGCGCCAGGTGATCTTGGGCCAGACCATGACCGGGCAAACACTTGCTTCAGGCCGGGGTGGTCAGGCTTTTGGAACTGTGGAAGCGCAACTCAAACAGGACCGAATAGACGCCGCCTGCCGTTTCGTGGCCAATGTCATTAACCAGCAGCTTATACCGGCCATTCTCAATCGTAATTATGGCGACGCTACGCAGGCGCCTGAGTGCCGGTTCTTGCAGGAAGCCGAAGGCACTTACCAGGATGCGCAGCGCGATCAAATCATAAATACGATGGGCGTTCCGATTCCCATCAGTCATTTGCAACAGAAATATAACATTCCCGAACCGACCGGGGACGAAGCTGTGTCCCAAGCGCCGGGCAAGCCGATGCCGCAATCCCCTGTCGCCCCCGGTCCAGCGGGGACTAGGCCCATAGGTCAGACCCCAGCAAATCCGCCGCCCAATCCAAAGGAATCGGTTCAAAGCCGCTTGGAGCAAATCAAATCAATCGAGGATGACCAGATTTTCGCTCACGAACTGCAAAAGTTCGCAGCCGAATTAGTAAGGAACAAAGGAGAAAACAATGACAACAGCGCACAAGAAACATGCCACGCATAACGTAGTAACAACCGATGAACCGCCACCTGAACCGGCGCCGGAACCAGCGCCACCGCCGTCTGAAGAGCAGACCACGTTCATAACCTCAAGCGGCACAGAGGCGGCACTGAGTTTCGCGGAATTTAAGAACCTTAAATTGAGCGTCTAAAATTATGGACGAAGAACAAAAACAAATAGAGGAAGAAGTTGCCAACGGCGCAATCGAATGCCGCGCCAGGGTGGACATTCCCGCCACGGTCAGTAATGAAATTCTGTTTCTGCCGGTTGGACTTCACGCCATTACGCCGGTCTCAGGCGGGATAGGCAGAGCGATCAAGGTAAAGATTGATCAGCAATCGGCGGTCTTACTGGAAGCGCAGCGCGCAGCTATTCTGGCCAGGACGGATAAGCGGCCGTACTTCGATTTTAATCACGAGGACGGCGCGGCAAGCTTTTGGCCCAACGCCTTCTTTTGGCGAACAGGCGAAGGCGTAGTGGCCAAGGGCGAATGGACGGCGAGTGGTAAGCGCGCCGTGGAAGGAAAAGATTTCAGGGCATTCTCGCCGGTGTTCCATGTGGATGACAAACACAAAGACCCGGCACTCATAGTCTGCTCTGATCACGCATCACCTAACATGGGCGGGTTAGTCAATGACCCCGCCTTTAGCACTTTGCCCTTGTGGGCAAAAAACGCCGGGAATGACCCCGGACCCGCTGGAGCGTCCAGCGATCAACCCAAAAAGGAGAAACGCAAAATGGAAGAGGAAGCAAAAGACAAAGACATCGCTACGCTCCGAGCGAAGAACGCGGAGCTTGCAGCAGAAGTGGAACGCCTCACTGCTCTGTCTGCGAAAGAAGATGAGGATGATTCGCACAAGGAAAAGCTGGAATTTGCCGAGGCCCAGTATCGGGCTAACACGGCTGAGCTTGAAGCGGCTGAACTCCGGGCGGAAACTAAAAAACTCCGCGACGACATTCAGAAACGCAATTCAATCGCGGCCAAGGATGCAGTTAAAAAAGCAGTTCTGGAAGGCAAGATTTTGCCGAAAGACTTTGCTACGCAGGAACGCCTGGTCGCTGAATGCACCGCTGATCCCAGTTACATCAGGGTGATCGAGCGATTGCAGGGCAGAGGCGGCGGCCGGATAACTTATCCTACCGCGCGCAACGGTGATGGACAGGTTTCAATCACGGCCGAAGACCCGCTGAATGTGTTTGCCAAGATGGGCAACATTTGTCGGCAATCGGTGACGGCAGGAAACCACGAAGTGAAGGCGCAATGCGCCAGTGATTTCCAAGCCATCTTTGCAGCGGAATTTGCTGATACTGAATCCAACCGGATTCAGCGCACCCGGCTGCTCAATACCAAACTGGCCAGAGTTGCTGAAGCAATCATGGCAGCGGATGTGACCGATGCAAACCTGGGCACAATCGCCGGAACGCTGGTGACACAGCGCACTCTGGAACTCTTAAAGGCGGTCTTTCCGATGCTGACTCGGTTTACCACCGATTTCTCGGATCAACCGGCTACCTTTAACCAGTCGATCATCACTCGCACCGTTACCATCCCAGCCGTGCAAACCTACAGCACTGCAACTGGATGGGCAGATGCGACTGCCGGAACAACGGATGTGTCCGTAGTGCTTAACAATCACAAGGGCATTCCGATCACGTTTAATGAGAACCTGTTGGCCAGCACCATGCGCCAGTTGTTTAATGAATTTGCCGAAGCAAGTTCGTATTCGCTGGGTAAAGCGTTGGTGGACGAGATTTATTCTCGAATGACTGACGCCAACTTCACCAATAACAGTGTGTTCCAATCCACGGCGTTTAATCGCGCGGCGGTGATTGATGTTGGCGTTGCTCTAACCAATCGGCTCGTGCCATTGGCAATCAACAATCGAACCATGATCCTGTGGCCAGCGGCATTTGGGAACCTGGAAAAAGACACGGCCATCATCCAGTTCGCAACCAACGTGCCACGGCCGGAACTGATGACCCAGGGGATTACCCCAGAGAGCGGGTTTGCAATGGCATTGGAGAGCTTCGCAATTTACGCGGCTCCCAACCTGCCAAGTAACAACGCGAACCTGGTAGGTTTCGCCGGGTCACGGTCGTCACTCATAATCGTGACGCGAACGCCCAATGATTACACTTCGGTTCTGCCGGGGGCATCATTCGGTAACGTGCAGATGGTCACTGATCCCGACATTGGAATCACTGTGATGCAGGTGCAGTATGTTAATCATACGCTTGGCACCGCCACTTCCCGCATCGCGCTGATGTACGGGACTGCTGCCGGTCAAACCGCAGCAGGTCAGTTAATCAAAGCGAACGCTGGTTCCGGTTCTTCGCGGTAACCGTTTCTATAAGTTCGTTTAATAACCTGTCCCGCTTGACAGGCGGGACAGTAATTAGGCGAATGAAGATCGACACCAAAAACGGCTGGTTCAGGGGCGTTGGGGACATCGTGTGTTTTGCCTGGATGGGTGAAGGCATGATGGCCGCTGGTCAGGACGTAGAATTTTACGCTGAAGACTGGCGGGCTGAACTATTACGAATGTTCCAGATGCAGGTCACCGATAATCCCTATGGCGGCGCCTTGACCCAGCACGGGTATGAAGAAGCGGTGGCACAAAAGTCGCCCATGAACTATCTGCAATGGATGACGCATCACCTAGGAGTGACGGCAACGCCCCGGCGCCCGCGACTTAACATGATTGCCATGGACCGGGAAATGGGTCGCAGAGACAGCGCTGACGTTATTCTTTTTCCATACAGCTATTCGCCTGTGCGAACATGGCCAAAAGCGTATTTCGTAGAGCTTGGCCTTATCCTGCGCAAAGAAGGTTACACGGTCAAAGTCGTGATGGAACAGCGGGACTACGCTTTTTACATGCCTTTTCACTGCATCGTAGGAATGAGTTGGAACTACATTGCCGCCGCCGTTCAATCGGCGCGGCTGGTGATTGGCAATGACAGTGGCCCGGCGCATCTCTCCGGTACTATCGGCACGCCAACGATAGCCGTCATGGGTGCAACCACCGAACGAATCTACGCTCACATCCCGGAAGTAGTTTCGTATCGCAAGAAATCCATGCCATGCGCCGGTTGCCACTGTCTGCTGCCTAATTTCCGGGCGTCATGTGACTGCGGTTGCCTGGAACTTTATCGCACCTTGCCAGAGGAAGTGGCCGAGTTTGCTATTTCAAAACTCAAAGCGCAAGAGGAAAAAGCAGCGTAGCAATGGATGATTATCACAAGCTAATAGCCGATTGCGTGACCCGCTTGAGCGATAAACTTGGGCGCAGGATTGATTACGTTGAAATCGGGGTTTGCACGGGTAACAGCGCATTCGCGGTGTTGCAGACTGGCGCCGTGCGTCATGCCACCCTGATTGATGACTGGTCCAACACGTATTGCGGCGAGGTGGTTGCTAAAGCCAGCGATGTTGAGGAGCGGTTGAAAGGGTTTCCGGTAGAAATTCTTATTGGCGATTCAAAGGAAGTTCTGCCAAAAACTCGCCGCGCCTGGGACGTTGGCTTTATAGATGGCGATCATTCTGATGCGGGGTGCCTGGCCGATCTGGAGAACATGTTCCCAAAGATACGAGATGGCGGAATCATGTTCGTGGATGACTTGCGCAACCCCGGTTTTCAAACTTTGGAGCGAGTCACCAGAAATTTTTGCCAGCGCAACTCCCTTCAAATGCAATATCACGCTGTCCATCACGGTCTGGGCGAGATTAGTGTGCAGCACTATGGAAGCAATTAACATGATGCTGGGCTTTGGAATGAACGGCATGGAAGAACGGATACTCACCTTGGCCCGCGCCATCGCGGTCAAGTTTAATGAAGTGACCTACGTAGAGATTGGGGTGGCTGAAGGCACCACCCTCACCGCTATCGGTTCAATCCTGCGCGATCACGCAAAAAAATGGCGCGCCATTGGGATTGAACTGCCTAATGGTTACTCTTTTTCCATGCAAAGGGTGATGGACTTTGCCAGGGAACGCAGCCTAAAGCTGGATTTTATTGTCCCTAACGGCAATATCCAGCATCCGCGCTGGGGCCAGGTCACGGTGTTTCTGAAAGACAGCCAGACCTTCCTGACTGAAATGTGGCAGGAAACAATTCAGTTTGCGCTGATTGACGGTTGCCACGGGCGACCGTGCGTGATTCAGGATTTTCTGGCGGTAGAAGCTTTCGCTGTCAAAGGCGCGCTTGTCATGTTTCACGATTACGGCTTGGACCAGGTTGGTCATCATCAGCCGCATTGCCCCGGCGGGATTGATGTGCGCGGGGCGGTTCAGGACTTGGGCCTCTTAAACGGGAAACGCGAAGGCTGGATTTTGCGTGAAGAACTTCTTGCAGACAGACCGGGCGGCGGCTGGGACATGGGAATATTTCAAAAGGACAATTAACATGGCATTCTGGATAACCATTACCGGGGACAACATTCAGCTTCTTGATTCAGAAAAAACGGTCATGGAATTTGCCACGCCGTTGCAGGATTTGGACACCTGCGTTTTGCAGGCTTGTAATTTCACACGCGGTTACTTGACCGCCGGACCTCTGGAACCGATGCCCACTATCCCGCCAGAGGTTGTGGATGACGCCATTGCGATTGCTCGTTACAACTATCTTGCCCAAGAACCAACCGGCACTCTGCTTACAGACATTCGCCGGGTTGCTTACGATCACGCAATGGCGCATCTGCGTGACATTAGTAGTGACAAATCAGCTTACACGGCAGCCGATCCCGCGACCTTGCCGCCAGCGGAAGTTGCTTTTGGCAAGTCTGGAACTGAACTCAGGATCGCCATGCGAACAAGCACGCTGCCATGAACGCTTTAAGTAGAACAATCTTGATCGCTTCGGCACTCCCGCCCAGGCAGAGCCGGGCCATAGTCAGTGTGTTGTGCAAGGCAAGTCGTGAATCATTGGAAAAGAAACGGGACAAACTTAGCAACCGATTTCAGAAAGCGGTGGTCCGGGTCTTAAAATTCGCCAAGCATGAAACGCTCCGCAAACTCCAGCGCCATCTGCATAGCAACCGGCCGTTGATGGGTCAGGACCAGCCGCCGCCGCACCATGACGCCAACCGGATAGCATTTAACCCTGATGAACTAAGCCGCGACCTTGGCATCATGCTAAGCGCAGAAGTGCCAAATGTTCTGGACAGCGCGGTAAGTGACACCCTGGCAGCGGCAGGTTTTCGTGACCCGTGGAAATTGCCCGCGCAAGCGGCGCTGGATTTTATGTCCAGCCGACAGAACCTTCTTTCAGGCGTGTCGGACGAAATTTTCCAGGTGATTCGCAACGAAATTTCAGCAGGCCTTATCGCCGGGGAATCCATTGCTGAACTCTCGGCAAGAATAAGCAAGGCGTTCAATGAAATTGAATCGGGGCGCGCGGAAGTAATAGCAAAGACTGAGACTGCTGCTGCCTACGCTTACGCCAGTGACCAGGCGGCGCGCGCGGCAGGCATTGAATATAAGCAGTGGATTCACGGAGCGACTTCCAAAGTTCCGCGTCCTGATCATGTCGCTATTGACAGACTAATCGTTCCTTTCAATCAGCCGTTTCCGGTTGGTGATCCGCCCCTCATGTATCCGCATGATGGGAACGGTTCGCCGCAGGACGTAATAAATTGTTCGTGCATATCAATCCCGGTAACCAGAGCAGACTTTTTAGCGCAATGATTGAGATTAAACTTCCACCGGACACGCTGAGTAAGATTGCCAGGATGCAAAAGTTACCAGCAGAGTTTCCACTGGCCATTAAACGCGGGATGGACCGCGCGCTGCTCATCGTGACTGGCCGCATTCAGGCCAAGCGCCTGACCGGGAAAGGCCCGTTTGACCCCAGCTTTCATCGGCTTGGTGAAGTAAGCCAACAACTCCTGCGCACGACCCGGAGCGAACCAGCCGTAATAGCCAGCAACACTGTCACTGGCTACATAGGGTCCAACGCCAACCGGCGCGGCGTATCTTACCCGTCCATTCACGAATACGGCGGGGGGAAATTCCCTGAACGCAGCCCGTTCCGCACCGAGATAAATGAAAACGTTGATTACATTTCAAACGAGATTGGCGTTGAAATCGAGAAAACTCTTAATCTGTGAACGAATTGAGCCAGTTACAGCAATCCATCATCAGCCGATTAACGGTTGCAGACACCCAGGTGCCTTCGCCAGTCCCGGCCAATGGAGCGATTAACTGGGTCACTGAAGACATTGGAGACTTGGCCGCTATCATCAACAAGACAGTGGGCAGCGTTGGCATCATTGGGATAGTAATGACGCCGGGCGGCCTGGAGCGGTGCAAGATGTATCAGGTAGGCGTTGTACCAATCTCGTTTCTATGCCCGGTAGAAGTGCAGGTGCAGGAAAACGTGACGCTCAACCGAAACAGCGGCACCAAGGTTTCGGCGCTTGATCTGGTAGTCTTTTCCATGCAGCGGCTTCATTTGTGGTCACCGGGGCACCAGCGGATTACCCGGATGCAACTGGACGAAACGCCGTATCTACTGGTGACTGAAGCGCCGATCCTCACCTACAACGTGCGATTTATGGCAAAAATAACTATTGCCTGAAGGTTTTCCCTCATAACAAAAGTAACCAAAAACGAAAAAATCAACCGCTAAGAAAGCATGAACCAACAATACCTAGCACTGGGGCAGGACGTAATTTTCGTCGGCCCCGACAAGCACAAACACAAGGCCAAGATCAGCGTGATCTATTCGGACAGTTCCGCTCGCGTGGAATGGGCGAACGGATCAGCCATTGCCGAGCATTCGGACAAGGGCGGCGAAAACACTTTCCACTTCGAGCAAGCCTCGCCCGAAGGCGGAACCAAGAACAAGTGAGGCGACAACAGAACTAAGGAATAACCTATGGATTATACCGCAGCATACGGCAAAGAGCGCCTCTCTGGA
>Ga0126379_10000629_pt1 | contig 19783 bp, 9 predicted proteins | sample PanSoiMetPlot_24_FD_92640 | JGI IMG/M metagenome (GOLD analysis project Ga0126379, IMG submission 92640) | Tropical forest soil microbial communities from Panama - MetaG Plot_24 | ecosystem: Environmental > Terrestrial > Soil > Tropical forest > Bulk soil | place: Panama | collected 2016-02-17
GTCGCCAGGTTTTTGATCTCGTCGAAGGCGACGATTTTTCCTTGATTGATGATCAACACCTTCTCGCAGGTCATGGTGACCTCGGTGAGCAGATGGGTCGAGAGGATCACGGTGTGCTTTCCGGCGAGGCCGCGAATCAACGAGCGGACCTCGGCGCGCTGCGTGGGATCCAGCCCCTCGGTCGGCTCGTCGAGGATGAGGACCGGCGGGTTGTTCAACAGCGCCTGCGCCACTCCGACGCGTTGCCGGTACCCTTTCGACAGGTTCTGAATCACGCGGTCGAGCACCAGCTTCACCCCGGTCAGCTCGCTCACTCGCGCGATTTCCGTGTCCAGCCCTTTGCCCCGTATCCCTTTTAAACGCGCCACGAATTCGAGATACGATCGGACGGTCATCTCCAGGTAGAGAGGCGGTGTTTCGGGCAGGTATCCGAGGCGGCGCTTCACCTCCATCGGGTGCTCGAACACGTCGAAGCCGGCGATTTGGGCGGTGCCCTCCGAAGCGGGCAGGAAGCCGGTGAGGATGCGCATCGTGGTCGTCTTACCGGCGCCGTTCGGACCCAAGAAGCCGAGGATTTCTCCTTCGCCGACGGAAAAATTGAGGCCGTCGATCGCGATCCGGTCGCGGTAGCGCTTGGTGAGGTTCTTGACCTCGATCATTGCCATGAGCGAACTCCCGTTCGAAGAATCACTTCCTACCTGGACGCCAGCCTTCGGAGGGGAGCTTGGCGTTCTGACGAAAGTGGCGGCGGGAATATAGAAGTGGAGACCTATCTGTCAAGATTGACGCGGCGAAGGTCATCATCCGGGGTGTAGAAACCGCCGGAGAAAGAAAAAAATGCCCAGGCGCGTGTGCGGGGCCGCTGATGCGATTCATTTGGCTCGGGTGCGCAGGTGGCCGGACTCCAGCTCGTGCTTCGTGTATCGCCTGTCCGGTGTTCCGGCAGGCAGCTCGACGAACTCGCACATCTCGCACAACCGGCTGTAGATGCGCTCTCCCACGCGCTCGCGAAGAAGCTCCGAGTCTTTGCTCAATTGCGCTTCCTCCGTGGCGCGATAACCGGTGGCGGTCCGGACGCTCTCGCGCTTTGCCGCCAGCGAGTAGTTGGCGGCGAAGAGCGTCGTCCTGCCGGCGTTGTATCGGCGGGCGATCAACTCATCCAACGTCTCGAGCTCGAAGGGACTGCCGCGGCCCTTCCCCAGCTCGTCGATGGCCAGCACTTCGATCTCCGAGAGCGGGCCGATGATCTCCCCGCCGCTCTTTCCATCCTGGAAGCCGCGGCGGATGGTGGCGTACAAGAGCGAAATTTCCACGTAGCAGGCACCGACGCCCAGCTCGAGCGTCAGGTGCGCGAGCGACGCGGCCAGCAAGTGCGTCTTACCGGTTCCCACCGGACCGCTGAGCACGAACCCCTTCGGCGTTTGCGCACCCAGGTAGCCGAGAGCGAACGCTTGGGCGACCTTCTTCGCGCGGTCCTGAGCTTCATTCGAGGCGCGGTAGCCGTCGAAGTCTGCCTTGGCGAGCACGCCCGGCACTTGTGCGCGCGAAAAGAGCTCCAGCCGCCGCGACAGCAACCTGCAGCTGCAGGGCACCAATACCTCGTACGTGCGCGGCCCGACCTTGGCGCTGAAGGTTTCCTGGCGCGTTTGGTACGCATGCCCACGCCCACCGCAGCGCGGACACTGGCGAGAACAGTCGCACAGCCGCGCCGCCGCGCGATCCAGCCGACGCTCGAGCACGTAGCTCTTGCCGCGGCAGGTGACGCAGACCCGGGTTGCCTGACTTGCGGATTCCACAAACCCTCTTTACCAGAACGACGGAAGGCCGAGGCTGTTTCTGAGCACCACGCCGCGATGAAACCGGCGCGAGAGCCTCCGGGCGCGGCTGGACGCTTGCTCGATCGAGCCGTTTGTCTGGGCGCGAGCTTTCTTCAGCACCTCGATTCGCTCTGGAAATGCAAGCGCCCTCAGCAAGTGCGCCTCCGCGAGGTCGATCCGCTCTCGGAAGTCCTCCGCCTCCAAAGAGGCGTGCGCAATCAATGAGGCAAGTTGGTTGATCTGCTCGGTCAGCTCCGGTCGCTCGCTTGCGAGGCGCTGCAGCGCCGACTGCATTTGGCGCCGGACTTTCGCTGCCGATGGAGGTCGGCGGGCTGGGCGGCCGTCGCCGGTGGCGCCGGCAGAGCGCCACTGGTGCTTGCGGATCTCCGACTCCACTTGCCGCCGGCAGGCGCGCAGCGATCGCAGCGCGGGCTCACCTGGCTTCGCGTGCCAAGCCCCTTTCTCTGCGGCCCGGCGGATCCCCAAGGCGATCACCTCGAGCGGTGCTCCGGTGCGCGCCCATCGCGACAGCAGCTCTTCGTCCAACGCAGACAGAGCCACTCCGGATCCGCGGTAGGCGAGAAAACAGTCCTGCACCAATTCCTCCAATGAAGCTCCGACTGGGAGCAAGCTCATGGGTCAATCGAATACCAGCCGAGTCCGACGACACCCATCCTCAGCCGCGTACAGGCGCCCACCCGACCGGTTGACCAAGCGCGCGCTTTGCGAGGAGGATTGGCTGCTTGGCGAAAAAAAATTCCCGAGGTCCGTGCGCACCTGCGTGAGTGCTGAGCAGGTCGGCACCTGAGGGACTCACATTGGGAGCATCATGCAACGCGTTCTCGTTTCGGCTCTCCTCGTGTTTGCCACCGCGGCGGTGGCGCAGGAAAACCTGAGAGAGAAGAAGAACCCCAAGGACGCAGGCTTGAAGAAGGGTACGTCGGCGGCGCCGGACAAATCTCTCGCCGGAGACATCACTCGACCAAAAGTGGAGAAGGGGGCCGAGGCGCCAGCGCTTCAATATGATCAGTTCCGCCTCGGCGTCGAGCTTCAGGTCGCTTCGAAGCGACACGAGCAGATCGATTCGCTGACCAAGATCATCAACCTGTCGCCCGATCAGAAGGAGATGCCCTCGCTGCTGTTCCGACTGGGCGAGCTGTATTGGGAAGAGTCGAAGTACTTCTTCTTCGAGGCAAATCGGAAGGACGACGACCTGATCAACGCGAAGAACCGCGGCGATCCGGTGGCTCAGGAGCGGGCAAAAGCGGAGAAGGAGGAGCTTCTCGCCAAGAGCAAAGAGTACAGCCAGATGGCGGTCGAGCAGTACTCGACCATCATCCAGAAATACAAGGACTACGCCCGCACCGATGAAGTCCTCTACTTTCTCGGCCACAACCTGATGGAGGCCGGCGAAGAGCGAAAGGCGTTGGTGGCCTATCGCCGGCTGATCGACCATTTCAAGAAATCGAAGTTCCTCCCCGACGCCCTGCTCGCATTCGGCGAGTACTACTTCAACACGTCGAAGGGCAAGAAGGACATGATTGAAAAGGCGCTCGACTATTACAAGCAGGCAGCGTCGTTCCCCGAGAACCAGCTCTACGGCTTCGCTCTGTACAAGCAGGGCTGGTGCTATTTCAACCTCGGCAACTATCCGAAGGCGATGGATATGTTCAAGGCGGTCGTACTCTACGGCGAGTACGCCGGCGCCGCCGCTCTGGAAAAAGACGCCGGTAAGAGCGGAAAGAACACGCTGATCCGCGAGGCCCGCAACGACTTCGTGCGCGCCTACGCGCGCTTCGGCTCACCCGCCGACGCTCGCGCCGAGTTCGGCAAGGTCGCCTCCAAGCCGGACGATCGCTTCTTGATGATGAAGCAGCTGGCCAACCTCTACTACGAGGACGGAAAGGATCGCGAGGCGGCGCTCACCTTCAACAGCCTGATCCGCGAGCGTCCGCTCTCGCCGGAAGCCCCGGGCTTCCAAGGCAAGATCGTCGACTGCGTCCTGCGCGCCGGCAACAAGAAGATGACCGTCGAGCAGGTTCGCCGTCTGGTCAAGCTGATGCAGGATGTCGAGAAGGCAAACGTCGCCAAGGATGAGAAGGACAAAAAGGCGATCGCCGAGGCTCGCGAGCTCTCGGAGCGAACGCTCTCCAATCTAGCGGTCAACTGGCACAACGAGGCGAAGAAGACGCGCGACGAGGAGACCTTCGGCTTCGCCAACGAGGTCTATTCGGATTACCTCGCTTTGTTTGCCGAAAACCCGAAGGCCTACGACCTGCGCTTTTTCTGGGCGGAGCTGCTCAACGACAACCTGCAGAAGTACGAAAAGGCCGCCGAGGAATACACCAAGGTCGTGATGCAGGACGTCAAGCGCATGGAGGCCGGGCAAAAGCCGGGCAAGTGGCTGGTGAACGCGGCGTACAACGCCGTCTTGGCGAATGACGAGCTGGTGAAGGCGGCCGAAGCGTCCGGCAAGCTGAAGCAAGAGAACACCAGCGACGTGCACAAGAAGGCGACCATCGCCCCTCAGCGCAAAGCGTTGCTGGAGGCGTGCGAGCGGTACCTCAAATACGTGCCCAATGGCCAAAAACGCGTGGAGATCGCCTTCAAGGCGGCCAACGTCTATTACCGCCACAATCACTTCGACGAGGCGGTGCTCCGCCTCTCGGACATCGCTCTCAAGTACCCGGACTACAAATTCGAGAACGGCGATCGCGCCGGCGAGGTGGCCGCCAATCTCGTCCTCGACTCGTACAACCTGCTCGGCGATTGGGCCAAGGTCAACGAGTGGGCGCGCAAGTTCTACAACGAGCCCAAGCTCGCCACCGGCAAATTCCGAGAGGAGCTCTCCAGGGTTTTGGAGCAGTCCTCGTTCAAGCTGATCAGCCAACTGGAAGGCAAGAAGGAGTACGCGAAGGCGGCCGAAGCGTACGTCGCCTTCGTCGGTGAGTTCCCCAAGTCCGAAATTGCAGACAAGGCCCTCTACAACGCCTCGATCGACTTCTTCAATGGGAAGATGCTCGACCGGTCGATTGAGACGCGCAATCGGATCATCCGTGCCTATCCCAAATCCGACTATGTGCCCGCCTGTATCTACGCCAACGCCGAAGCGCGGGAGGCAATCGGCGACTACGAGGACGCGGCGCGTGCCTACGAGGGCTACGTCAGCGGTTACGAGCGGTCGCTGAGCGCGGCAGAAAGAGCGGCCGCCAAGAAGCGCTCCAAGAAGAAGGCTCCTAAGGCGGCGGCCGCCCCCGCGGACAAGCCGAAAGAGGGTGGACAGGTCTGGGAAGAAGCGAAGGCGCAGGTCGCCTTGTTCGACGCCGGAATCCTCCGCGAGGGGCTGGGCCAACACCGGTTGGCGGTGCGCGACCGCGAGCGCTACCTGGAGATGTGGCCCGACTCGAAGGACGCGGAGGCGGTGTTCCTCTCCATCGCCGACCTCTATGAGCGAAGCGGCTCCTACAGCCGGGCGATCAAGCAGCTCGAAGAGTACGAGAAACAGTACAGCAAGGAGCCGGCGAAAGTGCTCGCCGCCGAGGGCAGGATCGCGACCATCTACGAGCGCAAGCTGAACCGGCCGCGCGACACTCAGCGCACGAACGAGCGGCTGCTCGCCTATTACGAAAAGCAGCCGACGCGGATCAAGAAGTCCCTCGACAAGACCGGCTTGGATGCAGTGGCACGCGCTCACTACACCGGCGCCGAGGCCGACTACAAGAAGTACACCTCGATGAGAATACGCTGGGGCAAGCTTCCGCACCCGGAAACTGAATTCAAACAGGGGCTGAGGGACAAGGCGCGAGCGTTGGAAGCGCTGCAGAAGCAGTACACCCAGACCGTCAATCTCAAGTCCGGCGACCCGGCGGTTTGCGCGCTTTACAAGATCGGGCTTGCCTACGACAACTTCGCCGACTCGTTGATCAACGCGCCGATGCCGCGCGGCGCACCTGCGGAGCTGCACGACGCGCTGCGCGACGAGCTCACTCGCCAAGCGCAGCCGGTGAAGGACAAGGCAGCCGAGGCGTTCCTGGCAGTGGTGAACAAGAGCCGCGAGCTCGACATCTTCAACGATTGCTACGCGAAGAGCCTCAAGCTTCTGCGCGACACCTACCGGCCACAGCAGTTCCCGCCGGTTCAGGAGCAGGCCGCGGAGCTGAAGGAGCTTCGCTCGATGGCGATGGGCGGAGAAATCCTCGCCAGCATTCAGCCGATTCCGGTTCGGGTCGCCCGCGCCGACGAGAAAGACAAGCAGGACAGTCGCAAGGAGCTGGAAGCCTCCAAAGAGGAAGCGGATCTCGGCCAGTCATTCCACGAGCCTTCGGCGGAGAAGCCCGACAACGGCGTTCAAAAGAACGGGAAGAAGCAGAAAACAAAGCCCGAGGAACCGGAGGACTCCCTCTGATGCGAGCAGCGATCACTCAGACGGCTAACAAGGCCATCGCCCTTCTTGGAGCCTTGACTTTCATCGGCTGCGCCGGTTCGCTGGGACGGCGCGGCGAGATTGCACCCCAGATGCAATTGCCCCCGGAGACGGCGCAAGGCCCGGACGGCGTCTCGACCCGGGCCAAGCTGCTCTTCGAGGACGCGGTCAAGGCCTACGAGTCCCAGAAGAAGTCGAAGTCCATCAATTACCCGGCCTTGGAAGCCAAATTCCAAGCGGCGGTCGCGGAGGATCCGAAGCTCGCGGAGGCGGACTACAACCTCGGCGTTTTAGCCGAGCGGCAAGGCAAGAAGGACGACGCGATCTCGCACTATCAGACTGCTCTTAAGAAGAAGCCGACGCTCAAGGAAGCAGCGGAGAACCTGGCGGTGATCGCGCAGAACGAAGGGCGAATTCCGGAAGCGGTTCGCGCCTACGAAAGCATTCTCGCCGCGTATCCAGAGGACGGAAACGCGCGCGCCCGGTTGGCGGAGATTTACCGGATGAACGGCGACCACGATCGGGCGATGGATATGGCGCGCCAAGCCTTAATCCGCGAGCCGAAATCCCTCCCCGCCCACAAGGTGATGATGCTCTCCTACCTGGAGCGCAAGCAGATATCGATGGCCCGCCTGGTGGCGCTGCGCGCCATGAAGATCGACGACAATGATCCGGAGCTGTATCACACCGTCGGTCTCATCCTCCTCGCGGAGAACGAGCCCGCCAAGGCGCTGCTCCAGTTCAAAAGAGCGATCGAGGTTCGACCGGACTATCTGCCCTCGCGAGTGATGTTGGCGAAGACCGCCCTGCAGCAGGAGAACTATCCCGGCGCCGAGGAACACCTGCGCAAGATCCTCCAAGCGAACGGCAGGAACGCGGAAGCCCACCTCGATCTGGGCATCGCCTACAAAGGTCAAGGTCAGCTCGATAAGGCTTTGCAAGAATACGATCTCGCCGAGCAGCTCAATCCTGAGCTCGCGGCGATCTATCTCAACCGGGGCATCATCCTGCACCGATACAAGGATTCGCCGGAGAAGGGCCTCGAGAACTACAAAAAATATTTATTGCTGCTCGGCGGCGCAGTGGCACTCCCTGCGGAGGCGCCGGTCTTTGGTTTGATGAATGAGGCGGAGCAGATCATTCAGGCAAAGGCAGACGCCAAGCGTAGCGAGGAAGAGACGAAGAAGCTCGAAGTCGCGCAGAAGGCTCAGCAAGCCAAGTTGAAAGAAGCGGAAGAGCGCGAGCACCACGAGCAGGAATTGGAGAATAAGAAAATGCAAACGCCAGAGACGCACGTCAACCGAGAGGCTGGGTCAACTCAGACCGCGGGCACTCGCTCGCGCCCAAAGCCTGCCAAACCAAGCGAACCGCCGGCCAAGGACGAGCCTACCGAGGATCCGTTGGAGAAAAATTGAAACGCGTGTGTGATTAAAAGTAGTCCGATTTAGCAAAAGGTATGACAGTAATTTCCCGATGATTTCATGCTAACTCAGTGAGTGTTAGGATGCGTTTTCGTCACAGGGGATTGTTCATGTTAAAGCTATTGGCGCTGCTTGCGCTCTTGCCCAGCCTGGCTTATGCAGAGGGAAAAAAGGGCGCTGATGAAAACGTTCGTTACGCTAAAACAACGACGATTAATTTCGAAGACGACACGATCGAAGGAGACCTGACGCGGCCTGACGGAGAATATGTCGAAGCGCGAAAGCGCGTGAAACATTCGAACCTGATCAGGATTCGCGAGGAATTCAAAGACAAAGTGATGGAGTCAGTGGGGGAGTTGTAGCAAGGAGGAACGTCGGATTCGTCGACGATACATAAACAGGAGTCTCCGTGCCCGTGCCACTGACACTTAAAGTATACAAAGGCGATCAGCTGATCGCGACCAGGGAGTACGATCGCGACATCATCAAGATCGGTCGCCTGGCCTCGGCTCATCTGTGCCTGGACGATGAGAAAGTTTCGCGCATTCACTCGGTGATCGAGGTTTCGCCCAACGGGGCGTTGTCGATCATCGACATGGGCAGCGTCGAAGGCACCTACGTCAACGGCCAGCGCGTCAACAAGGGCGCCATCGCCAGCGGCGACGAGATCCGCGTCGGCGGAACGGTGATCCGGGTGGCGCTCAGCTCCGCAGCGGCCAACCTCGCGTCCGCTGCCGCCGAGGCAGATCCATCCGAAAGCGCGGAGGCCGCACCGGCGGAAGATGCCGCCGCCGCATTTTCGCAGGCTGTCGTTCAACCCCGCGCATCGCCTCCGCCTCCCCCTCCGCCTGCAGAAACTTCGGAGCGAGCCTCCAATGGAGCGCCGAGAGCCGCCCCGGCGGCGGCTGCGAGCCCGAGGGTTCGCCCTCCCCGCCGCAAGGGCAGCGGCCCGCTCGGCCTCGAGCTGCGGTTCAAGTGGGGCGATCGAATCGTCGGAGAGTATTTCCTCACGCCTCAGGTGAAGAGATCCTTCACCGTAGGCACTGGAGCCGGCGTCGACTTCGCCATGGGCGATGCGAAGCTGCCGGGCGAAAAGTTCGAGGTCGTGCAGTCGGACGGCCAAAACTTTTTGCTGCGCTTCACTGGCAAGATGAACGGCGAGCTGCACCGCGACGGCAGCGTGAGCGATCTGCGGCAAGTGATTGAGAGCCAGCGCACCGAGCACGATGGAGACGCATACAGCCTCCACCTTGAGCCAAATGACTTCGCCTGGGTCGACTTAGGCGCTATCGATCTCGAGGTCTGTTTCCAGCCCATCCCGAAACCGATCTTCGTTCCTTTCCTGGAGACGATTGACTTTACCGTTCTGAACATCTTCCTGGTGATGTTTCTGCTCGCTGCGCTGTTCGTGATCACCGCGCTCAATCGCGAGCTGGAGGGCGAAGGGTACGTCGACGAGCTTTCCGGAAATCAGGCGCGGATCGCTAAATTGATCATCAAACCGCCCGAGATCCAGAAGAACCGCTTCCTCGAGAAGCTCGCCAAGCAGAAGGAAAATCAGGGCGAGATGGCGGCGAAGCACAGCGGCGACGAAGGGCAGATGGGCAAGAAAGACGCGCCGAAGCGCAACACGCGCACCGCGCCAAAGGGCGATCCGAATAACAAGGACCAGGCGAGGATGATGACCCAGCGGATCTTCGGCCAGGGCAGCGGCGGAATCTCCACCATCTTCGGCCACAACGGCCTGGGAGGAGAGCTCAAGAGCGCGATGGGCAACATGTTCGGCTCGGCACCGGGCGATGCGCGCGGGCTGGGCGGGCTTGGCCTGCGCGGCTCTGGCTCCGGCGGCGGCGGCATGGGCAATAGCATTGGCATCGGTGGAATCGGCACCAAGGGCCGCGGCGGCGGGGTGGGAAGCTATGGCACCGGAGCGGGCTATCTGGGCGGAAAGAAGGATACCAGTCCCGAGATCACCTCGTCTGAGCCGATGGTGATGGGCTCGTTGGACAAGGAGCTGATCCGCCAGGTGATCCACCGCAATCGGAACCAAATCCGCTACTGCTACGAAAGCCAGCTGACGCGCTTTCCCAAGCTGTCGGGCAAGGTGGCCGTGAAGTTCGTGATCAGCGCTTCGGGTACGGTCGCCTCCTCGCAGGTCGCACAGTCGACGGTGAGCAACGCCGAGTTGGAGACCTGCATCGCCGGCCGCGTGCAGACCTGGATCTTCCCCAAGCCGAAGGGCGGTGGCGTCGTGATCGTCACATACCCCTTCATCTTGAAACAGTCGGGAGAGTAGTAGACTGGGAATCGAAGCTGCCGCGTCTGGGCAGAAGCCTCACGGGGCCTCGGGGTCCCTCTCAGAGGAGATCGCCACCTGAACATCTCATTTTCGAAGGGAGTGTCCACCGGGCGCCGCCTGCTGGCTGCCTCGGGATTGTTTCTCTTCACCTTGGCAGTCATCCCTGCCGCGGCGCGCGCGCAGGAGGCTGCTCCAGTGCTCAAGGAGCGCGAGTCGACGCCGTTGTCGGAAATCGAGCGCGGCTTCTACTTCCGCGGCTCGGGCGGCCCGTTCTTCCTCACCAGCTTGCCGGCGACGCAGGGGCCGAAGCCATTTTCCTCCGGCCAGATGGCTCAAGTGGAGCTGGGCGGAGACCTGGGCGAGCACTTGTCGCTCGGAGTTTTCGTGATGGGCACCTCGAACCGGGCCGGCTCCGACTACATCGGTAACTCGGGCGGCACCGCTTCCGGAGACTTCGCCGCGATCATTCCGGGCGCTTCGGTTCGCTTGAGCGTCGTCGGGATCTCCGACGCCAACGGCGTGAAGAGGACCTGGTTCTACGCGCGCGGCGGCGTGGGATATGCGAAGTTCTACCCGACTGAATTGTTGTCGCCGGATGCTCTGCTCTTCGCCGGGCCCGGCATCGAATACTTCACCCGGATTCGCCACTTTTCCGTCGGCTTCGAGGTGACCGGATCCTATCTCGTCAAGTCCAAGACGTTTGGCTTCGCATTGGCGCCAAATTTGAGGTACGCGTTCTGATGGAGAACGCGTTTGGTGAACGAGGACGGAACTGGCAATCCGCCTAGGCCAGGCCAGCCGGACAACCGACCTGCGAAAGGGAACCGGCCGCGGGGAGATCGCAACGAGCGCCGAGGGCGGGCCGACTCGAGCGACCGCAGGCGGCGGGGGCGAGGCGCCGAGCGACAAGGCAGGCGCGAGCGCGACTCCGGATCCGCCGCGTTTCGCGTCTTGAGCGAGCTCTCCGTTCTGGAAAAGGGGCTGTCGACCGGCGACTTCGCCAAGCAGAAGGAGCCGCTCGAAGAAATTCTGAGACAGCTCAGCTCTCTTCATCTGCGCTCGCTCGAAGACCTGGACTTCAACACCCGGGGCCGCCTGCTGACGACGCTGCTCAGAGTGGCGAGGCAAAAGAAGCCGCCTGAGCCGCCCGCCGCGGCGCCGCCGCCATCCGAGCCCGCGCATCCGCCAGCGGAAACGGCCGCAGATGCTGCTGGCGCGCCAGCCGACGCAGCGGCCGAGGCTTCGCCCGAAGCCGCTCCAGCATTGCAGGCCGAGGCGAAGGCGGAGGAAGCGGCAACGGCGCAGGCGGGCGCCTCTGGGGAAGGACAGCCAGGCGTGCCTGCCGCAGAAAGCGGGGCGTCCGGTGAGCCGCCTCCTGCGCAAGCGCCCGCCTCCGAACCTGCGCCTGCGGCGCGCCCACCTTCACCCGAAGAGCTGAAGCTGGCCGCGTACACCGACGTGATGTTCCTCGTTGGCTCTGTTTGGAAAGCAGCCGGCGATCAGCGCCGCGCAGAGCTCGCTTTCGCTGCCAGTGGGCGTACACCCCAAGAGCGGGATCGGGAATCGGTCGAAGCACCTCGAGCCTCGCGCGATTGGCGGGAGGAAGCGCGTCTGCTGGAGAGCCGCAAGCGGACGCGCGACGCCGCGCGACTCCACGAGCAGCACGAATCGCACGCGGAAGCGGCAAGGCTTTACGAGGCCGGCGGAGATCTCAAGAGCAGTCTGAGGTGCTTGCTGGCGACCAAGGATCTGTTGGCGGCGCGGCGTCTGCTCAAGCAGATGAAGCCGGATCAGTTTCTTCCCGTGATCGAAAAGGCGGGCGCCTACGAGCTCCTGATGGAGCACTACGTCGATGCGAAAGACTTCGAGAACGTGGCCAAGCTCTACGAGCGCGCGCGCCAATTCGACCAAGCGGCGATCGCCTGGGAGAAGAGCGGCAAGCTGGCCGCGGCTCGCAAGGCGTACGAGCGCGCCAAAGATTTAGCCAGCGCCGAGCGCGTCCGGCAGCTGGAGGTCACCAAGCTTATTGAGCGCGGTGACCGGTTGGGCGCCGCATTGCTTCTCATCGCCGCGGGAAAGCAGGACGAGGCGGTCCAGGCGCTGCTGGCCCTACCCGCGGCGAAGGCGTTTCGCTTCCTGCAGAAGGCAAAGCTCGATGCGCAAGCGCTGGAGCTGGCTCGCAAGGAGATTGCCCGCGCCGAGGCGGAGAGCAGACCTGCCGCCAGCGCGCGATGGCTGGAGATGTTGGGAGACGTGGCCGCCGCGGCTGAGGCCTGGGAGCGCGCGCAGCGAAAGGATCGCGCTCTGCCGCTGTATGAGCAATCGGGGAATTGGCAGCGCGCGGCGGAGCTCGCCGAATCGCTCGGCCAAAGAGACAAGGCAGTAGAGCTTTATCATCGGGCTGGCGACAAGGTGTCAGCCGAGAGAGCTGCGGCGATGCCCGCACAAGTAGCCGCTCCGCCGCCATCGGACTCTCCTGTCGCTCTAGAAGGGGAGGGTGAGGAAGGATAAACTTTTGTGGCTGCGAGGCCACGATCCGCCCGCCCCCAACCCTATCCCGCCCGATGGAAGAGCCTTTGTTGAAGCGCGCGCCCGAGCGTTGGCCAGACGACGGCCCTTTTCTGCAGGCTGCATCGTCTCTCGAGCGCTCCGGACGAATCGAGGAGCTGATCCGGCTCTTTGAAAGCAGGGTGCACGAGCTGCCGATTCCCGCTGAGGCGGTGCGGTTGCTGACGCGCGCCGGTGAGCTGACCCGGGACCGAATCAAGGATTTGTCGCGCGCCGAGGATTTCTTCCGGCGAGCGCTCCTGTTTGCCCCCGGCGCAAAGGAGCCGCTGAAGGGGCTGTCCACCTTGCTCGAGCAGAGGCAGGATTACGCTTCGCTGGCCGAGCTGCTCGAGACCGCGGCGCGCTCTACCTCCGGACCCGAGCGCGCTGCGCTCCTGCTCAAAGCGGCGGATCTCTACGAGCAGAAGCTGCAGCGCAAGGAGCGGGCGATCCTTTGTTGCCAGCAGGCGAGCAGGGCGGATCCGAGCGCCCGCCAGTCCTTTCGCCGGGCGCGGGTTCTCTTCCTCTCCGAGCACCGCTATCGCCCGGCATTCGATTCGCTCGAGCGCGAGCGCGCGGCGCTGGGCAGCGAAGGGTTGGCGGAGGACTACGCCAGTCTTGCCGAGCAGCTCGCGGAGGATCCTGTGGAGCACCCGCTCGCGGGCGACGCGGCGCGGATCGCCTTGGAAATACAGCCGGGGAACGCCAGGGCCGAGAAGGTGCAAAAGGCGCTCAAGCAGTTCGATCTCAGCTGGCGCGACCGGGTGCGGCTGCTGCGAACGGCGTCGCTCGAAGAGCGGGATCGCAAACGAGCGGCGCGGCTGTCGCTGCTGGTGGCAAAGCTGTTCGCCTGGTGCGACGGCGCCGCGCGAAACAAGGTAAAGGAAGCGCTCGATCGCAGCTTCCTGCTCTGGCCGGGGATGCCGGCTGCGGTGGACTTCCTGGAGCGGTTGGCGGCGAAGGAGCAGGATTTCCCGGGGGCGGTCCGCTTTCTGGAAGGAATGGCCCAGGAGCTGAAGGATCGCCCGGTGCAAAGCCAGCTGTGGACCCGCGCCGGGCTTTTGCGGCTGAAGCTCGACGACCGCGCTGGGGCGCTGCTGGACTTCGAGAAGGCCGCCGACGCCGATCTGTCTCGGCCCGAGTGCATCGCGCTTGCCGCCGAGCTGCTGCTGGAAAAAAACCGCGCCGGGGAAGCGCTCTCTCTGTACGAGCGCCACCTGGGAACGTTGAGGGAGCGGCCCGCTCAGATCGACACGCGGATCTGGCTTGCCGAGATGGGCGCAAAAGTGGGGCAGCCCAGCGGCCGAGCTCACCTCGAAGCTGTGCTGAAGCTCGATCGAACAAATGCGTCGGCGGCGTGGCGACTGGCCCACTTGTTGGTCGAGGCCGCTGACACCGACGGCCTCGAAGCGGCGCTTGACCTTGCCCTTCTGTCTCGCCGCAGCCCGGCGGAGCGGATGAAGCTCGCGCTGGACGCGGCGAAGCTCTTCGACCAGAAGGGCGATCCAACGCGCGCATTCTTCGTTCTGGCGCGGATTTTTTTCCTGGAACCGCAGGAGGAACAGCTGGTCTCCGCGCTGGTCTCCAGCGCGTTGCGCGGCGGGCCATTAGCGGAGATCACCGCTTCGCTGCAGCGGGCAGCCCAGCTCGCGCCGGAACCGGGCTCGACCGAGCTGAGGCAAGCGCTCGCGGAGCTTTCGAAGGCGGCGGCGCCCGACTCGAACGTCGCCACCAACGGCGCTCCGGCGTCCGCCGTAGAAACCGCCGGCGCCCAGGGCCGAAACGCAACCAATGGCTCCGAAGTCGAAAACCTCGAGCGCAGCGCGAGCGCGATGATCGCCGACTCACAGTGGGAGAGCGCGGCGAAGGTCATCGAGTCGCTGCTGGAGGTGCAGGGGCAAGACGGAGGTGCCGCTCTCCGCGCGCGTTGGCAGCTCAAGTTGGCCCAGATCTACGCCGACCGTCTGGCGCACACCGAGCGAGCGGTGTCGCTGCTCTTCGAGCGGATGCAGTCTGCCCCTTCGCCGGAGGTCCTCTCCACGCTGGAGCGCCTGGCCTCTCGAGGAATCCAACCCGCCGAAATTTCCGAGGTGCTGGCGCGCCACTACGGTCAGAGCGGGGATCATCAACGCCAGTCGGCGGCTCTGCTCATCGGTCTGTCCTCGGCAAAGGATCCGGCAATCCAAAAGCAGCTGTTGGAAGCGCTGGCGGGGATCCATGAAAAGCACTTGGCGGATACGCGCGGCGCGTTCGAGTTTTTCCTTCGAGCTCTGCGGCTCGACCCCCGCGACCCGAACCTTCGGGCACAGGCGGCCCGCCTGGCGCGGGACTTGTCAGCGCAGGCGGAGCTGGCGCGCGCGTTGGCGAGCCGTGCAGTCGATGCCGGCGATCGCGCCCTCGCTCTCGATCTGCTGTGCGCTGCCGCCGAGTTGGCAGAGGAGGCTGGGGCCATCGAAGAAGCGGTGTCTGCGCTTCAGCTCGCCCTGGAGCGGTCTCCCGACGATCCCCAAGTCCTCACTCGATTGGTCGCTCTGTACCGGAAGGCGGGCCGCTTGTCCGAGTGCGACCTGGTGCTTCGCCGCAGGATTCTCATCGGCGAGGACCGCGAAAAGCCAGCCCTCTACCTCGACCTTGCGCATCTGAGCGCAGACCTCTCTCGTCCCTGGGAAGCCGCCCAAGCGATTCAAGAGGCGATCAAGGCGGGAGCCGATGAGCGGAAGAACTTGCCGTTGCTCTGCGAGCTGCTGGAGCGGGCCGGTCGCACCAGCGAGCTTTCCGCTGCGCTGGGCCGATGCATCGAGCTCGCCAGCGCAGCCGGGGACAAAGACGACGCCGCCCGACTTTCGTTGAGGCGCGCCAAAGTCTTGGAAGCCTCTTTGAGCGGCCGAGGGGAGGCGGTTCGAAACTACTCGGACATCCTCCGCCGCCGGCCCTCGGATCCGGATGCGCTCGCTGCGCTCGAATCGATGCTCAAAGACGCTCAGTGCCGCACCGAAGCGGCCCGCGCGCTCGTCCCTGCCTACGAGGCGCTTAAGGATCATCGCAAGCTGGTCACCACGCTGGACATCGTCGCCCAAACAGCGCCCGACAAGCTGGACCAGGTCCAGGCGCTCAAGCAGGCGGCCTATGTCTACTTGCACCAGCTGCGGCAGCCCGAGCTTGCTTTCGCGGCGTTGGCCCGAGCGGTTCGGCTCTCTCCGGAAGACACCGCCATCCGAAGCGCCGCCCGCCAGGCGGCCGAAGACGCGGATTCCCTCGACAGCTTCGCCGAAGTGCTTGCGGAGATGGTCGAAGAGGACGTCGGTGCCGCCGGCGCCGCCTTGCACCGCGAGCTGGCCGAGCTGTACGAGAAGAAGCTCGACAATCGAAAGGCCGCGGTCCGCCATCTCCGCGAGGCGCTAAAGCTGGAGCCCGGCAACCTGGACGCGCTGCGCGCATTGCAGAGGCTCCATCGCATAGCCGAGGAATGGGCCGCGCTGGCCGAGGTCTTGGAGAGCCTCGCCGGCCTGGTGCCGGATGGCGCCGAGAAGATCGCTCTGTGGCGCGAAGTGGCCACGCTGCATGAGCAAAAGCTGATGGACAAGGAAAGCGCCGCCTCCACTTGGCGCCAGGTCGCGGCGAAGGATCCGCTCGACCGCGAGGCAGCGATGGCCCTCGAACGGCTCTCCAGCGAGCTCCACCGGCTCGATGATCTCGCCTTCGCGCTGGGGCTGAGAGCTTCGCAGGAAGGGAAAAGTCCCCAGGGCCGAGAAGCAGCATTTCGCCTGGCGCAGCTCCACCAGCAGCAGGGAGATGGATCGCGCTCGCTTCAGCTCTACCAGCAGATCCTGCAGGACGATCCGAATCACGCGGGCACCCGCGCTGCTCTCGACGCCTGGGCCAGGCTCGGCGCGCCGGACAGCGCGTCGGCCTTGGAGATTCTCGATCCGGTCCTGGCGTCCTCGGGAGACCATGCTCGGCGCATTGCCCTGCGCGAGCAGCGGATGGAGACCGCACTGCCGCACGAAAAGGGTCGGCTCGCTGCCGAAATCGGTGGCATCTACGAGCGCGATATGCGGCAGCCCGACCTGGCCTTCCGGGCGACGCTGAAGGCGTTTGCCGCTGGCACCGATCGCGAGGCGGTTCGGCTCGAGCTCGAGCGCCTGGCCCGCGCCACTGGCGCGTATGACGATTTGGCTGACGCTTACGAAAGCGCGGCCGAGACGTCGCTGCCCGGCGACGAGGGCATTCCACCGCTGCTGCGCCGCGCCGCCGAGCTGCGCGAGCACCTCGGACAAGCCGACCAGGCGATCCGTTTGTGGCGAGCGCTCCTGGAGGAGCAGCCCCAGGATCGCGAGGCGCTCGATCATCTGGGCAAGCTCTACGAGCGCTCCAAGAATGCGAAGAACCTCTCGGAGGTCTTCGCGCGGAAAGCCCAGCTGACCGAGGATTCCGAGGAGCGGCACGTTCTGCTCCTCAAGGCGGCAGCTGCGTTCGAAGCGGCGGGAGAGGACGCGTCGGCGATCGAGGCGTTTCGATCCGCATTGTCGATCCAAAAGACGATCGGCGCGCTGGAAGGACTGGATCGATTGTACGGCAAGAGCCACCGGTTCGCCGAGCAGGCAGAGATTCTGAATCTGCTCGCCGAGATGTCGAGCGATCCCGGCGCGCGCAGGGTGTACCTGAGTCGGCGCGCCCACCTGGTCGAGAAAGAGGGGCAGCACGGGGCGGCGCTGCTCGCCTACCGGCAAGTGCTCGAGCTTTCGCCCGGAGAGAGCGGCGCGGTGAGCGGTCTGGAACGGTTGCTGCAAATCGAATCGACCAAGGTGGAAGCTGCGCAGCTGCTGGAGCCGATCTACCGGCACCTCAAGGACGTGAAGAAGCTGGCCGAGGCGATCGAAATCCGGGTGGGGGCCGCAGCGCCGAGCGATCGATCTGCGGCGATCCAGGAGCTTGCAAACCTGCGCGAGCTGCTCGGTCAAAAGTCGCTCGCGCTCGAAGTGCGCATTCGCGCCTTCTACGATGAGCCTGAGAGCGAATCGGCGCGGGGAGAGCTGGAGCGACTCGCCGCCGAGACCGGCTCGTTTCAGGAGCTGGCCGCGGCCTACGAGGAGCAGCTCGGTCGCGGGATCGACGACGCTCTTGCGGTTGAGCTGTGGCGGCGCTTGGCTACCCTCTACGGGGATCGCCTCGCCCGTCCGGACCTTGCCATTCGCGCATGGGAGGAAGTGGCAAAGCACGAGCCTGACAACCTCCAGCCCCTGGAGAGCTTGGCCCGGCTCTACCGCGAAGCTCGCGGATTCCGCGAGTTGGCGGAGGTGATGAAGCGGCAGATCGCGCATGAGCCGAACCAGAGCAAGCAGGTTTCCTGCCTGTTCGAGCTGGGTCGGCTCGCGGAGGAAGCGCTCGCGGATAGGCCGCTGGCCGCCTGGGCTTACTCGCAGATCCTCGATCGCGAGCCGCAAGATCCAAATGGCCTCAAATTTCTCGAGCGCGTCTACTCCCAAAGCGAGCAGTGGCCGGAGCTGGCTTCGCTGATCGAACGCGAGATCCAGCTCGCGCAGCAGCGCGGCGCTCAGGAAGAGGCCTTCGACCTGCGGGTGCGCCTGGGCCGGCTGAAACTCGGCCGCCTCTCGGATCCCCGAGGTGCTTTGGACACCTTCCAGGACGTGCTTCGGATGCGGGCCAATCACGCGGGCGCTGTCGGCGCGCTGGAAGAGATGGCCCGCTCCGACAGTCCCTTGCGAGGCGATGCGGCCGCTGCGCTCGAGCCGGTGTTCTTCAACGCGGGAGATCACCTCCGGCTGGTGCAGATGCTCGAGGCGCGCGCTTCAGCCGAGCCGGTGCTCAAGGAGCGCGTCGCCCTCCTGCGAAAAGTTGCGGAAGTCTATGCCGAGCAGATGAAGAACGCGGAGATGGCGTTCGTCGCCGCCGCCCGCGCCTTGCGGGAGCTGCCCGACGATGAGGCGTCGCTCGAGCTTTGCCTGCGGTTGGTGGAGCCCGCCGAGGCTGCGGAAGACCTCGCATCGCTGTTGACCGAAATCGCCACCAAGGCGGCCGATGACGGGGCCCGCGCCTCCCTGTACCGCGCGCTCGCCCGCCTCCAGCTGCGACACCGCGCCCTTGATGCCGCGGTCGAGACCTGGAAGAAAGTGCTCGAGCTGGTCCCGTCGGACGAAGAAGCGCTCGACGGCGTCGCTCGCCTCTACGCTCAGCTGGGGCGCGCGCGCGAGCTGTTGGACGTTCTTCGCCGGCAGCTTGCGGCGAGCGACGACCCATCTCGGCGAGCTCTGTTCCTTCTGCAGATCGGCACGCTGCAGGACGAGCATCTCATGGACAGCTTGGGGGCGCTGGCCACCTTCCGGCGCCTGCTCGAGCTTCGCCCTGAGGATCGCGCGGCTCTTGAGCGGATGGATCTGCTCACCGAGAAGCTGCAGCGCTGGCCGGAGCTGGCCGACGTGCTGTCGAGGCGGATCAAGCTGGAGGGTGAAGCTGCCAGCCCGGATTTGAAATTCCGCCTGGCTGGGGTGCGCGAAACTCGCTTGATGGACAAGCTCGGTGCTCTCCAGCTCTACGCGGAGATCCTCGCCGCGCGGCCGGATCACGCCGATACTGCTTCCAGGGTCACCGCGATCGTTCAGCGCGAGCCTTCGAACCACGTTGCGGCGAACGCGCTCATTGAGGCGCTGCGGGCAACGCGCGACGGGCCAAAGCTCGCCGAGGTCCTCGAGCTGAGGATCGGCGTGTCGCCGGACTCTGCCGAGCGCAAGTCGTTGCTCATGGAGTTGGCGGAAATCCGCCAGGCGCAGCGCGAGCCCGAGCTGGAGTACCTCGCTCTCTATCGGGCGTTCAAGGAAGACCCGAACGATGGCTCACTGCGCAGTCGGCTCGAGAGCGCCGCCGAGGGAGCAGGAATGCGCGAGGAGCTGGCGCACGCCTACGAGGAGGAGCTGCCCCGGATCGCCGAGGCGAAGGATGCCGCCGACATCTGCCTTCGACTGGCGGTGCTTTTCGACGAGAAGCTCGCTCACTTCGATCGAGCGGCGCTGTATTACGAGAAGGCGCGCGAGCTCGATCCTGAGCTCGCAACGGGCGTTCTGCCCTCGCTTGATCGCCTCTACACCCAGCTGGCCAAACCCCAGGAGCTTGCCGCGATCCTGGAGCAGCTCGGGGAGCGGGCGCAAGAGCCGCAGGAGAAAATCGCCTTCCTCTTCCGGCTCGGCCAGATCGAGCAGGAGCAACTTAGCAGCGCAGAACGCGCCACCAAGACTTACGGGCGGATTCTCGAGCTGGACAA
>Ga0126379_10000630_pt1 | contig 19759 bp, 20 predicted proteins | sample PanSoiMetPlot_24_FD_92640 | JGI IMG/M metagenome (GOLD analysis project Ga0126379, IMG submission 92640) | Tropical forest soil microbial communities from Panama - MetaG Plot_24 | ecosystem: Environmental > Terrestrial > Soil > Tropical forest > Bulk soil | place: Panama | collected 2016-02-17
CGAGTCCCGCCGTCCGCGCGATACAGCAAGCTGATCTTCGCGTATCTTGTTGCGTGCGAATTACGTACAGTTCTGTTTGTCGAGAGGGTGTTTCGTTGGTGCGTCGGCAACGTCGCGGACCAAGGTTGACGGCGACAGGGCTGTGCACTCGCGCCGGTCTAGCCACGGAGCTCAGACATCGTCGCCCGCTTGACTGACGTGCCTCCGGCTCAGCGATGGACGAGGACGGGGATCTTTGAGTGAGTGAGGACTTTGACCGTCTCGCTGCCGAGGACAACGGCCGAGACACCGCGGCGCCCGTGTGAGGCCATCACGATCAAATCGCATCGTCTCGCCGCCGCGGCATCGATAATTGCCTGATACACGTGTTCGTGCTCGACGTGGAGTGTCTCGCAGTCGACACCGGCTGACTTGGCTGCAGCCGAAACGGCACCGAGTAGTTTCTCAGCGTGAGCGGCCGCGTGCTTTTTGTATTCGGCCGGGGTGTATTCGAGCTGGCTCGGCGCCACCGACAGCAAATGGAACGGCTCGGTGACCGTCACAGCGGTGACCTTGGCGCCCGCCTCCTTGGCTAACAGGACGCCTTGCTCGACGGCCTTGGTGGCGAGATCCGACCCGTCGGTCGGGATCAGGATATTCTTGTACATAATAGTTCTCCTCTGGCCTGTGTTTTCCTCCTAGCCAAAAAAGATCGGCGGAAATCGGCGCCGCTCCCCTCTTGCTCCGACCAATGATTGAAGCGACTAGTGAAATTCCCGCTTCGTCCGACATTCGCCGGATTTCGGCATCGGCGTATCCGTCTGCACCCTCTCCCCAACCTCAGCAGCGGATGGATCGGAGCGGCAGGAGGTCCCGCCGCCCCTGTCATCTCTGCCATCAGGCTGATTTGACTTCAATTTTCTTTTGTTGCTTCTGCGCCTCCGGCGTTTTCGGCAGAGTGATCGTCAGCACCCCTTTGGCAAAGTCGGCCGAGATTTTGTCGCGGTCAATACCGGCGGGCAACTCGAAGGCGCGTTGAAACGAGCCATAAGCGCGCTCCGAAAAATAATAGTTCTTTTCCTTTTCCTCCTTCTCCTGACGCTTCTCGCCTTTGAGGACGAGCGTGTTGCCGGAGATCGAAACGTCGACGTCCTTCGCATCCAGACCCGGCAACTCGGCGGAGATTTTGTAGGCCTTGTCGTCTTCGCTCATATCGATCGCTGGCGCGGAGAAGCGGAAGGTGCTTATTGGGCGCCACGGTTCGGCCTCGAACATCCGGCGCAGCGAGGGAAAGCCAAAACCACCGGCGAAACGGTCAAACAACCGGTCCATCTCGTCGCGGAAAGACCGCCATACGTCCGGAACCGCCGGCTCCGCCGATGGCGCCTTCTTAACCTCTACGGGTACGTCTGCCATCATTGTCTCCATCATCGCGGTGAAGGAAACGGGTTAATCTCACCCACGGGCCATTTTGGGCGCGAGCCCGCGCCGGCACATTGATCCAGCGCAATTCATGCCGACCCGCTGTCCCATCGCCTTGAATCACGACCCGTGCGCCTTGCAGACGCATCTCGATATGATGACGCGCCATGTCGATCGCACCGATGAGACCAAAGCCGGCGCCGCCAATTTCGTCGAGCCGGATGCCGCCGATCCGCGATCGGGCTGGGTGCTGCATCCCGCCGAGGCCAAAGCGAGCCCCAGCGCGACGATCAAGGGTAAATCCGAGCAGGTCCCCTTAGCGATGATGGACAATCAGCGCGATGTCGTCACTTTTCTCAGCGAGCCGTCCGCCTATGGACCAACAATAGAAAAGGTCGACATTATTGAGACACACGTGTCGCTGGTGTTTCTCGCCGGCGATCGCGCCTATAAGCTGAAACGTGCTGTAAAATATCCCTACCTGGACTTCTCGACGCCGCAGCAACGTCGACGGGCTTGCGAAGCGGAACTCGCTCTGAACCGCCGTACGGCGCCCGCCCTCTACCTAGAGATCCGGGCCCTCACCCGCATCGCGGATCGAAGTGTCGGCTTCGCGGGTGCCGGCCCAGCAATCGATTGGGTTGTGGTGATGCGGCGCTTCGCGCAGCCATCACTGTTCGATGCCCTCGCACAAACCGGCGGCCTGAGCGCGGATCTGATGCATGAGCTCGCAGGCCATGTTGCTGATTTCCATGCAAAGGCCGAGCGGCGGTACGATTTCGGTGGCGCCGCGGCGCTCAGCGGCGTCGCAAAGACGAACCATCGATGCCTTGTGGACGCGCAGAACGCCGGCCTCGCTCGAGAGCGTATCGAGGAAATCCACGCGAATTCATTGCAGCAGCTCGCGGCCGTCGGCGGATTGCTCGACCGGCGACGCATGTCGGGAAAGGTACGGCGCTGCCACGGCGATCTACACCTTCGCAACATTTGTCTATTTGAGGGGAAGCCAACCCTATTCGATTGTCTCGAATTCTCTGACGCGCTCGCCTCAATCGACGTGCTCTACGATCTTGCTTTTTTGCTGATGGATCTCGAGCATCGCGGGCTCACGGATTTCGCCAATATCGTCTTGAACCGCTACCTTGATCTGACAGACGAGGATGATGGTCTCGCGGCGATGCCGCTGTTCCTGTCACTGCGTGCCGCGATCCGCGCGCATGTCACAGCGGCGGCAATCGACCAAACGACGCATCCCGAGCAAAGATCGAATATGGCTGCTGAAGCCCATCGGTACCTCGACCTTGCAGCTCGATTGCTGCAGCCGCAGCCCCGCCGCCTCATCGCGATCGGCGGGCTCAGCGGGTCGGGCAAGTCGACCCTCGCTGCCGCGCTGGCCGCAACGATCGGGGCGCGAGTGCTGCGCAGCGACGTGACCCGCAAACGTTTGTTCGGAGTTGCTCCGGAAACGCGGCTCCCGGCCCAGGCTTATGCGCCGGAAGTATCGCACCGAGTCTACGAGGCGCTTCGCCGGAAAGCGGCAGCGACGCTCGCTGCGGGGTATTCCGTCATCATCGATGCGGTCTCCTTGACACCCGAGGAGCGCCAATCCTTCGCCGCAGCAGCGAAAGCAGCCTCTGTCCCGTTCTCCGGTCTCTGGCTGACAGCGCCGGCATCGACAATGGAGACGCGCCTTCGCGCACGACGCCGCGATGCCTCCGATGCGTCGCCCGAGGTCCTGACGCAGCAGCTCCGGCAGGATGCCGGCCCGATCGATTGGTTTATCATCGATGCCGACAGCGGACCGGAAGCCTGCCTGGCCGCGGCTAGACGCGAGCTTGTCTTAGGTTGAATAGTTCCGCGCCATCATATCGATCGCGGTTTTTCGCGTAACCTCTTTGCCTCGGCATGCTGCGCGAGTTGGACGCGCTGCTCCGGGCTGAGCTCCTCTGCCCGCGCTCTCTTTTCCGGGCGCGGCAAGTGGATGTCTGTGGCGTTGATCACAATCCCGCGCATCCAACAATTGTAGTGCGCTGAGATCCGCGGGTTGTGGGCCGTCAAATGCGCTCCCACAGGCCGGTCTCTTCGTCCAGCCGATCCAGCTCAATACCGCTGAAGTCAAAGCGCGAAACGATCCCGAAGACTTTGCCATCATCGACAATCGGCAAGTGGCGACAGCGGCGATCTTCCATCAGCCGCAGCGCGTCGATCGCCATCTTGCTCGGAGGCATCGTGCGAGGCTCGGGTGTCATAACCTCGGCGAGCGCCGTGCGGGCGGCGCTTTTTCCCTCGGCCAGCACGCGGTGAACGGCGTCACGGCCCGTAAAGATGCCAACAAGGCGGCGATCGCCGTCTGTGACGAGAACGGCGCCGATGCGGCGGTCGCGCATGCGGCGACAGGCCTCTTTTACCGTCGCGTGGGGTGGCAGCGTTACCGGATCCTGGTTCCTGACGATGTCGGACATCTTTCTCATAAGGCCCGGCCTCCCTTCCTCCGATTGCCAATCAATCTCTCGGGGCCGTGGTGAGTGCAGCGACTGAATATTCTGATCGATTTCTCTTGTTGCCGGGTCTCGTCGATTTAATGGCAATCTCTCTTTGAACAGCCGTTGCTTGTTGCGGCCTCGTTTCGGTCTCTATAGGCTCCATCTCGATCAGAGTTGCGTGAATTTTCCAATCGCGAATGCCTTCTAGTCTCGCGAACCGCTTTTTCGCCGCCTCGACCGCCCTTTCAGAGGTACGCGCTAATCGAATGACGATCGAGCGCTGGCAGCAGTGGAAAAGCCTTTCATTTCGTGGAATTTCATTGATAAAGCGGATGCAGTAGCTCGGCATTGCCCCCTCCATCCGGTAAACAAAACAATCATAGCTTGGCGCAGCGTCCGCCCCAAATGATTTAGATCAATTTTCTATCGATTTGCGCGCAGACGGGCTCGCGCGATTACATAGCGTTGACCTAGATCAAGGTACTGGCTGACAGTAACCCCTAGCATCAAACTGCCAAACCGTGGAAAGGTCCAGCAAATTTGATTCGTATCATCCCGGCGCCGTTGACCCCAGAGCTATTGAGCGAAAGCTCCTGGACGCCGCTCTGTTAGCGGCGAGCGCGGTGTACACGCGACGGAAGCACTAATGACGGGTGCAGTGGCGGCAGCTATGCGATCACGATTTGCATCGCGGTTATCGCGCTGATCGGGGTGTCTTCAGTAGCGCGCTTACCCGTTGCCGCCCGATCGATTTTTGCCGGCGAGCGGGATTAGCCAGCACGGAGACCCAGTCAGAACCATCGCAGTGCTCAGCGAGATCGCTTGAGGAAATCGGCTTCGAGACCTATTGGCTCGTAGAACACGCGCGTACGGCCGATCTCTTGGTCAATAGCGCATTGAGGACGACTTCCCAGTACGCCTCGTACGAAATATAATATACTCGTATTGGCCGCGGGGCGGCAGCGATCGACGCCATTTTCGCCGCCGCTTGGGGCGCCGCACAGCCTTTGAGCGCGCACCTCGAATTCTTCCGTGCAGAGGTCGATCCCGCCGGGACGCGGCCCGGCCTGACGATCCCGGAAGCGGCGCTCGGCATCTCGCCCTCTCCGAACTTATTCTTGCATTAGCTGGCGCTTTGCCTGTTCCGCGAAGTGCTCGAGCTCGAATCTAATCCGAGCTGCGGTGAACGTCGGATCCCTTGCGCCGAGATCGGCGGCCAGTTTATCGACAACATTTCTGTTGCCATCCGGCTGGAGCTGGGTCTCAACGACTTTCTGTGCGTACGCTTCGGCGGCGTCGCCGAGAAGGCCCAAATGCTGCGCTCCCCATAGTCCCAACAGCCGATTGCGCCGAGCGGTAATCTTGAACTGGAGCTCCTGATCGTGCTTGAACCGGGTCTCGAACTCTTTCTCGCGAGTGCCGAAGGTAGTCATTGTGCATCATCCCCAGGTCGCGGCCCACCATCGCCAAGGGCGTGAGTTTACGTTGTCACGGCTTTGCTTATTTGACCAAGTACGATTCGCCGCCTTGAGCTAAATCAATCTATTTCGATGGCGAACGCGGCGCTCACTGCGATCGGGCCGTTACGGAAGCCCAAAGCAGGAGGGGCCGCCGCCCGCAGTTGCGCTCCGATGTCCTCACTGAGAGCTTGGCTGTAGGCCGGCGGCCAATGCAAAGCCGGATCAGCTCGGAGAGGCTGCGCGTCCCCATCTTGTCCATGAGCCGCTGCGCGGAACCACCAACCGAAAGGCGTCATCGATCGCAGAGCCGTCTGATCTCGTCTGTCTCGATCGTTTGACCCGATGCCGATTCGAGCTTTACCACATCGTGGCCGTCACGGATGAGGATGCAGGCGACCGCGACGGCCGTGCTTCGGTCCACCGCCGGAGCACGAAACTGCTGTTCTCCGCGCCGATAATGCACCTGCCAATCCATGCACGATGACAATGCGTATCTTCGCAGAACCAGCACTGATTCAGGTCAATCCGTGGCTTTCAACTCGTAATCATTTCATTTGGAGCGCCGTTACGCTGCCGCGCCAGTATTCGAACGGGCCATCCTCCAACAGCCAGCTTACCGCCGCTCGAGTCGGAATGCGGCAGCCCTCCATCTCGCGGTAGTCGCAGCAGCGTCCTTCCCAGCGCGTCGGGACAAGACGACGCCCCACCGCACGCGGGCGGTCGTCGGCTTCGATGCGAGCGAGATCACCGTCCTCGAAGACCAGCCGCACGCGCACCAGGCCCGCCTGGCTCTCCGCCGAGACTTCAACCGTGGTCGCATCGATTTCGCGCCACGTTAGCCGCGGGTTAAGCAGCATCGCATGCGGCGCCCATGCGAGTTCGGCAAGGTAGCGCATCAACTCGCCCTTGGAGACCTGCGGTCCCACCGCCCGCGCCAAGCCCCATGAGCCGAAGAGGCGTGCTTCCAGGAGACCCTCGCCATCCAGGTAGTAGTCGAGGATATGCGCCGAAACGAGCGGCGCGGCCTGCATGCGGGCGCGCCAGGCAAAGCCCGGCTCGCGGATGCCGATCACCTGCTCGGCGGTAAATGGTCGCCACGGGTCCGCAAGGCTGGCGCGCATCTCGCCGCGTTGGCTCATCCGCACCGTGTTTGGAACCCGATTGTGACGTATGGCGCGCCGTGCAAAGGACTGGACGATGGCTGGAGCCGGCGGTATCGGAACTTCGGCCACGCTCACGTGTTCGAGACGGGCGACTATAGCATCCGCCCGCCTGCGGAAGCCCGCTGCAGTCCACTGATGAGCCAGCAGACCTCCCGCACCAACCAGTGCAACGGCCTTGAGGCCCGATCTCATGCTGATCGAGTTCAATTCAGATCGCGCGGCTTTCTCCGCACCCGCCGCACCACCCAGCGCGACTCGTCTTCACACAGGCTTTGCACGGGGCACATGGGACAGCGGCGGCCCCTCTCGTCGCGACCGACTTTCTCGCAGATTTCCCTCAGCGAGCCGGCGCGCGAGCTGAGAAAGAAAGGCGAGCTTCGGATTCCAGGCTTGTTCATCGATCGCGTGAAGTTGTCTGACACGCCTAAAAATCAAGCCGGAAGGCTGCGACGTAGGGTGCGCTTCACATCCTGGAGGGAGCTACTCGCGCCCATACCGATTGCAGCCTGCCTACGAGACTGGCTGGCACAGTGTCGATCTCATAGCATTGATCCAGATCAACCAGCCTTTGACGTGGACGCCAAGTTGCTACTCCCAGCTCAAGAACAGCCCGATATCGCCAGGCATTCCGTCGGGAAAATCGAGTACCCGGGCGCTGAGCCGGAAACCATTCGCCCTCAAATCCCGCTCCCACCGCAAATAAATCTCCGCCGCCTCGCCGTGTAGCGTCGCAGGCCAACGAGGCTCGCCCACATTCACCGCACGACCGGCGTCGCTGCACAGCTGGCTAGGAAAACGCAGCAGCACAAATTCCTTTTCCCCGCGCTCCGCCGCTTGGCGTGCCTGGTGCATCAGACCCCGCCAGCTCTCATCTGAAACGTGATGGTCGATTAACTCGGCCAATCTGTGGCGTCGCTGCCGCGCCGCTACGCGGTGCTGCTCCTCCCGATGCACCACTTCCTGGCGTTCGTGATCCGCCACCAGCTGGCGGAAGTCCGCTGCGATCAGTCCTCTTTCATCGGGCCCCCGCGGCGGCTCGGCCGGCCGAGATCTGTGCGCTTCGTGATGACGATTAAGGAAGCGCTGCTCAATCCCGGCAACAGTATCGGCCAGCAACCCGCTTGTTCCTCTCGCGCGACCAGCCGGCTCAGTCTGCGCTTGCGCGAGGGATCGGACGAGATCGGCGCGGCTGACAATGCCGACCATTCGGCCACCGCGAAGCACCGGCACGCGTTTTATGCGGTAGGCGGTCAGCAACCGTGCAATCTCGTTGACGTCCGCATCTTCACCGACCACGACCACCGGCGCCGTCATCACATCGCGCGCTCGCCGTTCAGAGCTGCGGAGGCTCGCGAGAAAAACGGGGTTGAGGGTCTCGCCTTCGGCGAGGAGGGTCAGCCACCAGTCGCGGCGAGCCTCTCGATCTGCTTCATCGCGACCGATGAGATCGCCCTCGCTGACCATACCGATGACGGCCCCAGCTTCGTCGGCCACGGGAACCGCGCTGATCCCGCGGTCGCGAAGCATCTTTGCGATTTCGCCGACCGGCGCGTCTGGACCGACCGAACTGACCGCCGAGGTCATTACGTCGCGTGCTTTCATTCCTGATCACCGCTGCTCGGTTCGGACATTGCTAGGCCCTTTCGCGCCAGCATGATTGAGGGGTCGTGCGGGTCCGGGGTGATCGCAAAGCCGAACTCATGGCACATTTGCAGCATCGGCTCATTCTCGCGCAAAATTTCTCCAAAGAGTTCTCCGATGCCTTTCTGTCTGGCAATGTCAATTAGCCGCGTCATCAGCAGGTAGCCGAGACCGCGCCCTTTCCAGTCGCTGCGCACTGCAATTGCGTACTCGGCCTGCAACCTGTCGGGGTCGGAAGCAAAGCGCACCACGCCGAGCACCATTCCGTCGAGTTCGGCCAACAGCGCCAATTCGCGGTCGTAGTCGAGCTGCGAGAGCCGTGCCGCCACGGGGTGCGTGAGCCCGCGAGTTGGCGTGAAGAACCGCAGCCGCAGATCTTCAGGCGTCATATGAGCCGCAAGGTCGTGCAGTAAGGGCTCATCTTCCGGGCGCAACGGCCGTACTCGAAGCACCGTCCCATCGCGCAGCCGCTCGGTCGTCGCAAGATGTTGCGGATAAGGAGCTATCGCGAAACGCGCCGCGCCGGCGCTTTCCGCCGGCGCGATGCGCAGCCGCGCGTCGAGGGCAACGATGCCGGCGGCGTCCGCGAGCAACGGATTGATGTCGAGCTCTCGAATCTCCGGGTGATCGGCGGCGAGCTGGCCCAGTCGCACCAGAACGTCAACGATGGTCTCGATGTTCGCCGCGGGTTTGCCGCGATAGCCCTGCAGGAGTTGCCAAACCCGAGTGCGCGCCATCAATCGGCGCGCCAGCAGCGCGTTGAGCGGCGGCAGCTCCAGCGAAGTGTCACGCACGATTTCGACCGCGGTCCCGCCTTGGCCGAACGCAATCAGCGGTCCGAATATGGGGTCTTCAACCAGTCCGGCGAGCAATTCCACTGCACCGGGGCGCGCCGCCATCTGCTGAACGAGGAACCCGTCCAAGCGAGCCTTGGGACAGGCCCTCCGCACGCGTTCGAGCATCGCGACCGCCTCCTGGCGGACTCGATCGGCATCGCCAAGATTGAGCGCAACGCCGCCAACATCGCTCTTGTGCGTAATGTCGGGTGAACGAATTTTCAGCGCGATCGGAAACCCGATCCTCTCGGCAAGGGAAGCGGCCTGCTCCGGGTCCGTGGCCGAGTAACTGGCGACGACCGGAATGCCATAGGCGGTTAGGATTGCGCCGGTCTCGTAGGGATCGAGCCAGGCTTTCCCAGCATCGAGTACAGTAGCGATAACCCGGCGTGCCGCCGCGATGTCGGGTTCAAAAACATCCGACCGCGCCGGTGGTGTTTCCATCAACAGCTCTTGATTGCGGCGGTAATGTACGCGGTGCAGGAAACCGGTAACCGCGGCATCTGGGGTTTCGTAAGTCGCAATACGGGCCTGCGCAAAGAGCTGCCGCGCCGCCCGCGCCGAATGCTCGCCGAGCCAGGCGGTGATGACGTTGCGGCCGCGGAGCACTCCCGGCCCCGCGGTCGCGACAACTTCGGTTACCGCACGCGCGGCCTCCTCGGGCGACGCTAGAGCGGTAGGGCAGTTGAGCACCAGAATCCCATCAACGTCCGGGGCGCGAATCAACGCTGCAAGCGCATCGGCATAGCGCTTCCCCGGTGCGTCACCGATGATATCGACAGGGTTCCCGTGGCTCCAGGCCGCAGGCAGTACGCGATTCAAGTCAGCGAGGGTGTCCTGCGACAATGCGGCCAGTTGGCCGCCTGCCGCTATCAACGCGTCTGTAGCGAGGACGCCCGCGCCGCCGCCATCGGTCAGGATCGCCAGCCGCTCGCCAATCTGTTCGCGGGTCAACGCCAACGTCTCCGCTGCGTCGAACAGCTCGGCCATCGTCCCGACCCGCAGCATACCGGCGCGGCGAAACGCCGCGTCATAAACGGCGTCAGCGCCGGCAAGGGCGCCGGTGTGCGAGCTGGCGGCGCGTGCGCCCGCCTGCGAGCGGCCTGCCTTCAATGCGAGGACGGGCTTCAGGCGCGCGGCGGCTCGCGCCGCCGACATGAATTTGCGGCCTTGTGTGACGCCCTCGACGTAAAGCAGGATTGCACGGGTATGCTGATCGGCGGCGAGATAATCGAGCATGTCGCCAAAATCGACATCGGCCATGTCCCCCAGCGACACGACATGCGAAAAGCCGATGCCGCGCGGGACTGCCCAATCAAGCATCGCCGTGATCATCGCGCCTGATTGGCTGAGAAAAGCGATATCCCCCGCCGGTGCGGCGATGTGGGAAAACGTGGCGTCAAGTCCGAGGCGCGGCACCATGACGCCGACGCAGTTGGGGCCGATAATGCGCAGAAGGTAGGGCTTTGCAGCATCGAGCGCGGCTTGTTGCAGCTCGCGGCCTTGCGCGCCGAGTTCGGCGAAACCGGCGGTAATGACAACGGCCGCGCGTGTGCCGTGTTCGCCGAGCTCGCCAATCAGAGAAGGGACTGTTTCGGGCGGCGTCACGATGACCGCCAGATCTGGGGCTTGCGGCAGGCTCGCAATGTCCTGGTAAACTCTCAGTTCGTCGATCACTTGGTGGCGCGGGTTGACGAGCATCACTTCTCCGCCAAACCCCGCGCGGCGCAGATTGCGGGCGACCAATGCGCCAACCGAGCCGGGCCGCGGGGTCGCGCCAATCAGCGCCACCGAGCGCGGATTCAACAGTTTATCGAGGTTGCGGACCGACATGGCAGCTCACGCCCGCAGCCGGACTGGCTGCTGCCCATCAATCCGGCCTGTCAACCCGAATTCGGAGAGCTGGTTCACGATGTCGGCCAGCAGGCGGAACTTTACCTGAGTAATGCTCAGCTCCCTGTAATAATTGACCAGATCGCCCCATGGATCGTTGAGCCGCCCGACCGCGGAGATAAAGGCGACGACCCCGCCGACCTGTAGCTGGTCGGTGTGCACGAGCCAGCCGCCGATCAAGAGCGCCGCCACGACTTGCAAATGGCTGCATAGGTTCATCAAGAAATTCATCGAGAATTTGAGCTTGAATATCCCCATGTTGAGCTGCAGAACGCGGTCGATCCGCTTCCCGTCCGATCTCTCCTGCTCGGCCGATGCATGGCGCAGATCGACGGTACTAATCCCGAGCTGCCGCAGCAGCCAGACGCGGACCCCGGCGCGGCGGTTTATCGCGTGCTGCATGAAGGGCACAAAAACCAGCTGGGGCACGAACAGGGCGAAAGCTGCCGCCGCCATCCATCTGTCGAGATGAACAATGTAAGCGAGCACGGACAGCAGTATTCCGGCCTGAAGCAGGGGTTCGGAAAGGCTGCTGCCGACAAACCCGCCGACCGGCTCGACCTCGGCCACGATCATCGCTGCTCGGACGCCGCCTGCTTCCGGTCCGGGCGCGACGAGCTGAGCGATCCGCGAATCTGCAAGGACGCGCCGCCGGAGATCCCGGATTGAGCTTTCCGAGACCCAGCTGCGATAGATGTTGAGGCCGAGTTTAACCGTGCCCTGGATCAGAATGGCGCCAGCATAGGCGACGCACAGCATCACAACCAGCCGAAAGGGTCTTTCCTTGACGAGGTCGTTGACGACACGGCGCTGCAACTCAAGCGGGACTACTTCGAGCAGAAACGTGACGACGGTCAGGATCACGAGCGCGATCTGGTGCGGCCAGCTTGCCGACAAGACATAGCGGAAAATGCTGTTCGGCAATCGATACGCGACCGGCGGCATCACAATTCCGACAGGTTCACTCTGATTAAGTCAACCATGCGTCTTGCCGCAAAAGGCTTCTCGGTGATCTCGGTTACCCCGAGGCTGGGGTACGTTTCTCTGCCTTTCGCATCGAGGCGGCCAGAAACCAAGATCGTCGGCAGGCGAACGCCTTCCTGCTGTAGGCGATCAATGAATGTCGACACCATTCATACCAGGCATGTGGATCAATCGCATCAGGTTTCGCTCATTGCCTCCAGCGCGGCCCGATCCAGAAGCTCAATGCGATGGGGGTTGGGGATTGCGATTGCCCTCTCGCGCTTGAACGCCGAAAGGATTCGGCAGACCGTCTCGATCGTGAGGCCAAGATAGTCAGCGACGTCGTTCCGCGACATCGGCAGGTCGAGAACCCTTGTTTGGTCGCAACGCTCGAACATTTCGAGCAGAAAAGCGGCGACACGCTCGGGCGCAGTCATGCGCCCGAGGAGCAAGGAGCGACCCTGCGCTGTGGCGAGATCACGAAGCATAGCTTCCCGCAGCAGTCGCGCCACAGCCGGGTTCTGGTCGACCAGTTGTTCGGTCGCGCTGCGCCGGTAACGCATGACGATCACGTCATCCACCGCTTCGGCCGAATAGATGCGCTCGCTCGCACTGTCGATGCCGAAGCAGTCACCGCCAAAGCAGAACTCCGCTATATGGCGGCGGCCGTCGACGAGCAATTTGCAAATCCGAACCGTGCCGGAGACGACTTTGTACCAGTAATCCGCTCGCGAGCCTTCGGCATAGATCTCGGCACTGTGCGAGAAACAGAGGCGTGTGCCGATGCGCTCCAGAGCCACTAGCGCGTCGAGCTGACCCGACTGTGCAATCTTGACACCGTCGCGCCCGAGCTCTGCAGACCCGTTGACATAGTCGTGATCGCCAAACTGCCTGTACATAATTTCCTCCAGCGGCTCTCCGCTGGTGAGAACATCGCCGCTTCCGCGCGCTGCCGAAATTCGGAATATCCCTTAGGAAAACTACGTACGTAGAACTACGTATGTGCCATTCATGAAACCATCGCCAATTGTGTGACCCGCTTCTTGGCGAGGAGGGCGGTAAAACACTGCGCGGAGGTGCTATCGCCGGCGTGTCCCGCCAGCGTATACCGAGCTGCTTAATTAACGATCCGTCCCAATCGCAGTTCGCCTCCGAAGGGTGCCTTGATCCACATCAAAGGGCTCTGCGGCTTTTTGAGCTACCCTGCATACTCGGAAAAGGAGCGCTTATGAGAGCAACCGATGTGATGGCGAGCCCCGTAGTGGCCGCGACGGCGCAAATCACTGTCCAACACGTGGCGCGGATGATGATCAACCATCGCATCAGCGGCGTTCCCATCGTCGAAGGGGATCAGCAGCTGATCGGCATAATCACCGAGGGCGACCTGCTGCGCCGCGTGGAAGCTGGCACCGAGCGACAGAGCTCGCGTTGGAGCGAGTGGCTGCAGCCGAATTCGCGGCTCGCCGCCGATTACGTCAAGTCGCACGCGCGGCGAGTGGCCGATATTATGACCCGCAACGTCGTCACGGTCGATGAGTTCGCGACCCTGAGCGAAATTGCCGATCTGCTGGAAAAGCATCGGATCAAGCGTGTGCCGGTGGTCCACGACGGCAAACTGGTGGGGATCGTCAGCCGTGCCGATCTGTTGAGAATATTGGCGAGCGGCGCAACCCTCGTTTCCGACGAGGACAGCGACCGCTCGATCCGCAACCGCCTGCTTACGGAATTGCGCGAGCAGAAATGGGCGATCCATTTGAACGAGTCCGACATCGTCGTTGCGAACGGCGTGGCCCATCTTTGGGGCGTGGTCGGTTCCGAGGGAGAGCGTAAGGCACTGCGCATTGCCGCCGAAAACACACCTGGGGTTCAAGCCGTCGAGGACCACATGATATTAGGGCCGCTGCGCCCGGGACCGTTGTTTCCGGCGATTTGATCGACAGTGCCAGCCTTCGATCCCCGACGGTTCGCTACAGGCCCCAGCGACGCACGAACCAGGTCTTGACCAAGTTTGCGAGCACGCAATAGGCGAAAATGATCGCCAATACAGCGAGCCAGTAGCTACCCGGCAAGTGCACGAAGCCGAGGGTCGGTCCAAGTGGGGAGTAAGGCAGCAACGCACCAGTGCCAGCCACCAGGATTGTTGTCAGGATGAGCGAATTGCTCGCCCGGCTTTGCAGAAACGGAATTCTTGCCGTGCGAATGATGTGGATGATCAATGTCTGCGTCAGCAGCGATTCGACGAACCATCCGGTCTGAAATAGTGGAGGATTGGTCCAGGCATTGAAAACCAAGAGCAGTGTCGCGTAAGTCGCGTAATCGAAAATCGAGCTGATCGGACCGAGGAATAGCATGAACTTGGTGATGTTGCCGATATCCCAGCGCCGCGGCGCAGCGATGTAATCATCGTCGACATTGTCGGTCGGGATCGTCGTCTGTGAAAAGTCGTATAATAGATTGTTCGTGAGCACCTGGATCGGCGTCATCGGCAGGAAGGGCAGGAACACGCTCGCCCCGATCACACTGAACATGTTCCCGAAATTGGAACTGGCCCCCATCTTGATGTATTTGACGATGTTGCCAAAGATCTTGCGCCCTTCGAGTACGCCCTCGGACAGTACGGTGAGGCTTTTCTCAAGGAGAATGATGTCGGCAGATTCCTTCGCGATATCGACGGCGGTATCGACCGAGACCCCGACATCCGCGCTTTTCAGCGCAGGGCCGTCATTAATCCCGTCGCCGAGAAAACCGACGACATGCCCTGTTAGATGCAGCGCTTCGATGATGCGGGCCTTCTGCGCCGGCGATACCTTGGCGCACACAGTGACGCGCTCCAACCGTTCCGCCAATTGCTGATCGGTCATCTGGTCGAGGTCGCCGCCGAGCAGGACGTCATCGGCCACCACGCCAACCTCACGGCAGATCTTGCGCGCGACGATGTCGTTATCGCCGGTCAGGATCTTCACTCGGACCCCGGAGCGCGCCAGCGCAGCGATCGCGGCGCCGGCACTCTCCTTTGGCGGGTCAAGAAAAGCGACGAAGCCCAGCAGCGTCAGGCCGGCTTCATCCTCTATCTCATAACTCGGCCACGGCGTGGCAAACTCGTTATAGGCGACGCCGATCACGCGAAACCCGTCTCCGTTGAGGCGGGCGGTCTGCTCTTGCATCTGGAGAAGGTGGCTGCGGTCTAGCGGAGCGACGTCGCTGTCCACTGCGTATTGTGAGCAGGCCGCGAAGATTTCCTCAACTGCTCCCTTGCAAATCAACAGGTGCTTGCCTTCCTCAGTCGCCAATATGACCGACATGCGCCGCCGCGAAAAATCGAACGGCAATTCGTCGATTTTTTCGAACTGGTGCTCCAGCTGGACATGTTCTTTCAGATCGACGTGATTGAGCACGGCGACGTCGAGCAGATTCTTCAGCCCGGACTGATAGTGGCTGTTGAGATAGGCGTATTCGAGGACGCGGCTCGATTCTTGCCCATGCAGATCAAAGTGATGCATGAGGATGATCTTGTCCTGCGTAAGGGTTCCGGTCTTATCAGTGCACAGGACATCCATCGCCCCGAAGTTCTGGATCGCGTTGAGGCGCTTGACGATGACACGCTTGCGCGACATCGCGATGGCCCCCTTCGCCAGATTGACAGTCACAATCATCGGCAGCATTTCGGGCGTCAGTCCGACTGCGACGGCGAGCGCGAACATCAGCGCTTCCAGCCAGTCGCCCTTCGTCACGCCGTTTATGACAAAGACAGCGGGAACCATCACCGCCATAAAGCGGACCATCAGCCAGGTGAACCGCGTCACGCCCCGGTCGAAGCTGGTTTGCGCACGCTGCCGGACCACCATCCCGGCGAGCTCGCCGAAATAGGTCGCAGCACCGGATTGGACGACGACGGCGCTACCGGCGCCGCTCAGCACATTGCTGCCCATGAAGCAGATATTGGGCAAGTCGGTTGCCGCATTCGGCGGGCTCAAGACCGGCGCGGGCGACTTCTCCACCGGCATCGCCTCCCCGGTGAGCGCCGCCTCGTTGAGAAACAGATCCTTCGCGGCGAGGATGCGCAGATCGGCGGGGATCATATCGCCGGCCGAAAGCCTCACGACATCTCCCGGAACGACCTCTTCGATCGGAATCTCGACCGCCTGACTATTGGATTCTGCGCGCGAGCACCGCCGCACAACCGTAGCGGTTGTCCGCACCATCGCGCGCAGTCGCGCCGCGGCATTATTGGAGCGGTGCTCTTGGACGAAGGCCAGAGAGACGCTCAGCAGCACCATGACGGCGATCACCACGGCGGCCCGTCTGTCGCCGAGAAAGAGGGATACGGCAGCCAAGGTGAGCAGCAAAAAATTGAGCGGGTTTTTCGCCCGCCCGAGCAACTCGCTGATAAGGCTCTGCTGGCCTTCGTGTGCAACCAGGTTCGGGCCGTAAGCGCCGAGCCTTGCCGCGGCCATTTCTGGGGTCAAACCTTCATGTGTCGAACCCAGCTGTTTCAGCAGCTGTTCGGGGTCCGCGGCAGCTGCTTCGAGCAAGCGTTGTGCAATAGCGGGGTCGCGATGGCGGCAATGTGCAGCGGGCAGGCGCCGCCACGCTGCGACGACAGCCGCAGCGCCGCGGGGGATCAGCCACCGCCGGTTCAACGAAGCGTCTCGATATAGCCGGTCAGGTCATCGATCTCGGCGCGGGTCAGCGCAAGATCCGGCATCGCCCCGTGCGGATGCGACAGAAACGCGCGCAGCTGGTCGGCGGTCATGCCGCTGTGTGCGACCGCTTGGAAGCTCGGCGGGCCTTGCGGCACCCCGCCGCTCGGATTGGCGCCGATTACGTGGCAATTGGCGCACCACTGCCGCGCGAGCTCTCCTCCCCGGGCAGCGTCGGCATAGGCGGGACGTGCGCCAGCCGCAGCGAGCACGACCAACACGGATACGGTCCGCAAAATGGTGTGAGACATTGGCGACACTCGCTGTGGGTCACTGTCGACCTTGGCACCGTGGCGGCACCGGCTTCTCAGCTCTGCACCCGCGGCTCGAGCGAGGCGGCGAGCTGTTTCGCCGCCTCGCTGAGCTCGGCTCGATGCTGTTCATCAAGCGGAGCGCGGGACCCCAGTGATCTGGCGAGCTCGGCGAGAATCCCGGCCAACAGACGATAGTGCAGATGAACCATCGCTTCACGCCGATCCTCGCCCGGCCGCACCAACCTGATCGCGACGCTGTCCGTGTCGGCATAAGCGTCAAATTGCGAATGCCGACCAAAACTGCCCACGTAAGCCTTGTCGGGAAAATCGACAGAGACTTCTGCCTTGTCGGCAATCCGATGTAACGACATCTGTCAGCTCCTGGGAAATTAAGCAGGCCTAGGCCAACAAATAGGCCGGGACCGGCCTCATATGGTCCTCGACGCGCCGCACTCCGGGCGTGTTCTCGGCGAGCAGAACAAGCGCCCGCCTTTCCCGATCAGACAAATAAGATGACCACAAATGGGCGACGCCGTCTTTGACGGTGACATTAGCCGGTGAAACTTCGGCCCATTTCTGCGCCTTAAGCTCGGCCAGCAGCTTGTCGCGAATCGCGCGGTCATCGACCTCGGTGCCACTGCGCGGATCGTTGATCGTCATCGCAAAGGCCCGCACGAGGTTGGCCCGGCTCACAATACCAACGAGTTTGCCGTCACGCAGGACCGGCACCCGCTTGATCCGGTGGGTTTCGAGAAGAATGGCAATGTCGGCAAGTGCGGTCTCCTCCGTGACCGAGATGACATTGCGCGTCATGACGTCTCTCACCTTGCCGCTATGCGACTTGATGTACTCCGCGGCCAGCTGGTTGGTCGAAGTCATCATTTCGAGCCACCACGAGCGGCGCCGATCGGTGCCGGTTTCGGCGCGATGCAACAGATCCCCTTCGCTGACCATGCCGATCGCCCGGTTGTCCTTATCGACGACCGGGACGGCGCTGATGCCGTGTTCGGCCAACAGCTTTGCTGCCGCTTGCACGGTCGCATTCTCATCGACCGTAATCACCTTACTTGTCATCACGTCAATAGCGCGCATCGCAACGCCTCCAGTCGGGATGTGACGGCATTCAAGCGCGGCCCCCATGGCGCCGCTCAGAAATTCGCGATGGCCGCATCCGGTGTGTGCTGGGCAAGTTCCTCGCTCGGTCCGAGATGCGGCGGTGTAAACCCGGCATGTACCGGTCCGGCGGCCGTGTTGCCCGCTCCGGCGACTGTTGGCGGTTGGCGATGGAACATCTGCTCCCAGAGCTCGCGAATACTGTCGTGTGTCGTGGGATGGATCCAAACGTGCCCGTATTGATCGAAGCCAAACAGACTCGTCTCAGGATCGTTGTGGATCGTCTGAAACGCCTGATTGATCGCAGTGAAACAATCGACCAGCCGGTCGCCGTCGGCAAGCCGTGTATGCCGTAACATATCAGCCAGGCGGAGCGCATGCAGCGGCGCCTCGCCGCGACTGCCCGGCACCTCACGGCCCAATTCGAAGAACACCTGCGACAACAGGAAATTGCCTTTGATCAATTCGTAAACCTCTGCCGCCTCTGGCGGTGTGCATGCCGCCAGCGCCGCCGCATGGAGTTGCGAGGGGTCGTGCTCCAACCGGCTCAGCACGGCGAGCGCTGCAGTGACTTCGCGCTCGATCCAGCGCCGCACCTCGGGCGGAGCCGCTCTCACCTGGTCGACGGAAAAGGCAAAACTCGTCATCGGAGGCTCCAATTTCACTGCCATGCGATCGTTGTTTCATGCATTAGAGGGGCGCCCGCTGCATTGATTCACATCAATTCGGAGCGGCGTGTCCGCGCAGCGGGTTTGGCTGGCAAGGGGCTCGGCATTGGGCTCGCCTCGCCGTCGCCTCGCGACATCCAGGCAAGAACGACTGCAAACGCTCGTGAATGACGTGATTATCCCAATCAAAACTGCAGGCTCCGGCGCCGACATCGTTCCCTCCAATGCTTCGGGAAGCAGCGCGACTTTACAGGCTACCGCACTGCAAAGGCGCGTGTATTGATCTGGATCAATGAGGACAGTCGGCCGCCAGCCAGTCTTAGAACGCAATGGCCGTTGATCGAATTCGCCATGTCTGATGAATTTTCGCGGGACGCAGGCAGCGTCGAGACGCAGTCAGACGATCGCGGCGACGGCACGGCGAAAGCGCAAGAGGGCGAGACCGAGAAACAATCCGCCGATCAGCGCAACGATAAGGAACTGTGGCCAGACGACCGCGAGCCCCGCGCCGCGATAGAGGATTGCTTGTGCGAACGCGACGAAATGCGTCGAGGGTGACGCCTGCATGACAGTCGCCAGCCACGGCGGCATGCTCTCGAGAGGCGTGTTGCTGCCGGAGAGCATGTTCATCGGCAGAAAGACGAGCATAAACAGCAGGCCGAGCTGAGGCATGGAACGCGCAATGGTGGCCAAGAAAATCCCGATTGCGGTCGCAAAGAACAGGTAGATCATCACGCCGAGCATGAACAGCGGTATCGAGCCAGCGATTGGAACGCCGAGTACCGTACCGACGACAAAATAGAGAGACAGCCCCGCGGCCACGGTTATCACGACGCTGTTCGCCCAAATCTTGGCCATCGCAATCTCAAGCGGGGTCAACGGCATGACGAGGAGATGCTCCATCGTTCCGTGCTCCCGTTCGCGGACGACAGCTGCGCCCGCTAGAATGATCGCCAGCATCGTAATGCTGTTGATGATGCCCATCACGCTGGTGAACCATGCCGTGCTGACATTCGGGTTGAAGGCGATGCGCACGACGAGATTGACTGGCGACAGCGATTTCCCTTCTGCTCGTGACAGAAAGCTGCTGATCTCGTCGGTGATGATTTGCTGCGCATAGCCGGAGCCGAGGCCCGCCTGCACCATCGCTGTCGCATCGACATCGAGCTGGATCGCGGGACGGC
>Ga0126379_10000631_pt1 | contig 19735 bp, 17 predicted proteins | sample PanSoiMetPlot_24_FD_92640 | JGI IMG/M metagenome (GOLD analysis project Ga0126379, IMG submission 92640) | Tropical forest soil microbial communities from Panama - MetaG Plot_24 | ecosystem: Environmental > Terrestrial > Soil > Tropical forest > Bulk soil | place: Panama | collected 2016-02-17
AGTTCACCTTCTTCGACGAGAACGGCACCCAGGTCCAGCTGACCGGCTGTGACATTCTGCGCGCCCAGGACCAGCTCGGTTACAACTATGAAGGTGAGCCGGCCCAGGTCAACTTCTACTGCTCCAAGATCGTGAAGCCGCCGATCTGGATCTTGAAGGAGATCCTGAAGCTTCCGCCGCCCCCGGACCCGGGCCCCGGCCCCGACCCGACACCCTGGGAGATCAACGTCGGCGAGGTCCGCGAGCAACTGGCGAAGCTCGCCCGAACCAAGGGGACCGACCTCCGCCTCGAACTCTCAGAAGTCGTCGCCGACAAACAGCCGACCGCCTACCTCGAGGTCTACATCGGCCTCCCGAAGAGCGCCGCCCCCGAGCCGAAGAGCCCGCACTACGTCGGCAACATCGCCCTTTTCGGCCACGGGATCCGCGAAGAGAAGCCGCACGGCCAGTTCCATCCGGCGTCTTTTTCGTTCCCGATCACCCGAGCCCTCGAAGCCACCTTCCAGCGCGACCCCCGAGCCCGAACCCTCTCCGCCCTCTTCGTCCCCCGAGGCCCCCTCCGCGAAGGCAAGCCCGCCCCTACTCCACTAGGCGCCCGCCTCCACATAGGTGCCGCCTCCCTCTCCCTCCGCGAACATCGGACGGAATAGCTCCTCGTTCCATCGCCGTCGGCGAGTCTCGGAATCAGCGCCTCGTCTGAGTGTCAATTCCAACTGTGACTTATCGACATGCGGACTGCCGCTGGCCGTCCTGTTACCGCAGAAGCGCAGACTACGGAACTCGCTCCACCCAATACTTCTTCCAAGGGACGGCCTCATCGTTTCGCGACGCCAGGCGCCATCGCCGAGACCCGGCCCTGTCCATTTCCGCAATCATCCGCCGAGGAACGTAGCCGATCCGTTGGCCAGCCTCACTCCATATCTCGACGCACCTCTCCCGATTCCACCGGGCCTCTTTCATGATTACACGGTCCCCGACAGACAGCTCGGCCGTTCTCGGGCTGAACCGCACACCGGCGACGTAAAATCCTCGCCGGTTCTCCCGCCCGTCCCGGGTGAGCCGCTTCCACACTCCTAAGACGAAAGCAGCTCCAAGGGCCGCGGCCAGAACGCCGAGAAATTCTGATCTACGCATCTACCGACCTCCGTAGCAAATACGACCTGATTCCGGATAGGACGCGGCATGCGCCGCCTCGATCTTCGCCAGGCTTAGCTCGCACTGCGAACCGCTTAGCCAGAGTCTCGACGCCCAGAGCCGTACGATAGCTTCGGTGCTCTCAGAGCGAATCTCGGCGACGACACTCCGGAGCTCCCGCGCCAGCGCCTGATCCTCCATGCGGTCCAGCTCGAGATCATCCGCTACATATAGAATCCAGACACTCTGCCATGCTGCCTCCGGCGATCGCCGGAACGCGTTCAGATGACCAATCATGTCCCGAACCACTGATGACTTCTTGGTCAGCAACTCCCGAAAGCTGTCACGTGGAGACTTCTCATAGTGCATTCGCGCTGCCATAACAGAGTCGGCGCGCATGCGGCGGATGGCCCCAAGGGCTAGGCGGCCAAAGCCCTCATTTAGATAGAGCTCTGGATTGGTCATCACCTGTGAGACGGCGCCGGTCAAGACATCCGGAGGAACGACATCGCCGAACACGGCGGTACTGACATAGGGACTTCCCGGATCGCCTACGGTGCTCTCGTAACGTACCTTGCTGATCGCCTCCAGGTACTCCTCGCTGCTGCCGAGCCTCAGCTTCGTGCTGTTGATGGTGAACCCCAGCTGCCGCAGCTCTGTGGTCACTCTCGCCAAGATCGCCTCGAGCCCGGCGGATGACGTCCCGAAGACTCTGTAGTCATCGACGAAGCGGATGAAGTCGGCCGAATGCCGTAGCATGATCTCGTCTACAACCTTGAGATAACTGTTGCCAGCGAAGAAGAGGGAATCATTCATCAGGGGAAGCCCTCGGTCGTCCCGGCCCCATGCTGCCGCCAGCGACGCCAGCAGCTCGACCTCCATGCTTCCCGGGGCCAGCTCCTGGGCGAATCTCAGGAACCTCTCGCGGCCGATGCTCGCAAATGCCTGGGCCAGATCCACCTGAAGCATGAACGGGGAACGCGCCAGGCGGTTGCGGGTTTCTTCCTGGAACCGGGTCCACGCCCCCACCTGGCTGTCGGCCAACTCAAGGCGGGATGGATTGGCCGGCGGAGGATAACTAAAGACGCGGCTCGAGTCCACGGCCGCGAACATTCGCTCGGCCAGCGCAGAGATGCACGTCTGCAACACAATCTGGTCGTTGACCGACGGTAATAACCAGACACGTGGTGCACCCGCTTTTCGCGGGACACTCACTTCAAACGGCGGCTCCGGTCGTTCGCCGGCTAGATATGCTCCGATCCTCTTCTCGATTGTCCTTTCCCTCGCGGAGTAGTCGATCGTAGGAACGTCGAACCACGGAGGTAACGCGTTGCTGTACGAGACAGAGTCGAGGACCATCCGTATGGAGGCTTTGATCGGTAGCACCGCTCGCGTGGGGCCCTCTCGCCCCTACTCCTTCTTTTGCCCGAAGATATTCTTAGGATTCCAGTTAACCAGGAGAGGGAAAGACGCGGCGAGCACAATAAGGCAGATGGCCCGCGCGACAATCGAGACGCTCGGTCCATAGCCCTGCGTGACCGCGTCGACCGTTTTTCCCGTCCCCAGGGCGGACGCAACAAACGATGTCACGATAATGACGTAGTTCCGCATCGTCATCGCCGCGGCATTGGCGGAGGCCAGGATGCACACCGGAAGAAGCAGAAGGATGAGCCGAATCTCGCTCCGGTGGAGGACCGTACCGGTTCGGTCGGGCGCTCGCGAGCTCTCCTGCCACACTTGATTGAACGAACCGACAGCGTCCTCGAGGGAAGAGGTTGGCCAGCCCGAATACAGCGACAGATACAGGTTCCGGGGCGCCTCGCTCTCGACCGCCGCTTTCAGCACGGGTTCGAAGAAGCCCGAGAACGCCATTGTATTTCTGTCTTCCCAGTTGTACGCAACGCACGGTACGATCAGATTTCTTATTTTTTCCTTCCCGGCGAGTGCCACCGCCTCGGCGATGCCCTTGCCGATGTCGTCGGCGCGCTCGCCCGACGGACCCTTACTGATCAGGATCACAAACAGCCGATCGATGGGGAAGAGGTCGTGCTGCGGCCCGGCAAGGTTCAGCGACAATTGGAGAACGTCGCCGCTGCGGTGCTTGCTGGCCTGACCGAGCAGGTCGGTCAATCGCTGATTATCGGACGGCGAGACCCGCTTCAGAGTCCACCGCACCGCCGCACCCAACGCGCCGCCGACGGAGTCGTCCTTGCCGGATTCCAGGAAATGCGAGAGAACAAGCCCATTGGGTGCGCCATCCAGGTAACTCAAGTAGTTGCGGTCGTAAATGCTGTCGATAGAGAGGTACACATTGTGCGCAGCAAGAGTTCCGACCTGCATGGCACGCTGCGATAGCAGCGGCAGGATACCGACGTGTGGGAGCCGCTTGCGATATTCGAATAGGGAAGGGAAACGGGCGATGTCCACGACCAGTACTGCCACCGGCAGTGCCGCGAGCAACCCGACCTTAAGATGTCGGTTAGGCATGATGTGAACAACGCCCGGGTAGGAGTTGAAAGCCTCGATTCACAGCCAACCTCTAACGCTCAGGCCGACGACTGCCGCTCTGTTCTCGGCTGGGCCGGGAGGTCCGGCCAATTTGGTCAGCAACTCCCCAATGACCTGGCTCACAATCGCGCGCAGGGGACGCCGGGTGGCCCGTTTCTCGGAAGCCTTCATCTCAATACCTCCTTCCAAGATGCCCTACTTCGAGGGGCCATCCCCCGAGGCGTCCTGGCTCAGGTCTCGAAGCTGCCGTCGGACGTCCGGGGGCGCCTTCCAGCTGTATCTTTTGAGGATCTCGCCGTATGCAGCTCGTCTCCCGTCCGGCCGCTCGAGGTCTTTTCGGCTCTGCTCCAGATACTGAGCGATCTCGCTGGCATCGTGGTATGCGGGGTAGGCGCGATCCGCGTTCCTAAAATCGACGATTGCCTGATCGAAGCGTCCCTCCATCAATGAGGCGAATCCCTTCCGCTCGTGGCCGGCGGCCGTTTCGCTGGCGGTCCTGTCCTGCGCGATCGCCTTGAGGCCGGCGTTCCCGACGGTTTGGAGGGCCCTGTCGTCCGAACGGATGAACCCGCTGAAGAAGCGGGCCGCTTCTTCTTCACTCAGCGTCAGGCGAATGAGGTTGATGGTCAGCAGCTGCTGCTGGCCGGTCCCCGAGATCAGGTCCGGGAGTAGGCTCCGAAGGAATGTGTATCGACTGGTGCGTTCCTTCAGGGCCTCCAAGTCTGCCGCGCGCTCGCGAAGCCTCTCGTCGAGCTTCTGCAGCTCCAATTGTGCAGCCTGGACCGCCCCAGCCTGCCGGTCGATCGTCGACTTGGTGACCGCGTTGAAAACGGTCAGCGCGATCGTCACGACCGACGCGATCACTCCGACGATACCGCTGCTCGTCATCGACTCACTCGCGGCCATCTTCGTGCTCCCCACTGCCCCCAGAGAGGGGCTGTTGGATTTCCAACGTGTAGGTCCTGCAACCGGTGTGGCCGCAGGCGTCCGTGGCGGTCACTGTGAACGTGGCCTTTTCGACTCTCGAAGGCTACCCGTGCGAACACCGTCACCGGAAAGGCTCAGTACGTGACGCTGACCGGGGTGCCTTTCCACCGGTCGATCAGGACGCGGTACCCCAACACGTCCTCGTTGGCATCTGTCTGGATCGTCAGGACCTGGTCGACCATCACCGTCAGCAAGTCAACGGTTTTCATCGATACCTCCGTCGGCGCGGGATCCGAGATCCCAACAAGTCGCGATAGATGCGTAGAACTCCTTCCTAGCAATCGCCTCAGCGGAAGCCTTGGGCTAACGAGAAGCCGTCGGATAGACCGGTCACCCTGGATAGGCAAATACCCCGTTTCCTCTAGCGCGGAGCGGCCGATATCAGAAGGGTTAGCGCGCAGTGAACACGGAATAAGACGACCGGATTGAGCCCGATGGTCAGCGATTGGTAAAGCCCGGAGAGCCGCAAGAGACATCTCACCTGGGTCCGCGGCGCTCTCCGCAGACAGCCGGGCGCCAAACCGCTAACTGCGACAGACTTGGCTCTGCCAGGTTGGTCTCAGGTTAGAGCGCGTCGGTCAGGTGTCCGGCGGAGTCGTATAGCTACCCGTTTCGACGAGTCTTCTGAACGCCCCCATAGGGGCTTGGGACTAGTCGTTGATTCTCAGAACGCCCTTGGGAACCACGGGTTGAAAGATCACCTCTTGCCGATAATGTCGATACGGTCGGCGAGGAGCGTCGTCTCGAGGAGAAACCCGTTGCACTCGACCGTATGGCCTACGAGGCTCTCCAACTCCGGATCCGCGAAGGCTGGACCTCCCTTTCTGCGCAGAAGGAACCGACCATTGTCGGTTTCGATAAAGACAGCCATTCGTTCGCTCTTGCTTCCCTTGCCATATTCGCCCCGCGTCACGCGGCCGCGTAGCTTTTCTACGGGTTCCGGCACCAAGAAGACTCCAATCGATCAACGTTGGTGGTAGATGCGGTAATCGACGATACGCCCCCCCAGCTCCTTCGCAACGACTGCCACCCTGTAGCGACCGTCGTTTCTCGATGGGGAACTGGGCTTTCCGATCGCAAGGTAATACCTCGAAGGTGCCCCGGCGAACTTCGCTTGCCCGGCTCTGACCTCTTTGGCTCCTCTCACCGTGAAGGCCTTGAAGCGCTGACCTCGCGGAAGACCTCCCCTGCTCGCGATGTTCGCCAGAGCGGCTTTAGCCTGGACTGGAGGCCTCCTGCCTTTCTCAACCTTCGAAGCGGTCGGTTTCGTCTGCTTCAGAAACTCACCAGTCTGCAGCAGCTTTGCCCTGCGTTCGCCGCGTCGAAACCGCGCGACCTTCTCCGGGTCTGCGCCTTCCAGGGGCTCATTCTGTCCCGGCATCGCAACCGGCTGCACGCTGGGGTCGCCGTATAGACAGAACTGCGCGAGCGTCTTGAGATCAATCGGGTCCATTTGGGCACTTCGGTCCACGAATTGCTGCCTTGCCTGCAGAAGAGCGCTACCGGTCGACGACCCGCTGAGAACATTGTGCAAGAAATACTGGCACAGAAGATCGGCGGCGCCATTATCGTCCGCCGGCCCATAGGCGATTGTCGTGCTTCCGAGGTAACCGTAGGCTCCCTGCCGCAGGTAGCTCTGGCAGATCGGGATGTCGAGGCCAAGCGTAACAGAGTCGTAGAGTTCTCCGCCGTAACAGCACTCGACCGACGCCACAGTGCCGGTTTGGATGGCGCCGGCCGTGGACTTCGTATTGAGGGATATCGGGTATTTGTTCCCCTTCTGGCCATAGAACTCCGGCACCGCGGGCGCGCCATGGCAATTGATGAAGTGCGCCCGTGCGCCGAGTTCGCCGCCCGGGTACTTCGCGCCCTTCGGCGGCGCGAGCAGGAGCGCGCTGTTGTTGCCGAAGAGATTGTCGAGACTGAGCCGCGTCGAGCCCTGCCAGACCGATGCCGACAACCCGAAGTAGGTCGAGTAGTGGTCCGGCCGCCTGCATTTCCACTTCGCAGAGCTTTCGAGCAGCGCGAGGAGATGCGACGGTTCTCTTGCTCCGGTCAGGTCCGGCAGGCGGCCGACCACTCGCGTCGGGCCCACGAACTGAGCGGGATCGTGGCCGTATTCCGTGTCGCAGGCGTAAGGGAGATCTCCCCAGGCCTTCGGGTCATCGTCGTCACCGGCGGAGAAGGCAGGATTGGAAAGATCCTGGTGGGGGACAACGTCCGGTGCGCCCAGGATCATAAGATACTGGGGAGCGAGAGCCTTGAAGACGCCATCAACCGCGGCTTTGGCTCCCCGATAATCGGCGACTGTCTGCAGCGGCTTCGCGCCCATCTTCTTCATGGCTCCGGCATCGTCGAGATAGACGACACCTGTCCGAAGGCCGCGGGCCTTGTCGGCAACGACGAGGGCCTTCAGCGCATTGCTGATCCTGGAGACACCGGTGGATCCATATTTCGCCGACAGCGCACCGAGGTGGGTCACGATGGTCTTGTCGTACATGGGGCCTCCTAACTCTGCTCTAGACGATCGAAGCAAACTTCCTGGTCACCGCCTCGAAACCCTTCGGAGTCGGATGGAGCTCGTTCGCCCACCAATCCTCGTAGTTCGCCCCCTGCGAGAGCGTGTTGCGCAGGTCGAGGTAGCGGACGTGCGTGAAAGGCGTTTTCCCGGCGAGCCGTGCAAGCATCTCGTTGAAGCGGTCTATGAGCCTGACGCAGATTTGCTGCCGGATGGTCATCGCCTGGTAACCCTTCCTGCGAAAGCCCGGCTCGAGCCACGGACCCGGTAGGGGACCCCACCCGCCGAGGAATCCCCGGCCGTCGGGCACTGGATAGTCGTAGCCGTGAATAATGATTGGAACGCTCTGGCCGATCTGGCCTTCGCAGACCGTGGTGATCGCGCTCAGAATCGTGACGTAAGCGTCGCGAACTCGCTCGTCGATAACGCCCGTGAGAACGGACTCGTTGAGCCCGGCGATGCCGGATGAGGCGTGGTTGAGCAGAACGGCGAACTCGTCTCCGGCAACGTCGTTGCCGCCGCCGGAGAGGAGGATCGCGCGAGGTCTCACGCCGGTTCGCAGGACCTTCTCGACGCGTCGCGAGAAATCGTCGAGCTGCCCGCCCGAGTAGGCCATGTCTTCGACCGTATCGCCCTTGTGAGCGACGGACTCCACGTCAAAGCCATAAATGTCTTCGAGATCGCTCAGCACGTCGTGGAACGGATAGTCGAACCAGGAATCGCCCTCCGCGATCAGGACGCCTGCGCTCTGATGAGTGACCGCGGTCTTCACCACCATGCCTTTGGGACCTGCGGTGATGCGGTGCACCACGGGCCCCGGAATCTTCGCCAGGGCGCGCTGCCGCGTCCGTGCGGCCTTGCGGCGACGCTGCAGCGCACCAGCCGCCATTGCCTTGCCGATCTCGAGGGCCTTGCTCGTGCTTGATGTCCTGGCCATTACGCTCCTCCCCCTTCGAGCCAGACAGCCAGGCGTCGCCGCCAGGAGCTCGCGGCAACACAGCCGTCGGTGACAGATTAATCACATCGACGGGAACTCAGGCGGACGGAACGAGTGAGTTGCTGACCAGAGTGAGCTCACTGCTGCCCTTATCTACTACTTCGCCCGAGGCCAGGCGGTGGGCTAGAGGGAATTTGGGCTCCCGGCAAGCGTGGGAAGGTGTCCCGGAGCAGTGGCGGGAGGCTAGCCGAGGGCGGCCGTCTCCAGGGAGACAAAGGTCTCGTTGGTGAGAGCTCCGGTTTGGGGAAGGCCCTGACGCTTCTGGAACGCTATGGTTGCCCGCTGGGTCCGTTGGCCGAACCAACCATCCACTCCGCCCGGGGCCAGACCCAGATAGGTCAGGTAGAGTTGGGCGGCTCGGACTCGGAGGCTGGGGAGAGGGCCCGCGACGTAGCGGGCGTAGGCCTGCGAAAGCTTCCAGTCGTATCGGTTCTTCTGGAAATCGGGGCCGTTGTAGTGGAGGGCGAAGCTTGTCCAGTCACTGTTTGCCAGGAACCGCGCGAGTTGAAAACTCTTGACGAAACCGACCATCGCCTGGAGTTGGTTATCTTCGGAGTCCAGCATCGCGGTGACCATCGCCTCGACCTCACCGAAGCCCACCTTGGGATAGTTGAATCCCATGACCTGCCCTAAGCCCCAGGAGCAGCTCTGGAGCGCTGCCGTCCTGTCGAGCTTCAAGGCCCGATCCAAGCGGTCGTACTGGTAAGCACCGGCGGCGCCGTAGCCGCCGGGGGCCGGGTTGCTCAAATCAGCTGCCTCGCCGTCGAACCGGCCCTTTGTGATCCGGCGGAAGACGTGTCGCTCGAAGAGGATCAGGGGACGGCGATCGGGCAGGAAGCCACAGCCCTTCGTCTCAACGGTCATCACCGCCCAGAGCGCCGGCAGACTGACGTCCAGGGCGCTAGTGGCCTCAGTCAAGCCACTCTCGGAGAGCGGTTTCCCTTTTCCTTCGAAGACCAGACCTCAGCTTCCCTTCGAGCGGGCCTCTCCAGGCTGGGTTGACACCGCCTGAAGATTCTCCTACCGGATTATCAATCGCAGGCGGTTCCCGGGCTAGCCGTGCGGTCTGAACTTCCGACCCCTCTCCGATCTGAGCTGGAGAGATCATCCGCGAATTTCTCCTTGACTAAAGTGCAGTGTGAGAAGAAGATGCCCTCGAATCTCCGGTTGAGACAAGAGAACTGGGAATGGGCTTGCAGGGGTCCTTCCTTCAGAGTGGCGCGCCGGCTGGCTCTGAGCCGGATCGGTGGATTCGTGAGTCCTACGCCCGGATTCTCACCAGCTGCATCTACGCGGGGTTGGCACCATCCGAGGCGGAAGATGTCGCGCAGGACATCTGGGTGTGGCTCCTTAGGCAAGGCGGCCCGCCCATGGTTGCGTCTCTGCCGTGGCTTTCGGCGGTCGCAAGAAATTTCATCCTCAGGTACCGGAGGCGGACCTACCGGCGGAGCTTGAGGGAGGGGCGGACGCTGGAGAATGCGCCGGAACCGCAGAGCTGGAAGGAAGCGGAGGGACTGGAAGTCAACGAGTTGCTGGATCAGGTCGCTAGTCACGTCAATGAAATGGAGAGGCGGGTCTTGGAGCTGATACGGAAGGGGTACTCGTTGGCGGAGGCGGCTCGGATTCTTAAGATTCCTCGGGGGAGTCGGGCGTATTACCACCAGAGGTTGATTGAGTGCGGACGCAGGGAGTTGCACGCGCGGGTGGCAGTTCCGGGCAGGCGGGGGCGTAGAGAGACGGACACAGTCAGGACGGACGAAAGCACGACCGGGCGGGAGGGGCAAGCCCCTCCCCTACGACACGAAGATCCGACAGAAGAACCCGGCTAAGCCGTCGATTGGCTTACGGAGGGGTCGGAGAAATCTTCGCAGCACGGGACGACGATGGCTGGAGGGGGGAAGGGTTAGCGAGCGCGGGGCGGTTGGGAGGCGGCTGTCGTACGCGATGCGGAGAGGCGAGGCGGCGGCAGCGCTGTCGAGAGATTCCCAGGCTGACTGGAAGCGGCGGTAGAACTCGTTCTTGGCGCTGGCGCGGAGGGCTGCACCTCCGCGGGGACGGCGCGGGAAGGGGTGTTGGGGCGACGACCGACAGTGGGGTTTAGGTTGATTTCCCAGGGTTCGATGCGGCCGTCCTTCATGGCGTAGTCGATTCGGCCGCAGTCCACGCCGGCCAGGTCGAAGAGGCGGCCTAGCCTGTTTCGTGTGGGTTTCCAGGACGTAAGAACGCTCTTGGTCACGACTTGGGGTCAGGTCTACATTATACACTATGACTGGTTAAAGCTGTCAAAACACCGGGCGGGCACGACCGAAGACTCCCGCCGGGCGGGAGGGGACAAGCCCCTCCCCTACGACACGGAGCGTTGAAGCGCAATCGAAATGAACTGTGTGGATCTTGTACTGCCTTGGGGGGCGTCTGGTATAGATGGAGTTTCCAGGAGGCTTTCTTGACTACGAGTGTCGGGTTGGTGGGGCTGGGGAGGATCGGGAGGAACATCTTCCGGATTCTCTACAAGAGAGACGACATCCGGGTGGCGGCGATCTCCGAGATCGCGGACCACAAGGGGCTCGAGTACCTGCTGCGGTTCGACACGGTGCTGGGCCGCTTCCCCGACGAAGTCTCGATCAAGGAGGGCAACCTCTACACCGTCGGGCGCCAGATCCCTATGATTTCGGAGAAGGACACTCCGCAGCCGCCGTGGGGGGACCTCGGCGTTCACACGGTCATCGAAGCGACATCGAAGAGCCGGACTCGCGCCGAGCTGGAGAAGCACCTGGCCGCCGGAGCGAAGCGCGTCCTCTCTTTGGCTCCCCCGGCGGACGCTTTCGACCTGATGGTCGTCATGGGCGTCAATGACGACAAACTCGACAGCCGCCAGCGGATCGTGTCCAACGCCTCGTCCACCGTCCACGCGGTGACGCCGATCCTGAGGATCCTGAACGACGCCTTCGGCGTGAAGCGCGCGCTCTTCACGACGGTCCACAGCTACACGAGTCAGCACCGCCTCGCCGACGTTCCGGCCGAGGACATGCGGCGCGGGCGCGCGGCCGCCGAGAACATCATTCCGCAGGAGTCCCGCTCGCCGCGCATGGTGGCAGAGCTTCTCCCGGAGCTGGCGGGGAAGGTCACCGGCTATGCGATGAACGTGCCGGTGCGCAACGGCTCGGTCGTCGACCTCGTCTGCTGGTACGAAAAGAAGGTCACGCCGGTCGCGATTAACGAGGTCGTCCGAACCGCCGCCGCGACCGACCGGTGGCGCAACGTCGTCCGCTACGAGGATGAGCCGATCGTCTCGGCCGATGTCATCTACAGCAGCTACTCCTCCACGTTCGACTCGCTGGCCACGATGGTCATGGGCGAGCACGTCTCCAAGACGCTCTGCTGGTACGACGCGGGCTACGGCTACGCGCACCGGGCGGTGGAGCTGATCCGGAAGTACGCCGAGCTCGACGGGAAACGGGAGAAGGCGGCATGACGATCCGCGTCGGCATCAACGGGTTCGGGCGGATCGGGCGGACGGTGTTCCGGATTCTCTCGGACCGGCCGGACGTCGAGATCGCGGCGATCAACGACCTCTACGACAACTCGCACCTGGCGTACCTGTTGAAGTACGACACGGTCATGCGCGTCTTTCCCAAGGACGTCTCGACCGACAAGGACACGATGACGGTGAACGGGCGCAAAGTCCTCATGACCGAGGAGAAGGACCCGGCGAAGATCCCCTGGGGCAAGCTCGGCGTGGACATCGTCGTGGAATCCACCGGCGTGCTGCTGACGCGCGAGAAGCTCCAGGGTCATATCGCGGGCGGAGCGAAGAAGGTGATCTTGACGGTACCTCCGAAAGACGAGATCGATGCCATGGTCGTCATCGGGGTCAACGACGGGATGCTGAAGCCCGAGCACCGGATCGTCTCCAACGCCTCGTGCACGACCAACTGCCTGGCGCCGCTCGCCAAGATCCTGGACGAGAAGTTCGGGATCGAGGAAGGCGTGATGACGACGGTCCACGCCTACACGAACGACCAGAGGCTGGCCGACGTGCCGCACAAGGACCTGCGGAGGAGCCGCGCCGCGGCGGAGAACATCATCCCGACGACCACGGGGGCGGCGCGGGCGGTCGGAAAGGTCCTTCCGAGGCTGAAGGGAAAGCTCGATGGGATGGCGATTCGCGTGCCGGTGCCGGACGGGTCGATCGTGGACCTGACGTGCCGGATGTCGCGGCCGGTCACGGTCGCGGAGGTCAACGGGGCAGTCAAGGAGGAGGCGGCGGGACCGTTGAAGCGGATCGTCGAGTACAGCGAGGTGCCTCTGGTGTCGTCGGACATCATCGGGAACCCGCATTCGTCCATCTTCGACGCGCTTTCGACGCGGTCGCAGAATGATGGGTACCTCAAGGTCGTCGCGTGGTACGACAATGAGTGGGGGTATTCGAACCGGGTCGTCGATTTGATCGATCGCCTCGCCGCGTTGGGATAGGCCGCGACCGGAGGCGGGAGGGCGCAAGGCCCTCCCCTACAGCTTCTTGAGGAGGTCGGCGACTGCCTTTTTGACGTCGTCCATGTTCACGTCGTGGTCGGGCTGCTTCCAGAGGACCTTTCCGTCGGCGGAGCGGATGACGAGACCATGGGAGCTGAAGCCGAGGTCCTTGATGATCTTCTTGTTCTCGGGGGTCGTCGCGTCCAGGTTCTGCGCTTTGACCTTGCCGGGGTATTCCTGCTCCAACCCGCTCACGGCGGGCTTGACCTTCGCGCAGACAGGTCAGGTGGGTAGGTAGTAGTAGGTCACCTCGAGCTTGGAGGCGGATTTTTCCGGGGAGGCGGCCGCGAGGGGAGGTAGTGCGGCGAGGGCGGTCACGAGGATCAGCAGGAACACCATCCGTTTTTTCATTGGCCACCTTCCTTTACGTATCTGGACACGACCGGGCGGGAGGGGCAAGCCCCTCCCCTACGGCACCTAGGCATCGGGGAGGGGGCGGGGGGCCAGGGCTGCAGCCGCCTCTTCGTCCAGGGCGGCGACGGCTTTCTTGTAGAAGGCGTCGGCTTCTTCGTGGGAGTCTCCGACGGCGGTGAGGCCGACGCTGCCGTTTTCGGCGAGCGCGCTCATCATGTGGAAGATCACGCCGGTCTGGCGGGTCTGGTCGAAGTGGAGGCCGCGGCGGACGACCAGGTCGAAGAGATCGTCGGTCGTGAAGGCGCGGTAGAGGGGCGAGCTGACGTGGTCGCTCGCCACGAAGAACTTCCGGCGGCCGGTCGGCGAGGTGAAGACGGCGGTCTCCGGGTCGTAGCGGCCGTCCGTCAGGAACTGCAGCGTCAGGAAGGGATGCGTCGTTCCGCCCTTGCGCAGGTTGAGCTCGATCGCGTAGACGTCCCAGCCGTTCGCCTCGTTGCGAACCACCACGAAGTCGAGCGCGAACCGCCCGATGACTCCCTCCCTCGCCAGCCGCCGGCCGATCTTGGCGGCCTCGCGGGTGATCGCGGGCGCGTATTCCGTGTCCGCGGGAAAGCGGCAGCCGACGTAGCTCTGCCCCGAGGGGCCGCCGAGGACCTGGTCGTGCGTTGAGAGGAGCTCGACGTCGCGGAGCGGCGTGACGCGGAGCTGGACGCTTGGGCTTCGGAAGTCCTTGCCGAGGATCAGCTCCTCGACGACTCCGCCCCGCTCTCGGAACCTCTCGACATAGGCGTCGTAGGTCAGGCTCGGCAGCTCGAACCTCAGGTTCTTCAACCGCTCGCGAATGCCCTCGCGCTCCCCCGCCGCTCCGGGCTCGGGCAGGCCCTGCAGGTCCACGGCCGCGTTCCCTTCACCGGAGACCCCCTCGTTCTGCTTGACCAGCGCCGCCTTCATCCCGGGCTTCTTCGCGCGCAGCGAGGCGATCGCCCCGGCGACCTCCTCGAAGCCCGAGAGGCCCTCGACCCCGACCGGATGGGGAACGTTCTCCTCCGCGAAGAGGCGGCGGCAGCCGCTCTTGCCCCCGAGCGGGAAGAAGCGCGGGTCCGCTCCGTACATTGGGATCCCGAGGCGCAGCGCGAGGCCCATCTCCATCGTGGTCGTGTTGTACGGGACCATGTGCGCGCGGTCGCGGTCGCGGATCAGGCCGCGGATCTGCTCGATCAGCCGCGGCCGCTCCAGGAGCTTCGCCGAAAGGGGCTTCGGCGAGGAGTCCTCGGGGCTCAAGAGGTGCAGGCGGCGCCGCGCATGGGAGGAGATGACCCCGGGCAGTAGCTCCAGGTAGTAGTCGATGATGCTCGGGTGAATCGGCTGGGACGTGACGTAGACCATCTCGGCGCGCGGCTGCCGGAGAAGCAGGAGCAGGAACAGAAACCGCTCCTCGTACGCCTGCATCTGCGCCCCCGAGAGGACCGCGGCGTCCACCGACATGGAAGGGATCACGACGATCGTCTGCGGGTCCTGGCTCATCGTCTGGATGGACTTCCAGAGCGGAACGAGCTTGGCCTGAAGGCGGTCGAAGCGGGCCTGGGCCTCCGCGAGCCCCATCCCGAGATCGGCGAAGTCCAGGTTCCACGTTCCGGAAGGGGTTGGCGAAGTCATGCCCGTGGCGGGTGGGACGCGGCGCGCTCGCGCAGGCGGATCATGGTCTGCCGGGCCGCGGCAAGCCTCTCCTGGGCGTAGGCCGAGGACGTCATGACCTTCTCTAGGTTGGAGAGGAACTGCGTCGAGACGATCTTGCCGCGGATCTGGCCGATGTGCTCCTCGAGCTTCGCCCACACGAGGACCATCTCCCCGCCGGAATCCAGCAGCAGGTCGGCGTTCAGCACGCCCCTCACCACGAACGAGGCGGCCATGTCCCAGTAGGACGTGACCATCCGGAAGTAGACGTTCTCGTTGCCCGGCGCCGCGTAGAGTGTCTCGATGTCGGCCCCGGAGCGCGGAAAGAACCGCCCGACGAACCACTCCCGGGCGGCCCGGAGCTTCTCTTCGCGCCGCAGCTCGTAGAGCTTCAAAACGAGGTGCGCATCGTCATAGGTCGGGATGGTCTGCATGGACATCGGTCACCCTCCTGGCACGGTTTGAGCCGCCTTTTCTATCATTCCTCAGGCGTAGCGCGCGAAGATGATGGCTCGCCGGTTTGGCTTCGTCCTGGCGGTCCTGGCCGGCGTGGGAGGACTGGCGTTGCTCCTTCGCTCGCTCGAGGCGTCGCTCATCTACTTCCCGACCCGTGATTACGCGGCCCTGCCGGGCGACCTCGGCCTCGACGCCGAGGATCTCTCGCTCGAATCGACGGGGGGAGCGAGGCTCTCGGGCTGGTGGATCCGGGGCGGACAATCCGGCCCTCGCCGCGTTCTGCTCTTCTTCCACGGCAACGCCGGAAACATCAGCCACCGGCTGGAACGGGCGCGGCTGCTGGTGGACGCGCTGCCGGTGGACGTAGCCCTCGTGGACTACCGCGGTTACGGAAAGAGCACCGGGCGCCCCTCCGAGGAGGGCCTCTACGATGACGGCGATGCCGTTTACGCGGAGGCCGCGCGGCGTGGGTTGCCGCCGGAAAGGATCGTCCTCTTCGGCGAGTCCCTCGGCTGCGCGGTGGCGATCGAGATGGCCGTGCGGCATCCCTGCGCCGGAGCGATCCTGGAAGCGCCGTTCCTTTCCGTCCCGGAGATGGCGAGGGCGATCTATCCCTTCGTCCCGTCTTTTCTCGTCCGCACGCGCTTCGACAACGAAGCGAAGATCCGCGGGCTTCGCGTCCCGAAGCTGATCGTCGCCGCGGAGAACGACGACATCGTTCCGCCCCGCCAGACCCGGCGCCTCTTCGAAGCCGCGCCCCCGCCGAAGGAGCTTCACGTCATCCGCGGGGCAACGCACAACGACACCTACGCCGTCGGCGGGCAGGAGTACCTCGCGGCCCTCCGGAAGTTCCTGGGATCGCTGGACGCGAAATGAGAAACGCCCGGCGGAGCGGATCCGCCGGGCGTCTGGCGTACCGGACGAGGCTACGGGAGGGTCGTGGTCCAGGTCCCGAAGGAGACGAATGGGCCGCACTTGCCGATGACCAGGGCGTCCTGGGAGGTCTTCGCCGACCCGGCGGCGGTGTCGAGGGCGAAGCCGGTCCGCAAGTAGTAGTAGCTGTTGTTCCCGCCGATCGTCGCGTCGAAGCGCGTGCCCGCGTCGCGGGTCGCGCCCGTGTCGATCGGCTGGCCGTTGTACCAGAGCCGCGCGGTTCCGGAGTTGTGGCCGCTGTTGACGCAAGCAACTCGGGCCTGCACGTTGATCGCGAGAGTGTCCCCGGACGAGACGGACACCGGAACCGGAAGAACGAGTGGGATCGAGCTCAGGATGGCGTTGTTGAACCCGCTCGACCCTCCCGGGACGCTGGCGATGTCGCCGAAGCCGACCTGAGATCCGTTGAGCGAGACGATCGCGTGAAGATCGAAACGAACCCCCACGTCGTCGCTGTTCTTCAGGCCGACCCAGACCTTCGCGGGGCTCAGGTCGGTCAGGAACGTCCCCCCGCCCCCAGGCGTCGGGGTGTTCGTGGGTGTGTTGGTGTTGGTCGGAGTGTTCGTCGGGGTGTTGGTATTCGTCGGCGTGTGGGTCGGGGTGTTCGTCGGGGTATTGGTGTTCGTCGGCGTGTTCGTTGGCGTGTTGGTCGGTGTCCGCGTCGGTGTGTTCGTCGACGTGTTGGTGTTCGTCGGCGTGTTGGTGGGCGTGTTGGTGGGAGTCGATGTGTTCGGAGGAGTGCCGGTCGGCGTGTTGGTCGAGGTGTTGGTCGGTGTGTTCGTCGACGTGATGGTCGGCGTGTTCGTGGGCGTTCTGGTCGGCGTATTCGTCGAAGTGTTGGTCGGGGTGTTGGTCGACGTGTTCGTCGGGGTGTTTGTCGGAGTGTTCGTCGGCGTTCTGGTCGGCGTGTTCGTCGACGTGTTCGTCAGCGTGTTCGTTGGAGTCCTGGTGGGCGTGTTGGTGGGCGTGTTGGTCGGCGTGTTGGTCGGCGTGTTCGTCGGGGTGTTCGTTGGAGTCCTGGTGGGCGTGTTGGTCGGCGTATTCGTCGGAGTGTTCGTCGCGGAGGCGGTCGGTGTCGGCGTGGAGCCAGGCGGGCACTTGCCGAGACTGCCGGCGTTGTAGATCGACAGGATCTCGGCCTGGGTCAGTGCGCGACTGAACAGCTCGACCTCGTCGATGCGTCCCGGCCAGGAGGCCCCGCCAAGGCGACCGCCGATCTTCAGCGTGCCGCTGCTGGCCGGGAGAGAGCCGTTCAACGCAACCTGCCGCGTGAGGGCGCCGTTGACGTAGGCGTTGGCGATGCCGCTCGCCGCCTCATAGGTCAACGCCACGTGACTCCAGGTGTTGAGCGGGAGAAACCCCCTGCCGTCCACCCAGCCTCCGCAGTCGTTCGGCAGACCCCCGACGTCCAGGTAGAAGGCGAAGTTGCCCACCGGAATGCCTCCTCCGGAAGTGCAGGAGGCGATCGCCAGCCTCGAGATTTCCCACTGGGTGATGCCGGTGGCTTCCTTGTTGACGATGATTTCTTCGCCGCCATTGTCGGCGGTCGGGAAGACCCACGCGTCCAGGGTGATCGACGTCGGATTGAGCGACGGGGAATCCGGCACGTCCACGAACGCGCTGGTGCCGTTCAGGCTGAAGGCCTGTCCGACCTCTCCCGCCGCGAAAGCCGCGCCGCCCTGGAGCGAGCCGTTGTTCGCTCCCTCGGCGTCGTCGGCGTTGTTCTCGGCTCGCCACCAGCTCACGATGTTGGGCGGGACGGGCGCGCACGCGGCGCACTTGCCGGAGCTGCCGGCATTGGCGATCGCCGCGATCTCCGGCTGCGACAGCGCGCGGCGGAAGACTTCGACCTCGTCGATCTGCCCCTTCCAGAAGTACCGTTCGGTCGGGCAAGCAACCGGGATGGATCCGATCCTGTTCTGTCCATCGGCGCGCGTAAACGTTCCCGTGGTGATGTCTGGCAGAGAGGTCACCTCGACACCGTCGAGGTAGAGTTTGGCCGTGCGCGTCCCGACGTCGCGCACGCCGGTGGCGTGGTGCCAATTGCCATCCAGAATGGAGGATGGTGAAATGGCATCAACACTGTTGCCAAGATTGTCTCGGACCGAGAAATCAACCCTGCCATCGGTGAGCACAAGCAGAAGAATGTTCTCCGGGGTGCATGCATACGTGAGGGAGACTGCCACTCTGTTCGTTCCCAAGACGGAAGGATCAGGTCTTAGCCACGCGTCGATCGTGAAGCTGTCGTTCGCCTCAAAGTTGAGCAACGGAGCAGACGCGGAATTCGGTAGAACGACTTCGCCATCGGTGCCGTTGAATGTGAACGCCTGATTGACTTTGCCCGGCGTGAAGGTCACGCCGCCCGAGACGGTGCCGTTGTTGTTATTGAAGAAGTCGTTCGCGTTGTTCTCGGCCCGCCACCAGCTCGCGAGGTTCAGCGGCGGGGCCGTGCAGGCGCTGCACTTGCCCGCGCTGCCCGCGTTGGCGATCGCCGCGATCTCCGGCTGCGACAGCGCGCGGCTGAAGACCTCGACCTCGTCCACCAGGCCGGCGAAGAACCGGATGCCGATCTGGCCGCCGATTCGGAGCTGCGTGGGCGACTTGGGCGCCGTCGTGAACGTGTTCGGCGTCTGGGTCCCGTTGACGTAGAACTTCGTCGTTCCCGAATCCCGAACCATCGCGACGTGGTACCACTGGTTCGCGGCTGGGAACGTGAAGCCGCTGTCGAGAAAGACCACGCCGCAGAGGAGTCCCTGCAGCTTGTTGCCCGCTGCGCCGCTTCCGTTGCCGATTCCCAGCGCATAACCGTCGCCATTGGTGCCGTCGTCGAAACCGTTGCTCACCGCCATACCCAGCTGGGACAGGTTCGCCGGGTTGATCCAGGCATCGATCGTCCAGTTGTCGGTCGCGGTCGTGGGCGTGCCCGTAAAGGACACGAAATCGTTGACTCCATCGAAGCTGAAGGCCTGGCCGACCTCGCCCGGCGCGAAGGTCGCGCCCCCCTGGAGCGTCCCGTTGTTGAGGTTGTAGAAGTCGTTCGCGTCGTTCTCGGCTCTCCACCAGCCGGCGATCCCGGACGGCACGCCCGTGCAGGACCGGCACTTTCCGGCGCTCCCCGCGTTGTGGATGGCCTGGATCTCGGAAGCCGACAGGGCGCGGTTGAAGACCTCGACTTCGTCAACCTGGCCGGTGAAGAGATTCTCCCCCGGAGAGGTGGCGCAGAAGCTGCTGGTCTGGGAGCCGCCGAGGAGAGCCACGGCGCAGTTCGTCGCGATCGAGCCGAGCGCGGCGTTCGTGCTGCTGCCGTCCTGGAGGCCGTCCACGTAGACCAGACCGGTGGTGCCCGTGCGCACGACCGCCAGGTGATGCCATGTATTGTCGTTGAGCGCGGTAGCTCCGTCCGCGACAACTTGATTCCCGACGTTATCGCGAAAGAACGCCTCGACATGCTGGTCCTGGACGGACAGCCGAGCGATGCTGTTTCCGGTGTAACCGTCGTCGAAAACGACCCGATGACCACCCGGAGCCGCGGCGGGGATCTTCACCCAGGCATCGATGGTGAAGTCGCCCGTTCCAAAATTCAGGTTGTCGCTCCCGCCTGGCCTGCTGATGACGACGCCGCCCGTGTTGCCGTCAAAAGA
>Ga0126379_10000633_pt1 | contig 19701 bp, 17 predicted proteins | sample PanSoiMetPlot_24_FD_92640 | JGI IMG/M metagenome (GOLD analysis project Ga0126379, IMG submission 92640) | Tropical forest soil microbial communities from Panama - MetaG Plot_24 | ecosystem: Environmental > Terrestrial > Soil > Tropical forest > Bulk soil | place: Panama | collected 2016-02-17
CCCGGGGTGGACAAGATCAGCTTCACCGGCTCGGTCCGCACCGCGCGCAAGCTGCTGCGGGCGTCCGCGGAGTCAAATTTGAAGAAGCTCTCCCTTGAGCTTGGGGGCAAGAGCCCGCAGATCATCCTTGCCGATGCGGACTTCGAGGCGGCGATCAGTGCGTGCTTTTGGGGCATCTTTGGCAACAAAGGGGAGATCTGCAATGCCGGATCCCGCGTGCTGGTCCACGATCGCGCCTACGACGAGTTCGTCGGCAAGCTGGCCGAGCGGGCCCGCAAGATGATCGTCGGGGATCCGTTGGATCCGAAGACGCAGATGGGCTCGCAGGTGAGCGCCACGCAGCTGAAGACGATTTTGGGCTACATCGCCAGCGGCAAGGAGCAGGGGGCCAGGCTCATGGCGGGAGGGGAGCGGGACACCGAGGGCGCCAAGGCGAAGGGCAACTTCGTCAAGCCCACCGTTTTTGCCGACGTGAAGCCGGGAATGAAGATCGCGCAGGAGGAGATTTTTGGCCCCGTGCTCTCCTGCTTGCGCATCCGGGACGAGAAGGAAGCAGTCGAGGTTGCCAACGGAACTACCTATGGGTTGGCGGCGGCGATCTGGACGCGCGACGTGGCTCGGGCGCACTCCCTGGCAAAGCGGATCAGCGCGGGCGTGGTCTGGATCAACTGCTTCAACGAGTTCGACGACTCGGCGCCGTTTGGCGGCTACAAGGAGTCCGGCTGGGGGCGCGATCTTTCGAGCCACGCGCTGGAGAAGTACACTCAGATCAAGACGGTGTGGACGCAGTTGCCCGAGAGCTGAATCCGGATGGCGCTTCGCAAACGGTTTATGGCGAGCGGGCGAGCAGCTCGCACCCAACGTAGCGCGCCTCGCTCACCGAAGACCGCCGTCGCCGACGCTCGAACGCTGGAACGGTGGTTCGCCGAGAAGGGTATTCGCAAGGCGAAGGTAGGCGGGGTGGACATCGACGGTGTGTGGCGCGGCAAGTACATCTCGCTGGAGAAGTTCCGCTCGGCGGCCAAGAGCGGGCTTGGCTTTTGCGATGTGGTGTTTGGTTGGGACATTGCCGACGAGCTGTACGACAACGCGAAAATAACCGGATGGCACACCGGTTACCCGGATGCGGAAGCGAAGATCGATCCCACCACCGCCCGAGTCATCCCCTGGGAGCCGGATGTCGCCGCTTTCATTCTCGACTTCGCCAATCGCGATGGCTCGCCCTACGAAGCGTCTCCCCGGCAGCTGTTGCAGAAGATCGGCCAGCGCGCCCGCCAGATGGGTTTCTTGCCTCGCTTCGGAGCCGAGTTCGAGTACTTCGTCTTCCGAGAGACGCCGCAAACGCTCCGGGAGAAAGGCTTCGCGAATCTGACGCCCTTGACGCCCGGGATGTTCGGCTACTCGTGGCTGCGCAGCTCGGCGAACTCGCCGCTCTTTCACGCGATCCTCGACGGGTGCAACGGCTTCGGGGTGGAGGTCGAAGGCATGCACACCGAGACCGGCCCCGGGGTGTACGAGACGGCGATTCGCTATGACGACCTGGAAAAGGCGGCGGACAAGGCGGTTCTCTTCAAGACCGCGGTCAAAGAGATCTGCGCGCGGCACGGACTGACCGCCTGCTTCATGGCGAAGTGGAATTCCAAGCTGCCTGGTTGCTCTGGGCACGTCCACCAATCGCTCTGGAGCCCGGGCGGGGAGCGGAATCTCTTCTTCGACGATGAGGCGCCGGAGAAGATGAGCCAGACCCTGCGCTACTACCTCGGCGGGCAGCTTGAGCTGATGCCCGAGCTCACCGCCCTCTATTGGCCGACAATCAACAGCTACAAGCGCAGCGTGGAGAACACCTGGGCGCCGGTGAGCGCCACCTGGGGGCACGAGAACCGGACCACCGCCCTTCGCACGATCGGCGGAGGCCCCAAGTCGACGAGGATTGAGTTTCGGCTGCTCGGCGCGGACATGAATCCCTACATCGGCATGGCTGTCTCCCTCGCCGCCGGCCTATGGGGGATCCAAAATCGCGTGGAGCCGCCTGCCCGTTGCGAGGGCAACGCCTATCGGATGGATGCGCCGCCGCTGCCTCGCAGCCTCAAAGATGCCGTCGCCCTCCTGCGCAGCTCTTCACGGGCGCGTGATCTGCTGGGGGACACGTTCTTCGATCATTATCTGTCGACGCGCGATTGGGAGGTGCGGCAGTTCGAGCGGGCGGTGACGACCTGGGAGCTGGAGCGCTACCTCGAGCTCATCTGAGAAGGCGTGAGGCAATGGAGAATTTGGCCGAGCTACGCGTCACCGAAATGTCCTACCCGACGAAAGTCGTCTTTGGCGCGGGCGCGCTGGCGCGGCTGGCGGATCAAGTTCGCCGGCTGAAGATGGCCAAGCCGCTCGTGGTCAGCGATCCGGGCGTGAGCCGGGCGGGTCTGGTGGACAGCGCGCGGGAGGTGTTGGCGCGGGCGGGCGTCCCCCATCACCTTTTCGATCGCGTTCAGCTCGATCCGACCGAGGAGGACGCGTTCGAAGGTCTGCGCGCGTTCCGGGACGCAGGTTGCGACGGCGTGGTGGCGATCGGCGGCGGCAGTCCGCTCGACGCGGCCAAGCTGATCCAGCTGCTCGTCACCCATGAGCCGCCGCTGTCGCGCTACGACGATGCCGCCGGCGGCGACCGCTTCGTACGAGACGATCTGCCGCCGCTGATTGCCATCCCGACCACGGCCGGCACGGGCTCGGAAGTCAGCCGGTCAGGGGTCGCCACTCTCAAAGACACTGACCGAAAGACGGTCATCTTCAGTCCCTATCTGATGCCCAAGGCGGCGATCGTCGACCCGGAGCTCACCCTGGGGCTTCCCCCGTCCACGACGGCGGCGACCGGCATGGACGCGTTCACCCACTGCCTGGAGGCGTACCTCGCCGCTGCCTCTCACCCTCTTGCGGATGCATTGGCGATCGATGGGATCTCCCGCGTGGCCCGGTCGCTGCCTACGGCGGTGAGAGACGGCAAGCAGCTGCCCGCCCGCAGCGAGATGATGATTGCCGCGATGGAAGGAGCTATGGCATTCCAAAAGGGACTGGGAGCCTGCCACGCGCTGGCGCACGCGCTCACTCCCATCTCGCGAATCCACCACGGCTTGGCAAACGCGATCGCCTTGCCGACGGTGATGGAATTCAATCGGCCAGCCTGCACTGCAAGACTTGCCCGGGTTGCCGTGGCGATGGGGGAGGGTCTCGCGGCGGGAGCGGAGCTTCTCGCCCAGAAGGCGATCGAACGGGTGCGCGCGCTGAACGCAGAGATCGGCGTGCCGGCGGGGCTGCGGCAGGCCGGCGTGCAAGAGGCCGATCTGCCGCGAATCGCCGCGCGGGCGTTCGAGGACGCCTCCCACCGGACCAACCCGCGCCAATGTTCAGAGGAAGATCTGCTCGGAATGCTGCGCACCGCCTACTGACGAGCTGAAGGACGTCCCCCGTCAACTGCACTACCGCCGTCGCGCGATTCGCCGCGCCGGCCGACCACCTGCCCGACCGACGGCTCCGGCTCCACCATCGGCAAGAACTCGATGACTTCAATGGTTACCCGGCCGGGCAGGCGGAGGTCAGTGGCATTGATCTTGGGCAGGGAGCCCTTCTCCATCACCTGCTCGGCAACCGAGCCCGCGTCGAGCTTGCGATCGGAGAACAGGACAAAAATTCTGACCTTCCCTTCGCTGATGGGGAAGCGATAGCGCACGCCGCCGATCGGTTTGTCCGCAGGGCAGCTGATCGAGCGGTCGTCGTGGCTCATCGTCAGCTGACGGATGATCCCATTTGCCGCGATGGTGAAGACGAGGCAGTAGGGTAGCTGCCCCTCGGTAGGAATGAGCTGCGCCGAATTTCCGCCGAGGGTGCGAATCTCCACGCGATGCGAAGGAGCGGAGGTCTGCGGGCAGGAGACGAGCAAGAACGTCAAAGGCAGAATGCCAAGGCCGAGCTTTCTCATGTTTCCCCCTACGTAAAACGCCTCACCGCCGCTGGTAGACTATGACCTGCGGCGTTTCGTCGAGGTATAGCCCGGTCACCGGGGTCACGGTGTCGAAAGCCTGCCAAATATTCATCTCGTGCTCCCGAAATTCCTGGTGGTACTGATAGGCGGCGATCTCGGCATCCCATGGGCCGGAGGCAGCACGAATGTCGCGCCGCAGCATTCCATTGAGTTGGTACTCCTGGAAGGCGAGACCGGTCACCTCGTGTAGCCAGACCCGGGCGTTCGGGGGCGCATGCGCGTTTAGCCACTCCAGGACTCCGGTGACGTTGTTGGACCAGAACTGCCGCTGCATTCCAAGCGTCGCCGCGCCCGGCAGACCGCCCGCCAGCTCCGAGTAGTAACTGGTTCCATAAGGGTGATTTCGGGCCGTCGCAATCAGGGCGGGCGCGAACAGCACGGCAAACAGCGGCACAGCGAGCGCCGGTAGGCCGACCGCCGGCCAGCGCCGCCGTAGAGCTGCGACCGAACCTCGCGCCGCCCCCGCGACGACCATTCCCCCGAGAAGAGCCAAAAAGGGCATCGCCGGAAACCAGTGCTTCACGCCGCCAAAATGCGGGACGTTGGGATGGCTGATGATCAGGATTGGAGCTACAGCGTTCACGGCTACCACTGCTTCGGCAAAGGAGGGCAAAAGCGATCGCCAACGGTCAAAGAGCGCGGCAATCGCCCTGCCACCGAGCGCAGCGAGGCCGAAAACCATTGGCGCGAAGATGCTGATCGGGACAGTCAACGCTGTTTTCACCACGACGTAGTCGAGTGGAAAAGGCGGGTTGCGAAGCAGTCTGCCCAGATAGAACCAGGCGTAGTGTACGTGGGTGGCGTGGAAATCGAAGTACCAGGCCGCTCGCTCCACCGGATGATGCCAAAGGTAGGGCCAGTGCAGATAGAAGATCGCCGGCCCCAAGAGGGCCATGGCGCCGAGCGGAGCAACCGCCCGAAACGCGCTTTGCTGAGCTCGGTAGAGTCCGCGCAAGGTGACGACAGTTCCAACTGCGCCCAGCGCGAGAAGGGCGGCGGCGGGGCTGAGCGCCGTAAAGCTGCCGACGAAACGACCCGGCCCCTGAGTTACCCAGAGAATCGCGAAGAGCAGAGAAATTCCGGCACCCAGTCCGACCCAGCGCCCAAGCCATGTGCGCGCCGCGGGCGATTCGCGGGTGAGGAACCAAGCTCGGGCGACACCCAGTGGGGCGAGGACGAACGGCAGAAACCACCCGTTGTGCTTGGTGGCCAACGCCGCGCCGAACGACAGGCCGCACCAGATCCAAAATCTCTCTTCCCGCTGGGCGCGCAGGAAGGTGTACACGGTGAGAAGCCAGAACGCGGCAATCGGAACATCGAAGCAGGCCAGGTGCGCATTGAAGAATTGGCGCGGCACGAGAAGGAAGGAAATGGCAGCCCAGAGGCCGGCGGCGCGTCCGTAGAGCCAACGGCCGAGCAAATAGCTCAGCGCGGGAATGAGCGACGCGACGGCAAACGCGGGCAGGCGAAAGGCAGCGGCCGGTTTGAGCACCCCGAGCCACTCATGGAAAACAAGGTGCGACAGGCCGAAGGCCATCTTCATCAGGGCGGGGTGCTCGTGGTTGATCTCGAAGGCCCGAAGGATGGCGGCGTCGGTGAGGGCCTGACCCGGCGTCCGAAATAATTCTTCGAGCCACCGCGCGTACGACTGCGCCGCAACGAAATAGACGCTCTCGTCGCGGACGAATCCCACCGGGGCCTGGGTGGCGATCAGGGCCACCATGCTGGCCGCGAACAGCGCGGCGGCGATCCAGCTATCCTTCTCCGCCCACCTGGGCGTAACAGCCATGGCTTGGCTCATCTTGCGGCGGCTCGATCCGACGAGAGCTCAAGGCAGGTTTCCCGCGATGCCGGGTTGTCCGATTGGACCCAAACGCGCAAGGCGACCGGTAAGTCGGCGGACACCGGCCGCTCCACGCGCTGCATTTCCTCCTGCCCTGGTGAAATCGCCAGCTCCAGCAGGCGCGCCCCGCTTGCCATGTCTTCCACCGCGGCACGAACCGGGGTCAGCTCCGGCTGGCGGCCGGACGCGTGCTCGCCAACAATGCCCGCTTCCAGGACCAGGCGGTCTCCCAGAGGGAGAGCAGGAAATTCGGCGACGATGCGGCGCGATCCGCCGGGCGGGTGCATCGACAGGCAATGGCGAGGCTCGTACCGAAGCTCATGCCACTCAGCGGCGACGCGAAGCTGTTCCGCTTCCCCGCACCGATGGACCTTCCCATCGAAAGGGCAATCCAAGCGGCCGCGGCCCGGATCCTCGACGTACGCGCGAGCTGACCGGTATTCTTGAACCGCTGAGAAAACGACCGGCCGGTAAAAGTCGTTGCGATAGAGCGACAGCTCGAGCGTGCCGAATCGGCGCGGCGGCTGGAGCGGCGAGCGGCCCGGAAGAAACTTCCGCTCGAAACCGGCGCGATCGGACCGCGGGAGCTCTGGCTGCGCCAGCACCCAGATGCGCGCATGGCCGGACAACCGGTTGACATCGGAGCCAAGGTATCCGACCACCGGCGTCCCAGACACGAAGAGGCGCGCCCGCTCGATCCACCACGGATAGAGCAGCAGCACGTCCCCGGGTAGCGCTTCCTTTGCCAAGGTCGCAGCTACGTCGCGATAATTACCTTCCCGCGGCAAGCGTCCGGGCAGCGAGAGCTGAAAGTAGAGCGCGCCTATCCCGACCCAGAGCAGGACGACCAACGTGGCCAGCGGCAGGGCGCGCTCCGCTTGCTTCCAGCGGCCAATTGCTGCCGATTCAGGATTTGGCAAGGCGGATCTTCTGCTCGCTCTTCTCGCGACAGAAGGAACAGAAAATTGAATCCCCGTTAGCAAACGACGGCGTCCAAGGTGGGTACATCGAGCAGCGCGGATCGAGACAATGGTACAAATCCCAGAGGTGCCCGAGCTGGTGCAGGCTGTGGCGCGCGACGCGCCTGAGACCTTCCTCCCAGTTCCTCACGCCGTGGGTGCTCACCAGCGCGCGGTCTTTGCCGTAAAGCGCATAACCCAGGGTGGGGGCGGTGCCGGAGGGAAGCTCGCGATCCTTGAGCCTCTTGCCGGTCAGGTAGAGAAGCTTGTCGTCAGCGTAGGCCCGAACGGGCTCCACCTGTTCGATCAGCTTTCTCGCATCGAGAGGATCCCCCAGCCCCGCCGGGAGAGGAACCTGGCCCGCCGACTCGCAGCCCACGCCGAACGCGGTGTACAGCGAGCGGCAGAGCCTTTGGATCTCCTGGGGATCATACCCCTCCAACGTCACCACTCGGATCAACCGTTCACCTCTCGTCGCTCATGTGGGCCAAGCAACTCACTTCTTCTTCCTGCCCGACGCTTTGGACGGCCGCGCCGCAGCTACCTTGCGCTTCGATTTGCCGTCTGCCGACGCAGTGGCGTGCTTGGCCGCTCGCGGCTTGCGCTCGGCGGCACGCTTGCCCGGTGCGGCCGGCGGCTTCTTGCCCTTCGCAGCCCGCTTTTCACCGGATCCCGCGGTCTCCGGTAGCTTGTGAGGCTTGCCGCCGCCTCTCTTCGCCCGCGCTCCCCGGGCCGGCGGGGGGTGTTGCTCTTCCTCCTCTTCACCCTCGGACGCTTCGGCTTCCTCCTCGGCCGGAAGGTCCAGCTCGCCGCCGTCTCCGCCGAGCGACAGTAGGTCCCCTCCCAGCTCCAACTCTTCTTCCTCGGCGGCCGGAATCTGCTTGAATTCCTCGGCGGTGCGCTTGGGCCGCTCTCGCCCCGGAGGCGAAAGCACCAGATCGATCGCGTCCTCGGCGTCGCACTCGGAGATGGACAACGAGGCGGCCATCTCCGAAACGAGCAGATGGCGAGCGTTGTCGTACAGCTCGCGCTCCTTTGTCGGCAGCGGCCGAAGCTCGGACAAGACTTGGAGGCCCTTGACCACCTCGGCCAGCCCCTGAAGGCCGCCCTGCGTCATTCGGTCCACATTGGTGCGCGCGCGCTGCTTCCAATCGAGGTCTGCCTTGTCACTCTCGGATTTGAGGAAGGTGAAGATCTTCCCCACCTCGTCGCGAGTGGCGAGCCTTCGAAGACCGATGGCCTGGACCTTGGTGGTCGGCACCATCACCACCGCGCCGTCTTCCTCGCGGCGCATGCTGACGAAGGTGAGCCGCTGACCTGCCACCTCTTTCGTGTCGACGTTGAAAACGCGGCAGACGCCTTGGTTCGGATAAACCACGCGGTCACCGACCGCGATTGAAAACTGCGGCGCGGAATCAGCCATTGATGTCTCGACCTGCCGGAGTGGCCGTTCGTAGCACCAAAGGTAGTCGTGACGCTACGTCTAGAACGCGACAGCGGGAATTTATTGTTTAATGGCTGGATGGCCCGCGCGAGCGCAGTGGCGTTGGGGATGGTGCTGCTGTCGGCCTGCTCCCAGAAGAACGACTCGCCGCCACCCCTTGCTCCGGCGCCGTTACCCGCGCTCGGGACTAGTGCCCCGGACTCCGGGGGGGAGCAGCAAGCGCGCGAGGCGCTGTTCGAGGTCGAGCAGGTCCCCGTTTGGGGTGATGAGCTACCCTCACGGGCGTTGGCGATCAAGGTCGACGCAGCGTTCATCTCCATCGCCGGCACGAAGGTAGATCGCCTGGCCTCCAACTGGCCGGAGCAGGTGCTCAGGGCAATGGGAAAGCACGCTCCGGTGATGCTGAGCTTCGACGCTGAACGCTACTTCGCCGACGTGGCAGAGCTGTTTGCCCTACTGGCGGCTACGGATCGCGAGGTCTGGCTGCGCCATCCGGACGCCGAGGTGGCCTTCAAAGTCGTCCTCTTCGACAACGGCCGGTTCGAGCGGTGGTTGAACGAGGCGAAGCCAGGCAAAATCCGCGTCATTCAGCGAGCCGACGGCTTCGAGCTGCAGACCAACATCGGCAAGATGCCAGGCGCCGATCCCAACGGTCCGACGGTTCCTAGCCGCGGCGGCAAGATCGACATTGCTCGGCTACGCCGCGCGCTCGCCCTGCTCAAAGAGCGGTTTCCCAACGCGCCGGACAGCTGCCTGGTGCCGTCCTACGGCACCGAGCTGCCCTCCATCGCTCGAGCTCTCTCCGGCTACTACCGTGGAAAGGGGAAGCGGATCTTCGACTTGCTCTGCCTCGTCTACCCGCCGGCGGGGAGGGCACCGGCGCCACCGGTGCCGCACTAGTCCTTGTGGCTCATTCAATCGCGGGTTGCGGGGATTCCCTCAGGCCCGACGCAAATCATCTTCGAGTTGTTGCTCGGCTGCAGGCAGGCATAACCAGCTCGGCAATCCCGCACCGTGTTGCAGACCCGAAAGCACGCTGGGCTGTTGTGCCCATTTCCGTTGGCGATGCAGGTGCTGCCTGATGGGCAGGTCGCGTCATCTCCCGCGGTGCATGCCTTGCTGCAATACCCCCCCAATGTCCAAGGCTGGTTGATGCACAGTTGGTTGCTGCAATCGGAGGCGGTGGTGCAGGGGTCGCCCACCGTTGCTCCGCAGCCGCTGAGCAACGCAACCGCCGGGATGGTCAGTCCAATCATCCGTCGCAAGATCGTCCCTCCGGCAAGCGCAACAGTGAAGTCTTCGACCTTTTTTTGCCGGGGCGCCATTTTATTGCGCGCTGGAGCGAGCGCCGGTCTAAAAGCCGCTTCGGATCAGGAGGCCACCACGTGAGCATCGCAGTCCCGCCGAGCCAGCCGAATCTTCGCAACGTCCCCGCCGGTGGCGGATTTCTTCTCGTCGAGGTGGGCAACCAGCCGATCATGACCCCCGAGCGATTCTCCGACGAGCAGCGACTCTACTATCGGACCGCCCAGCAATTTGCCCGCGAACGGATCCTGCCTAGAGCCGAGCAAATCGAGCGCAAGGACAACGCGTTGTTGCGGCGGCTGTTGCGCGAGGCGGGTGAGCTCGGCCTGTTGATGATCGATATTCCCGAGGCGTACGGCGGACTGGGGCTGGACCAGACCACCTCGTTGCTCGTCACCGAGGCCAAGTCGATCCTCGGCGCCTGGTCCTCGACCTTCGGAGCGCACACCGCCATCGGAACGCTGCCGATCGTCTGGTACGGAAACGAGCGGCAAAAGAAAAAGTATCTGCCCAAGTTGGCGACCGCAGAGTGGGTCGGAGCGTATGCGCTGACCGAAACGGCGTCCGGCTCGGATGCCCTGGCGGCCAAGACGCGAGCGACGCTGAGCCGCGATCGGGCTCACTACCTTCTGAACGGCTCCAAGCAGTTCATCACCAATGCCGGCCTCGCCGACGTGTTCATCGTCTTCGCCAAGGTGGAAGGGGAGAAATTCACCGCCTTCATCGTGGATCGGGCGACCCCCGGGCTCACGGTTGGCCCCGAGGAGCGCAAGATGGGCATCCGCGGCTCCTCGACGTGCTCGCTCAGCTTCGAGAACGCCGCGGTGCCGGTGGAGAACGTGCTCGGAGAGATTGGAAAGGGTCACAAGATCGCCTTCAACATCCTCAACGTCGGTCGCCTCAAGCTCGGCTCGTCGGTGGCGGGTGGAATGAAGTACCAACTCCAGCAGGTGCTGAAGTATGCGCAGGAGCGAAAGCAGTTCAACTCGGCAATTTTCAACTTCGGATTGATCCGCGAAAAATTCGCCCGGATGGCAACCTGGACCTACGCGGTTGAGTCGATGGCCTACCGCACCTCCGGGCTGATCGACGACCGGCTGGCCGGCGAAGATCGAAAGTCGGCCGACTACGATCGAAAGACGATCGCCGCGATCGAGGAGTACGCCATCGAGGCATCCATCCTCAAGGTCTTCGGCTCCGAGGCGCTGGGCATGGTGGTCGACGAAGCAGTGCAGATCCATGGCGGCTACGGCTTCATCGAGGACTTCCCGGTGGCGCGGGCCTATCGCGACGCGCGCATCAACCGGATCTTCGAAGGGACCAACGAGATCAATCGATTGCTGATCAGCGGAATGCTTCTCAAGCGGGCCGCTGCGCACAACCTCCCGCTGTTCGACTTCGCGCAGGTGGTCAAGTCCGAGCTGTCCACCTCGAAATTTCCTGCCCCCGGGCCAGCAGATGATCTCGCCAGCGAGGCAGCCGCGGCCGAGCGCCTCAAACGCCTGGCGGCGTACGCGCTCCAGGTCTCGGCCGCGGCATTCGGAGCGCAGATTGAACACCAGCAGCAGGTGCTGGCGTGGATCGCCGATCTCGTCATCGACGCGTTTGCGCTCGATTCGATGATCGCTCGAGCGCGCCAAGGCGCCCGCGCGGGGACGCTCGATTCGTCGGCGGTGTCGATGACTCGCCTCTACGCGCTTCACGCTCAGCCTCAGGCAGCCGATCGCACTCGATCCGTGATCCGCGCCGCTGCTCGCAACCCCGAGCGGCAGCTAGAGCTCCTCTCGCCGCTGCTGGGTAGCTCCCCGCACGACGCCGTCCAGCTGGCCGAGGCCATCGCCCAAAAGGTCGCCGAAGCGGGCGGTTACCCCCTCCGATTCGCCTAGCCTCCCCAACCTCCCAATTCCCCGGATTGGCTGCCGAAAACCTCGAGAGGAGCCTTCTTGACGCTCTCCTCGAAGGCCCGTATTTTCGCGCTTGGTGGAAAGTAGTGGGAATAAGTGGACCAGAGTTCAGCTTTTTCCCCAACCTACGGGTTTCCTGTGTTTCGGGGCGTTTACGAGCATCAGATCGACGCGAAGGGGCGGACCAGCCTGCCGGCGAAATTGCGGGAGACGCTCTTTGGCAACTACGACGAGCGGCTGGTCCTGACCACGTCCTTGGACGACTGCCTCCACGCTTATCCGGTACGCGAGTGGGAGCAGCTGGAGAGCGCTCTGGCCAAGCGCAATCCGATGGAGCCGGGCGTCAAGACGCTGATGCGTTTGTACGTCGCCAGCGCCCAGGAGTGTCCGCTGGACAAGCTCGGCCGCATTCTCATTCCGCCGACGCTGCGAAGCCACGCCAAGCTTCACAAGGACGTGGTCTGGGCGGGCATGGTGAAGGTGATCGAGCTTTGGTCGCGCGAAGGATGGCTCAAGGCCAAGGAGGAAGCGCGCAGCGCCGCGGACTCCGCCGAGGTGATGCGCGTTCTCACCGAGCTTCGCCAGCAGTAGGGGGCGCTTTCGAGGTGCTGTTTAGCCATCAGCCGGTTCTCGTCGACGAGGTCATTTCGCTGCTCAGACCGGGAGTCGGAAAGGTGATCGCGGACGGAACATTGGGCAGCGGAGGGCACGCGGAAGCGCTGCTTCGCGCCGGGGCAACGGTGATTGGCGTCGATCGAGACCCGCGCGCTGCAGAGTCAGCCCGCCGGCGGCTGGCGCCGTTTGGAGCTCGCTTTCGCGCCGTGGAGGACAATTTCGCTCATCTGGAAGCGATTCTTCGACGGGAGGGAGCTCTGCCAGTCGACGGCCTCCTGCTGGATCTGGGAATGAGCTCTGCTCAGCTTGAGGATCCAAAGCGGGGGTTCTCCTTCCAGACGGAAGGTCCGCTGGACATGCGCATGGGACCCGAAGGTCCGACCGCCGCCGACCTGATCGACTCGATGGATGAACGCTCCCTCGAGTCTTTGATTCGGCAATACGGCGAGGAGCGCTTCGCGCGGCCGATCGCGCGAGGGCTCAAGCGGTCGCGGCCGGAGACGACTGTGCAGGCTGCGGAAGCGGTGAAGCAGGCGGTGCCGCGTCGCGCCTGGCCGAAGCGCATTCACGTGGCCACCAAGACCTTCCAGGCACTTCGAATGGCTGTGAACCGCGAGCTCGAGGCACTCGACTTGCTTCTGCAGTCACTGCCCGGGCTGCTCAAGGTAGGGGGAGTCGCTGCGATCGTCTCCTTTCATTCCCTCGAAGATCGAAAGGTGAAAAAGGCGTTTCGAGATCTCTGCGGGCGGTGCGTGTGTCCCAAGGAGCTGCCCGTCTGCGTCTGCGGCGCGCGGGGGAATTTCTCCTTCCTCACCCGCAAGGCAATCGCCGCCGGCCCGGCGGAAGTTCGCCGAAATCCGCGCGCCCGGAGCGCGCGGCTGCGCGCCGTGGAGAAGCTGCGGTGAGAAGGAAACGGGCTCCCAGCGCAACCGTCGGTGGGATTTTGCTCCAGCTGTTGCCGGCCGCTTTGCTCAGCCTGCTCTTTGCTTCGGTAGGGATCGTCCACGTTTGCTCGCGGGTGCTGGTCGTCCGGGCCGGCTACCAAATGTCGCAGCTCGAGCTCGAGTCGCGAACCCTGTCCCGAGAGCACGACGAGCTTCGGTTGGAGCGCGCCACGCTGCTCAGCCCGGCCCGGCTCGAGCGGCTCGCTCGAGACAAGCTCGGCCTGGTGCCCCCGCGCGCCGGCGCGGTGATCTCCCGCCGCGCGCCGGACCGCCCACCTAAGCTTGAGGCGGTCTCCGGTTCAGCCCGACGCGAGCGAGCGACGGCGGTCAGCGTCGCGAATCGGGTGGGGCGGTGAGGGACTACAAGTCAGCCGGTCACCAATCTCCGTCTCGTTGGGTTCGCGTCAGGGTGATTTTTCTTGCCATGCTCTTCTGGGGGCTCCTCGCCGCCGTTTTCGGCCGCGCCCTCATCCTGCAAGTCTACGAAAGAGAGCGGCTGCGCGAGCTGGCGCAAGACCAATACGTGCGGCAGATCGAAATCCCCGCCCGGCGCGGAGACATCTTCGATCGGCACGGCATTCCGCTGGCCCAGAGCGTCGAGATGGACTCGATCTGGGTTGATCCATCCCTTCTGCCCAGCCCGGCGGCCAACGCGCGTATGCTGGCGCGCGCCGTCCACGTTGACCCGGAGGAGCTACGGGCGCGCTTCTCCCGGGCGAAGCGATTCGCCTGGGTCAAGCGCCAGGCGAAGCCGGAAGAGGTGAGCGCGGTGAAGGCGCTGACGCTGCCCGGAATCGGCTTTACCCGAGAGCCGAGAAGGTTCTACCCGCATCGCGAGCTGGCAGCGCCGGTGATCGGCTTTGCCGGCCTGGATGGCTCCGGCCTGGAGGGGTTGGAAATGGCCTTCGATCAGGAGCTTTCCGGCCAAAATCTCCAGCTGCTCGGCTTGCGCGACGCCAGGGGCCGAAAGCTGCTCACCCAAGGAACGCTCTACCCACCCAACCGCCAGGGCGCGAGCCTCACGCTGACGCTGGATCGCCAGGTGCAGTACTTCTCCGAGAAAGCGCTCGCCAAGGCGGTCGAGGAGGCGAAGGCGGTCTCTGGAATGGCGGTGGTGCTCGATCCGGCGACCGGGGAGATCCTTGCCTTGGCGAACTCGCCGAGCTTCAACCCGAACACGCCCGAGGAGAGCTCCAAGCCGCTGTTTCGCAATCGCGCGGCGCTGGACGTCTTCGAGCCGGGCTCGACTTTCAAGTCCTTCTCCATCGCCGCCGCCCTCGATGCTGGCGCCATCAAACCCGAAGATGTGTTCTACTGCGAAGAAGGCGCCTGGGATGTCGGGCGCCATACCATTCACGACACGCACCCGCACGGATGGCTCTCTCCAGCGAAAATCCTCCAGGTCTCTTCCAACATCGGCGCGGCCAAGATTGCGCAGGTGCTCGGTCGTGAGCGACTGCTGCGTTACTACGAGCGCTTCGGCTTCGGCGAGCGCAGCCAGCTGGGCTTGTCCGGAGAGCCGCGAGGCGCGCTGCCCTTCCCGAAGGCCGATGTCTCTCTGGCCACCGCCTCGTTCGGCCACGGGGTGAGCGCGACCGCGGTGCAGCTCGCTTCGGCCTACGCGGCCTTGGCGAACCATGGAATCCTGATGAGACCATGGCTGGTTTCCAAAGTGATTGATCCGGACGGCGCCCTGTTGCTGCAGAGGCGAGCGGTAGAGGTGCGACGCGTGGTCTCCGCGCCTACCGCCAAGCTCATCGTTTCGATGCTTGAGAGCGTCGTCGAACGAGAAGGCACCGCGCCCAAGGCGAGGATGAGCGAATACCGAGTCGCCGGTAAGACTGGAACGGCGCAGAAGATCGATCCGGTGGCCGGCGGCTACTCGGACAAACGGATCGCCTCCTTCGCCGGAATCGTTCCCGCCGAAGATCCGCGCCTGGTCATCCTGGTGGTGATCGACGAGCCGAAGACGGATGTGTACGGCGGTCAGGTGGCGGCGCCCGCGTTCAAGGAGATCGCCGCCGCGGTGCTCGCCTATCGCGGCGTGCCGCCGTCGCGCGCGCGACCGCTGACCGCATCGGCGGCCGCTTCCCATTCGGCGGAGCCGGCGACGGGGGTGCCGGATGTCACCGAGCACACCGACCGGGGTAGCATCCGCGTTCCAGATCTGCAGGGACGGTTGGGGCGCGATGCGGTAGAACGGCTTCTGACTGCGGCTCTTCGGCCGCGAGTGTCGGGAAGTGGGCGAGTTGTTTCGCAGAGCCCGCCGGCCGGCTCAATTGTGGAGAAGGGTTCGCGCGTGACACTCGAGCTTGGGCTGCGGCACTAGGGCCGCAGGCGAGCGGGATCGTCGATTGCAAGTGGAACATCGAGGAATGAATGAGGCTGGGTGAACTTCTGGAAGGATGTGCCGTTGACCTTACCGCGACGCTGAAAAGCCTCGAGGTCAACGGGGTGACGAATGACTCGCGCCGCGTTTCCAAACGTGACCTCTTCGTCGCCATCCCCGGCGAGCGGGTCGATGGAGCGCAGTTCGCGCAGGAGGCGGCCGGACGCGGAGCGGCGGCGGTCGTCAGCGAGCGGCCGCTCACAGTGGAGTGTCCGGCGATTCGCGTCGACTCGGCTCGCAAGTCGGTCGCGCTCATCGCTGCCAACCTCTACAAGCGGCCGGCCGACGCCTTGAACTTGCTCGCTGTCACCGGAACCAATGGCAAGACCACCACCGCCTCCTTGCTCGAGTCAATCGCTTCGGCGGGAGGCGCCTGCTGCGGCCTGATCGGCACCATCCAAGCCAAATTTTCCGGCCGCGTGCTGCCATCCAGCCATACGACGCCTGACCCGCTGGAGCTGCATCGGCTCTTGCGCGAGATGATAGAAGCGGGGGTAGACACGGTGGTGATGGAAGTTTCATCCCACGCCTTAGTTCAAGAGCGCGTCCACGGCCTCACTTTCCGGGCCGCCGCGTTCACCAATCTGTCTCGAGACCACCTCGACTACCACAAGCAGCTGGAGGATTACTTTCAGGCGAAGCGCAAGCTGTTTGCCGACAACCTCTCCGCTACCGGCGTGGCGGTGATCAACGGCGACGACACGTACTGCAATCGGATCTACACCGAGCTGCGTGGGCTCAAACGCATGGCCTGGAAGTTCTCGCGCCAGGGGAACGCAGAGATTTCCGCGGTCAACGCAGAATTCAGCATCTCGGGCATCCGCGCCACCCTCAAGACGCCCGCGGGCGACATCCCGGTGCGATCACCCCTGGTGGGCACCCACAACCTGGAGAACATTCTGGCCGCCGCCGGGGTCGCTCTTTCCGCAGGATTCTCCCGGCGCGACGTTCAGGACGGAATCGAGCGGCTACAGGGCGTCCCCGGGCGGATGGAGCGCTTCGAAGATCGGGGGGTGGTGGCACTGGTCGACTACGCCCATTCGGACGATGCCCTCCGGCGGGCGCTCGAATCGGTGCGCAGCTTCGCCAAGGGAAGGCTCATCGTCGTCTTCGGCTGCGGTGGAGATCGCGATCGCGGCAAGCGGCCGTTGATGGGAGCGGTGGCGGCGGCTGCGAGCGACGTGGCGGTGATCACCTCGGACAACCCCCGATCGGAGGATCCAGATGAAATCATCTCGCAGATCGCCGTCGGCCTGGAGAAAGCAGGATTCCGCCGAATTTCTCAAGGGAAGGCTCGCTCCGGCGAGAAGGGTTACCTCGTCGACGCCGACCGCGGACAGGCGATCGCGCTAGCGGCAAGCCTCGCCAAGCCGGGCGATGTGATCCTCGTCGCCGGCAAGGGACACGAGACCTCCCAAGTGGTGAACGGAGAAGCTCGCCCTTTCGACGACCGAAAGCAGACGGCGGAGGCGCTCAAAGCGCGGGCGTGAGTCGAGCGGATCGATGGCGGCGCAATTCTCAGAGCAGGAAGTTCTCCAGGCGACCGCCGCCCGCCGAGTCGGGCCAAGCGCCCCGAGCGCATTCGAAGGCGTCTCGACCGACAGCCGCCGGCCTTGCGCGGGGTGCCTTTTCGTCGCGCTTCGCGGCGAGCGGTTCGACGCCCACGAATTTCTCCCGCAAGCGGCGGCTCAGGGCGCGCGGGGGGCCGTTGTCCAGCGAGGCGCCAAGCGCGCTCCCGCTCCCGACACCTTCGCCCTCTACGAGGTCGAGGACACGCTGGGCGCCTTGGGCGCTCTGGCCCGCTTTCATCGAGCGCGCTTCTCACTGCCGCTGGGCGCGATCACCGGATCCAATGGCAAGACGACCGCCAAGGAGATGACCCACGCCATCTTGAGCACCCGCGGCCCGGCGCTCAAGTCGGAGGGCAACCTCAATAACGAGGTGGGGCTTCCGCTGACGCTCTTGCGGCTTAACCGGGAGCATGTGGCGGCGGTGGTGGAGATGGGGATGAACCGCCCGGGAGAGATCGCGCGGCTCACCTCGATCTCGCGGCCTGACGCTGCCCTGATTACCGCTATCCAGCCGGCGCATTTGGAGGGGCTCGGCACGATAGCGAACATCGCCGACGCGAAGGGCGAGCTGTTTCGAGGCTTGAGCCCCGCGGCGACCGCGGTGGTGAACCAGGATGATCCGCACGTCGTCGCGCAAGCCGAGGGGATCCGGGCAAAGCGCATCAGCTTTGGGCGCTCCCCGCGAGCGGAGGTCCGAATTCTTCGAGCGGAGAGCTGCGGTGCCGAAGGCCTGCGCGCCGCCTTCGGCTTCCGCGACCGGGAGCACATCGCCCGTCTGGCATTCGTCGGCGAGCACAACATCCACAACGCCGCCGCTGCCTTCACGCTCGGGCTGACTCTTGGCTACTCGCCCGAGCAGTGCGTCGCCGGGCTGGAAGCGGCGCGGCCTCAGCCGCACCGGCTGAACCTCATTCCCGCGCCGGGTGGCTTCACCGTTCTCGATGATTGCTACAACGCGAATCCCTCGTCGATGGCAGCGGCCCTTGAGACGCTGGGGTCTCTCAAGGGCCGGGGGCGAGCGGTGGCGGTGCTGGGCGACATGCTCGAGCTCGGGTCCGCCGAGGAGCGCGAGCACCAGAGAGTCGGAGAGCTGGCGGCGAAGTGGACCGAGCTGATGGCCTTCTTCGGTCCGCGCTCGCGCCTCAGCCAGCGCGCCGCGTCGGCTGCGGGTTCGACCTGCGCTCATTTCGAGGAGCTCGATCCTCTGCTCAGGTGGCTGAGGCCCCAGCTTCGACCGGCGGACCTCGTGCTGGTGAAAGCAAGCCGCGGGATGAAGCTTGAGCGAGTGGTCGAGCGGTTGAGTGAGGCCGTGGTGGGGGTCCACCCGTGATTTACCTGCTCTACGTGCACCTCCGGGGAACACCAGCGGCGCGCTTTTTAAACTTCGTCAAATACCCTTCGTTCCGAATCGTCGCCGCGGGGGTGGCAGCTCTGGTGATCGGCATGCTGATCGGGCCGAGATTGATCGACCGGCTTCGCTTCACCCAGCATGGGCAAAACAACGTCCGCGAGGACACTCCAAAAAGCCATCAGGCGAAGAAGGGCACCCCGACGATGGGCGGCGCGCTCATCCTCCTGTGCATCGCTGTGGCGACGACCTTCTTCGCGGACCTGCGTTCTCCCACCGTAGGTGCCGTCATCACCATCACCTTTGGTTACGGCGTCATCGGCTTCCTCGACGACTGGCTCAAGCTTTCGAAGAACAACTCGAAAGGTTTGGCGGGGAGGAGAAAGATCGCGCTGGAGACCCTGGTCTACGCCATCGCGATCGGCATCTTCTTCTGCGACTGGAGCTCGAGCCATCACGGGCTATTGCCTCGACTTTTGCTCGACACCCGGCTGACCCTGCCGTTCGTCCCCACCCATCGCTTCAATCCGAATCTCGGCTGGACCTACCCGGTGCTCGGCTGGTTTCTGGTGGTGGGGACTTCGAATGCGGTGAATCTGACCGATGGACTGGATGGATTGGCCATCGTGCCGACCATCGTGGCGGCGATGACTTTCGCGGTGCTTTGCTACGTCGCCGGAACCAGCATTCACATTGCCGACGCCGTCGATGTCGGTGGCACGCAGAAGCTGATCGGAATCCCGCTGTGGAAATACCTCGGCATGCCCCAGGTCCCAGGTGGAGCCGAGCTGGCGGTGTTCTGCGGTTCCATTGTGGGCGCGGGGATTTCTTTTCTCTGGTTCAACACCTATCCCGCCTCGGTTTTCATGGGGGACGTCGGCTCGCTGGCCCTCGGCGGCGCGTTGGGCAGCCTGGCGCTGTTGTCCAAGAACGAGGTGGTCTCGGCGATCATCAATGGCGTCTTCGTGGCCGAGGCTCTGTCGGTGATGATCCAGGTGGCTTCCTTTCGCGCGACCGGCAAGCGAGTGTTCAAGATGGCGCCGGTGCATCACCATTTCGAGCTCAAGGGCTGGGCGGAGCCGAAGATCATCGTTCGATTCTGGATCGTCTCCATCCTCTGCGGAGGGGTGGCGCTGCTCTCGCTCAAGCTGCGCTGACGCATGGGGCAAGGGTTTCAAGGCAAGAAGGTCGTCGTCTACGGGATCGGCAAGAGCGGCGTCGCGGCGGCGCGCTTGCTCATTCGAGGGGGGGCGCGCGTCAGCGCGGTCGACGATCGGCCCGAGGAGGAGCTGGGCGATGCGCCGGCGGCCTTGCGCTCACTGGGGGTGACGCTCAGGTTGGGCACCAGG
>Ga0126379_10000635_pt1 | contig 19671 bp, 13 predicted proteins | sample PanSoiMetPlot_24_FD_92640 | JGI IMG/M metagenome (GOLD analysis project Ga0126379, IMG submission 92640) | Tropical forest soil microbial communities from Panama - MetaG Plot_24 | ecosystem: Environmental > Terrestrial > Soil > Tropical forest > Bulk soil | place: Panama | collected 2016-02-17
CTGTAGATTTCGCGGGTGCCCGCCCGATCTTTGCCGAGGACATGATCGCCTTCGGCACCTTCGAGAATTTCATTACCGGGCGCGAGGCGGTCGAAGCGGCGCAGTGGCGCAATGTCTGGCCCGTCACGACCGGCTTCCGCTGGCGAATGGACGATATTCGCGCGATCGTTTCGGCTGACCGATTGAGCGCGGTCGGCATGGGCGTCTTCGACTCGACCGGATACCACGAGGACGGCACGCCCTATGATCGGCCCGGCCGTGCAACCGTCGCATTTTCACGGCAGAAAATCGGCGACGATTGGGTCGCCGATCACACTCACATGTCGCTGTTTCGCGACGTTCCGACCCGCTCCTTCGGGCGGAAGCCGGGCTAAACCCCTTCTCAGGCGGAAGCGGGCTCCATCCGGTAATCGCTGTCGCTGACATGTTCTGCCCAGGTCGTGCCTTGACCTTGCTCGCCGTTTTCCGACATCGCCAGATGACTGAACAAGCGGTCGGGAGCGGCGCCGTGCCAGTGCATCGTATCGGGCGGGATCATCACCGTGTCGCCAGGATAGATCGCCTGCGGGCGTGAGCCCTTGCCGATGTAGATGCGGCCGACGCCGGTGAGGCAATACAGCGTCTGTCCCACCGGATGCGCGTGCCAAGCGGTACGCGCGCCTGGAGTGAACGACACGACCGTCGCCCGCATGCGCGAGGGCGCCTGGCCGACAAGAACCTCGTCCTGAAACACCTCGCCGGTGAAGTTTTCGGCCGCGCCCCTCCTCGTAGACCGTGCCGATGCCCGCACAACCGTCATCGCTCCCTCCGTTTTGCGTCGTGAATTCGAGCCCGAGAATAGGGCTGCGCCGCAACCCAAGACAATGTATTGCAGCGTGGGTTACCCCAGGGCTTGGCGCAGCTGTCGGACGACGACGACGAGCATCGCAAGGTCGGGGGTGGCCGCAGCGCGCAGCTCTCTAACCAGCGGCTCAGTGGTTCCAAGTGCTGCCGCATGGGCTGCAGACCAGGCGGCGGGAGGGTCGGCCTTCACAGCGTATTCGCTCTCTAGCACGCGCGCGGCGAGGTCGGCCTGCAGGCCAAACAAATCATCGATGATCGCCTCGATCGCCTGCTTTTGCCATTGCGTCTCGGCCGGCAGCCGGTGCGCAGCCGTACGCATGTCATCCAACGAGAACTGAGAGCCTACGCCGTAATAGATGCGTGCGGCGCGCTCGAGCGGCTGGCGTGAGCGTTCTGCGAGATCGGCGATATCAAGCGCGGCCGCCAGATACGGCGTGGCGGCGAGCCGTGTGGCAAGCGTCTCGGGCAGGCCCGCTTCGGTCAGGCGCAGACTCCGCGCCGCGACGATGCCGCGGTCGCGCGCCGATAGCAGCGTGAGTAACGACGCCGCGAGGCTGCCGACATTCGGCTTGAAACCAGCGATGTCAGGCCCGAGTTGAACGCGTTTGCGGTACAGTAGCCAAGCCGCCGAGCGTTCGATCAAATCGGCAATTTCGGCCAGCATCTCGATCTGCACTTGAGCGGCGATTTTGTTGTCGAGCGTCTCTATCTCGCTCCACAGCTCTCGCAGCCCAAACACCTCCCGCACGATGAGGTATGCCTGCGCGATTTCGGCTGCCGACCGGCCCGTGCGGGCCCTCATATCGGGGACAAAGGTGATCCGGGCGCGGTTTACAACGTCGTTGGCAATGACGGTTGCTATCATCTCCCGGCGCAGTGGGTGAGTCGCAATTTGCGCATCGAGCCGGTCGCGCACCGCAGCCGGGAAATAGCCGCGGAGTTCTTCGGCGACCTCTGGCGCATCCGGCAGCGCGGAAGCGAGCAGCTCTTCGTCCAGCGCCATCTTCGCATAGGCGAGCAACACCGCGAGCTCCGGCCGGACGAGACCGCGGCCTTGCGCCTCCCGCGCCGCGAGCGTCTCGTCATCGGGGAGGAATTCGAGCGCGCGGTCGAGGCGGCCGGAGCGCTCCAGCTCACGCATCATCCGCGCCTGCCGGTCGAGCAAGGCAACGCCGCGCACCTCCGCGAGCGACAACGCCTCGCCCTGAAGGTAGTTGTCGCGCAACACCAGAGAGGCGACATCTGCGGCCATCGAGGCCAACAGCGGCTCGCGCTCCTCGGCGGTAAGCACGCCGGAGGCAATAGCCTGATCGAGCAAGATCTTGATGTTGACTTCGTGATCCGAAGTATCGACACCAGCCGAATTGTCGATCGCGTCGGTGTCGATGCGGCCGCCGGCGAGCGAGAACGCGACGCGTGCGCGCTGCGTCACGGCAAGATTGGCGCCTTCGCCGACGACCTTGGCGCGGATCTCGTCGCCGTTGACCCGCAGCGCATCGTTGGCCCGGTCGCCGACCTCGGCATGGGTCTCGCCCGGGGCCTTCACATAGGTCCCGATACCGCCGAACCACAACAGATCGACCGGTGCGGTCAATAGCTTGCGGATCAGCTCGGCCGGGGTGAGGTGGTCCGCCTCGATGCCGAACGCGCGCTTCATTTCGGGGCTGATCGCGATCGACTTGGCGCTGCGCTCGAAAACCCCGCCACCTGGCGATATCGGCGCGCGGTCGTAATCGGCCCAGCTCGACGGCAGCAGCCGAAAGAGACGCAGCCGCTCGGCAAAGCTCCGCTCGGCATCCGGGTCGGGGTCGACAAAAACGTGGCGGTGGTCGAAAGCGGCGAGCAGTCTGATGTGCCGGGACATCAACATGCCATTGCCGAAGACGTCGCCGGACATGTCGCCTACTCCGACGACGGTCAGATCGGCGGCATCGATGTTGCGCCCGAGCTCGCGGAAGTGCCGTTTGACGAGCTCCCACGCGCCGCGCGCGGTGATGCCCATCGCCTTGTGGTCGTATCCCGCGGAACCGCCCGAGGCAAAAGCGTCGCCGAGCCAGAACCCGTATTCTTCCGAGATCGCGTTGGCGAAATCGGAGAAGGTAGCGGTGCCTTTATCGGCTGCGACGACGAGATAGGGATCATCGCCATCGTGCCGGACGACCTGTGGTGGCCGCACTATGCGGCGCCCCGCCCCTTCCGGTACAATATTATCGGTGAGGTCGAGCAACCCGCGGATCAGCGTCTTGTAGCACTCGACCGCTTCGGCGCCCAACCCGTCACGTGCCTCGGGCGGCTGCTTGACGACAAAGCCGCCCTTCGATCCGACCGGGACGATGACCACGTTCTTTACTGTCTGGGCCTTCATCAATCCGAGAATTTCGGTGCGGAAATCCTCCTTGCGGTCGGACCAGCGAATGCCGCCTCGCGCGACCCTGCCGGCGCGCATATGCAGCCCCTCGACCCGCGGGCTGTAGACGTAAATCTCGAAGAGCGGCCGCGGCGCAGGTAATAGAGCAAGCTCCCGGCTTGCGAGCTTGACCGCCAGATAGGGCTTCGCTTCTCCCGAAGGCAGCTTCTGATAGTAGTTCGTACGCACCGTCTTGATGATCAGCGTCAGGTAAGTGCGCAGGATGCGGTCCTCGTCGAGGCTGCTGACCGCATCGAGGGCATGGTCGGTCGCCTGGATCTCGGAGATCGCGGCGAGGGAGGAGCCGGTGCGGGCCGGATCGAAGCGGGTCTCGAACAGCTGGACGAGATGGCGGGCGATGCCGGGATGGCTGCTCAGCGCATCTTCCATATAAGTCTGACTGAATGTGGTTCCCGCTTGCCGCAACAGTTTCGCGTAGCATTGCAGGATAGTGACCTGACGTGCCGACAAGCCCGCTGCGAGCACCAATCGGTTGAACCCGTCATTTTCGACCCGGCCGGTCCACACCGCGACGAGCGCCTCCTCGAACCGTGCTCTGATCGCAGCGGAGACCGTCGTCAGCAGGACAATGCCGGACAGCTGGAATTCGTGGATCCATACCGGGGGGCCGTCACAGCACTCGATGCGGAAAGGTTCTTCGGCAACAACCCGCAATCCGAAATTTTCGAGGATCGGCAGCACGTCGGAGAGAGCGACCGGCTCCCCGGCTCGATAAAGCCGCAATCCGGGCAGCCCGCCATCGGCGGTCGGATGCAGCGACACTTCGAGTGCCGACCCTGCCAATACCGTCGCGATCCGGCGCAGATCGGCGACCGCCTGGGTGATCTCCGTCCGGGCCTCATAAGCGATCGGGAAGGATTGGATGCGGCTCAGCTCGAGACGTGCTTCCTCATCACCAAGGACTGTTGCGGCAGTCTCCTGGAGTCGGTCCGACCAGCTGCGCCCGGCTTCCGCGAGCTGCTGCTCCAAGGCCGCGATATCGGCTGCCGGGACCGCGCCGCGTGTTGTGCGAATGATGAAATGGATCCGCGCCAGCGCAGATTCGTCGAGGTGGGTGTTGAACGTCGATACGCTGCCGGCGAACGTTTTTTCCAAAATTTCCGCGAAGCGGCTGCGTAATTGGCTGTCGTAACGTTCGCGCGGCACATAGACGAAGCACGAGATAAAACGCTCCAGCGGGTCACGGCGAACGAATACGGCGATCCGCTGGCGCTCCTGCAGATTGAGGATGCCGGTGACCGTCTCAAAGAGCCGGTTTTCGTCGGTTTGGAATAATTCGTCGCGCGGAAAAGTGTCCAGGATGTGCAGCAGCGCCTTGCCGTCATGGCTTTTTGGCGACAGTCCCGAGCGCTCGATGATGTGCCTCACCTTGAGCCGCAACAGGGGGATCGAGCGGGGATCACGGCTGTAGGCGAGCGAGGTGAACAGGCCGAGCAGCAAGCGGACGCCGACGACCTCGCCGTTTGAGCCGAAGCGTCGCACCCCGATCGCGTCCATGTGAGCGGTCCGGTGCACAGTCGAGCGGCGGTTCGACTTCGTGACGACCAGAAGCTCGCGGCGGCGCACGTAGTCCTGCACATCCCCGGGCAGGGAGGAGAGGTCTCGCAGCCCTCCAAAAACGGGATGCGCAGCATCGCGCAGGACGCCCAACGGTCCGTGCTCGGGTTGGGCAGCGCCGTTGAACACGTATTCGCGATAGCCGAGAAAGGTGAAGTTATCGTCGTCGAGCCAGCGCAGGAAATCCGTGACCTCGGCGAGTTCCGACCGCGGGACCGGCGGTGGCTGCGCCGATAAGTTTGCTACGATTTCCCGCAACACTTCCCGCATCGGTTGCCAGTCCTCGACCGCCGCCCGAACGTCCGCGAGGACAGCCGACAAGGTCTGTGCGAGTTGTGTGAGCGCAACCGGATCCGATTCCGACGTGATCTCGATTTTCATCCACGATTCGCGGGCTCCGGCCGCGCGTGGATCGACAATATCGCGGAGCTGCCCGTCCGGGCCGCGCGCCACCGTGAAGATCGGGTGGATGATCAGGCGGACGACCCGGTTGCCGGCATTGATTGCTCCAGTAACCGAGTCGACGAGAAAAGGCATGTCGTCATTGACGATTTCGATGATCGTGTGCGGCGACGACCAGCCGTCCGTCATCGGGTCCGGGTTGTACACCCGGATCTTGGCCTGGCGCGGGCGCCGGCGTTCGGCAAGACGCCACAGCGACAGCGCTGCGCCATAAAGGTTGCGGGCGCTGCGTTGCGCAACATCGGCAGGCGGTACATGTTCGTAAAACTCGGGAATAAAGCGCTCTGCCGATGTTTGCTCCGCCGGGTCGGACAGACCGCAGGCGAGCGCGGCCGCCTTCTGAACAAGCGCCGCTTTCTTCGTTTCAATCGTGCTCACGATGTCATGCCCTACGTAGCCACCGGCTATTGAACGTCAACACCGGCCGGCCAATCGTTCCGCGAACCGGAAAATTTCACTTCTCCGGGATCATCGTTGCTGCCAGCTCTCTAGCTGCGGCTCAATCGAGGACAGCGAGCATGTCGGCGCTGACGAGCGTCACGCCGCCTTCGCTGCGGGAAAAGGGTTTCGCGTCCAATTCGGGGTCTTCGCCGATCACGAGCCCTTCTCTGATGCGGCAGCCGCGATCGACGATCACTTTGTTGAGCCGCGCGCGACGACCGACATGGACGTCCGGGAGGCAATACCGCCTCGCAAGCTTGGACATAGGAATTGAGGCGGCAGTTCGAGAACAAAAGTGAGCGTCGAACCGTCGCGCCGGAGATGATGCAGCCACCAGAGACCATCGAGTCGACGGCCATGCCGCGCCGATCATCGTCGTCGAAAATGAATTTCGCCGGTGGGAACTGCTGCTGATAGGTCCAGATCGGCCAATTCGGGTCGTAGATGTCGAGCGACGGCGTTGGCCGGACGAGATCGAGGTTCGCCTCCCAGTAAGCATCGATCGTCCCGACATCGCGCCAGTAAGCCTCGGCCTCGGGCGTCGTCTTGACGCAGCTCTCCCCGAAAGAATGAGCAGCGGCAAGACCACGGCTCACCAGGTTTGGGATGATATCCTTGCCGAAGTCATGGCTCGAACTCGGATCTCGGTGATCGCGCTCTAGCTCGGCATAAAGAAAATCGGCGGTGAAGACGTAGACGCCCATGCTGGCGAGCGCCCGGTCGGGCGTGCCGGCGATCGCCGGCGGATCCTTCGGCTTCTCCAAGAAATCGACGATCGCCATCGACTCGTCGACTGCCATGACGCCGAAATCCGAGGCTTCCGCCAGCGGCACCTCGATACAGGCGACGGTGCAATCGGCACCCTTGTCGATGTGATCGGCCAGCATGTTCGAGTAATCCATCTTGTATATATGGTCGCCGGCGAGAACAATGAAAAATTGCGGGCTGGCGGCACGTAGAATGTCGAAGTTCTGATACACCGCGTCCGCGGTGCCGCGATACCAGGTCACCTCGTCGAGGCGCTGCTGCGCCGGGATCAGGTCGAGGAACTCGGTCATCTCCGGACGGAGGAACGACCACCCCATCTGCAGATGCCGCAGCAGGCTGTGCGCCTTGTATTGCGTGAGGACCGCAATCCGCCGCACACCCGAGTTCATGCAATTCGACAGTGCGAAATCGATGATGCGGAACTTGCCCCCGAAGAATACGGCGGGCTTGGCGCGGCGGTCCGTCAATTGTTTCAGTCGACTGCCGCGACCGCCGGCGAGGACCAGGGCAAGCGAGCGTTGGGCCAGCCTCTGTTGGACGCGAGCGCTCGACAGCATATGCCCGTCCTTTCACCGGGCATCCGTCCCGGCAACCCGAGACGGTGCCCGCCCCGGAGGCGCGCGTCAATCCAACTGTAAAATGATAAAGGCGCGAATGGAGAAGCGCTATATTAGCGCGCCATCGCGTCCATCGCCTGCAATTCGGCCTGGAGGACGTTTTGCTGGCGCTCGAGGCGGCGCAGCTCGACAAGGAGCTGGTCCCGGTCGGTGCCGCTCGCCCGGCCGACCTGTTCGCGCAGGCTAGGCAAATTGCCGGTGACGGTCTGCAGCTCGGCCTCGATCGCGCTGCGATCGAGTTCCTCCGGCGGCAGCGCTTCGTCGGCGAGCACGGTGCAGCGCTCCGGCGTCACCTCCGCAAGGCCGCTGACGACGAAGATGCGGCGGGCGATCGACTGGCCTTCATAGATATCGATCGTTCCCGGTCGGATCGAAGAGATAAGCGGCGCGTGACCGGGGAGCACACCGAAATTGCCCTCGGTTCCGGGGACCACGACCATCTCGACCATTTCGGAGAGCAGGAGCCGCTCCGGCGTCACCAGCTCGAACTGCACCCGATCCGCCATCGAAGATCGTCCGGGTCTCAGGCGACTTCGGCGGCCATCTTGCGGGCCTTCTCGACCACTTCTTCGATCGTGCCGACCATATAAAAGGCGCTCTCCGGCAAATCATCGTAGTCCCCAGCCACAATCCCGCGGAACCCTTTGATCGTATCTTCGAGGTTGACGAAGACGCCCGGGGTGCCGGTGAAGACTTCGGCGACGTGGAACGGTTGCGAGAGAAAGCGCTGGATCTTGCGCGCCCGGGCGACGGTCAGCTTGTCCTCTTCGGAGAGCTCGTCCATTCCGAGGATCGCAATTATGTCTTGCAGCGATTTGTAAGTCTGCAACACGCGCTGTACCTCGCGCGCTATGTGATAGTGATCTTCGCCAATGATCCGCGGGTCGAGCATGCGCGAGGTCGAGTCGAGCGGATCAACCGCGGGATAGATGCCGAGCTCGGCGATCTGCCGCGACAGCACGGTGGTCGCGTCCAGATGGGAGAAAGTCGTCGCGGGCGCCGGGTCGGTCAAATCGTCGGCCGGCACATATATCGCTTGAACGGAGGTGATCGACCCCTTCCTGGTGCTGGTGATGCGCTCCTCCAGCGTCCCCAGATCGGTCGCCAGGGTCGGCTGGTAGCCGACTGCGGAAGGGATCCGGCCCAATAGCGCCGACACCTCGGAGCCCGCCTGCGTAAAACGGAAGATGTTATCGACAAAAAACAGCACGTCCTGACCTTCCTCGTCGCGAAAATATTCGGCAAGGGTGAGGCCGGATAGACCGACGCGGGCGCGCGCCCCCGGCGGCTCGTTCATCTGGCCGTAGACGAGCGCCGCCTTGGAACCTGGTCCATTGATGTTAATGACGCCCGATTCCATCATCTCGTGGTAGAGGTCGTTGCCCTCGCGGGTCCGCTCGCCGACCCCGGCAAAGACCGAGTAGCCGCCGTGCGCCTTGGCAATGTTGTTGATCAATTCCATGATGATCACGGTCTTGCCGACGCCGGCGCCGCCGAAGAGCCCGATCTTGCCACCCTTGGCGTAAGGCGTCAGCAGATCGACCACCTTGATCCCGGTAACCAGGATCTCCGCTTCGGTCGACTGGTCGATGAATTCAGGCACCGGCTTGTGGATCGGCGATCGGCGGTTGGTTTGCACCGGACCGCGTTCGTCGACCGGCTCGCCAACGACGTTAAGAATCCGGCCCAATGTCTCCGGACCGACAGGCATCGTGATCGGCTCGCCGCTATCGACCACCTCGGTGCCGCGCACAAGCCCGTCGGTGGTATCCATCGCGATCGTCCGAACGGTGTTCTCACCGAGCTGCTGCGCGACTTCGAGGATCAAGGTCCGGTCGCTCTGATCGACATGCAGCGCCGTCAGGATCTCGGGTAGTTCCCCGTCAAAGCGGACGTCGACGACCGCACCGATGACTTGGGTGACCGTGCCGATGCTGTTTTTGGGCATGTCTCTAAAGTTCCTGTATCCTAAAGCGCCTCGGCGCCGGAAATGATCTCGATCAGTTCCTTGGTGATAGCGGCCTGCCGTGTGCGATTGTAGTTTAGAGTGAGGCGGTCGATCATATCGCCAGCATTGCGGGTGGCATTGTCCATCGCCGTCATCCGCGCGCCCTGCTCGCTCGCCGCGTTCTCGAGCAGCGCCCTGTAGATTTGCACCGCGAGGTTTTTCGGCAGCAATTCTGTGAGGATCTCCTCCTCGCTCGGCTCGAACTCGTAAACTGCCTCAGGACGCACGCCGAGCTCTGGCTCAGGACCGGCAGGGTCCGGGCCGCCCGCTGGCGCGAATGGGATCACTTGCTGAGCCGTCACGATTTGCGTCATTGCCGAGCGGAAGCGGTTGTAAATGATCGTGCAGACATCGAATGCGCCCGCCTCAAAGAGGACGAGTATGCGTTCGGCGACGTCCCGCGCCTCCTCAAAGGAAAGGTGACGCCGGCCAACCTCGGTGAGGCTGTCGCGTATGAGGGCGTTATAGTCGCGCCGCAACCCGTCACGGCCTTTGCGCCCGATGATCAACAGCATGACCTTCTTGCCGGCGGCCTCGATCTCACGGATCCGTCGGCGCGCCTCGCGCAGGATCGAGGCGTTGAAACCCCCAGCGAGACCGCGATCCGAAGTCGCGACTACGATGAGATGGGACTCATCCTTGCCACTCCCGACGAGCAGCGGGGGGGCGCCGGGGAAAGCGACCATACGGCCGGCGAGGGAGGCGAGCACGCGCTCCATTCGATCGGCAAAGGGGCGAGCAGCTTCCACCTGCTCCACTGCACGACGCAGCCGCGAGGCCGCGACCACCTTCATTGCCGAGGTAATTTTTTGGGTCGACCTGACGCTGCGGATACGCAGCCGCAGATCCTTCAGACTCGGCATGGGGCGGTCTCGATGCGAGTCACGCGAAGGTTCTGGCGAACTGGTCGAGGAACTCGGTCAGCCCCTTTTCGACCGTTTCCGAGATTTCACGCTCGACGCGAATGGCCTCCAGCAACTGGGGCTTGGTAGCGCGCAACTCGCGGAGCATCGAGGACTCAAACCGGCTGACATCGCCGACGCCAATCCTGTCGAGATAACCGCGGGTACCTGCAAAGATAGCGACGACTTGGTCTTCGACTGGAACGGGCGCGAATTGTGGCTGCTTCAGGAGCTCGGTCAGCCGGCTGCCGCGGGCAAGCAAGCGCTGTGTCGCGGCATCGAGATCGGAGGCAAATTGCGAAAAGGCGGCCATCTCCCGGTATTGGGCGAGTTCGAGCTTGATGCGGCCCGCAACCTGCTTCATCGCCTTGAGCTGCGCCGCAGAACCGACCCGGCTGACTGACAGGCCGACATTGATCGCCGGCCGAATGCCCTGAAAGAACAATTCTGTCTCTAGAAAAATCTGTCCGTCGGTGATCGAAATCACATTGGTCGGAATGTAGGCCGACACGTCGCCGGCCTGAGTCTCGATGACGGGCAGCGCCGTCAGCGAGCCGCCGCCGCGGTCGTCGTTCATCTTCGCCGCCCGCTCAAGCAGCCGTGAATGCAGATAGAAAACATCGCCGGGATAGGCCTCGCGACCCGGCGGGCGGCGCAGCAGCAACGACATCTGCCGATAAGCCACCGCGTGCTTTGACAGATCATCGTAGATCATCAGCGCATGCATGCCGTTATCGCGGAAGAACTCGCCCATCACGCAGCCGGCATAAGGGGCGATGTATTGCAGCGGCGCCGGCTCCGAGGCAGTCGCGGCCACGACGATCGAGTAATCGAGTGCGCCGTAATCCTGCAACGTCTTGACTATCTGGGCGACGGTCGAGCGCTTCTGGCCGATTGCGACATAGATACAATAGAGCTTGCGCGATTCGTCTGCGCCTGCGTTGACCTCCTTTTGATTGAGGATGGTATCGACAATGAGCGCAGTCTTGCCGGTCTGGCGGTCGCCGATGATCAGCTCGCGCTGGCCACGCCCGATCGGCACCAACGCGTCGATCGCCTTGAGCCCGGTCTGTACCGGTTCGTGCACCGACCGCCGCGGGACGATGCCTGGCGCTTTGACCTCAACGCGCGCGCGGGTGACATCGGTCAGCGGGCCCTTGCCGTCGATCGGCTCGCCCAGCGCATCGACGACGCGCCCCAAGAGACCGCGCCCGACGGGCACATCGACGATCGCGCCAGTGCGCTTGACGATGTCACCTTCGTGGATGCCGCTGTCCTCGCCGAAGACGACGACCCCGACGTTGTCGCTCTCGAGGTTGAGCGCCATGCCCCGCATCCCGTTCGGGAACTGGACCATCTCGCCCGCCTGCACCTTGTCGAGCCCGTAGACACGCGCAATGCCATCGCCGATCGACAAGACCGTGCCGACTTCCGCGACATCGGCCTCGGTACCCCAATTGGCGATCTGGTCCTTGAGGATCGCCGAAATCTCGGCCGCGCTGATTTCCATGAAAACCCCTTCAGGCAACACTCTTCATAGCGAGCTGCAACCGCTGCAGCTTACTTTTGATAGACGCGTCGATCATGCGCGAGCCAAGTTTGACGACGATACCGCCGATCAACTCCGGATCGAGCTGGACAGCGACGGACACCCTGCTCCCGATGCTGCGGCGCAGCTGCTGGTTTAATGCCTCGAGTTGCGCCTCTCTCAGTGGCTGTGCTGCGATGACCTCGGCGGTGACTTCGCCGCGCCGAGCCGCAAGTTCAGCGAGGAAGGCGTCGATCATTGTCGGGATCGCAAACAGCCGCCGGTTGGCCGCGACAACTGCGAGGAACTTGCGCACCAGCAGTGAGAGTCCAGCGCGCTCGGCGATTACCTCGATCGCCTTGCCTTGCTCTGGGCGTGACAAGACCGGGCTGCGGATCAGGCGCAGAAAATCCTCGCTACAATGCAGCATCGCGCGCAGCTGGTGCAGGTCGCCGGCGACCTCGTCGAGCGTCCGCCGCTCATCGGCTAGGTCGAATAACGCCCCCGCGTAACGCTCAGCCAAGCCGGAAACGCCTGTCGTTTCAGAAGCCAATGGAAAGCCGTCCTCGGTGCCCGCTCCGGCGCCAGTCCCCGCAGCAGTCCTTGCTGTTTTCGGATCGCGGCAAGCCCATGCCGCCGGCGCAGAGAGCGCCCCGCCAAACCTGCGCGGTTCGTAACATAGTTCGGCATCCTGCGCAATCATCGGGGCGAGAGGATAGAATGTCGCAATTATGAGGGTTGCGACCGGAACGATCAGGCGAGGCGGTGGACTTGCAGTTCCGGCGATCGCATCCTCGTTCTCTTCGATTCATATTAATTTCAGTAGATTGCGCCGAAATTGACGATGTATTGACAGCATTTCCAAGGATTCATTAGATCACTTCAAATAAAGTCAAAGCACCTACATCAGTCCTCGCCTCCTCGGGCCGGCCAATGCTACCCCTCAACGGGTCGATGCCGACTCCAACCCAAAGGAGACCGCATGTTCGAAGCATATCATGGGGTGACCGGCGCACAACATCAGAGCAACTTCAATCACCTGTCGGCACAGGGATTCCGGATGATCTCACTCAGCGTATATGGGCATCCTTCGGATGCCCGATACGCGGCTGTCTGGGTCCAACGCGAGGGACCGGCCTGGGTGGCGGTGCACGGTGTCGATGCCGCTGGATACCAGTCTTTCTTCAACAACTCGACCACCAAGGGGTTTGTACCGGTACTGGTTTCGGCAACGGGCGAGGCAACAAACGCCATTTTCGCCGCCGTCTTCGAGCAAGGCATTGCCGGTCCGTGGCTGGCGCGCCACGGTATGACCTCCGGCCTGCCTACGCAGGCCGGCACGTTTCAGCACCTGAGCGTGACCGCACACGATCAAAAACTGGTCCTGCGTTCGTGCGCGATCTACGGAACGGCCGCCGATCGCCGCTATGCTGCGGTTTGGCACGCCAACCCGAATTTCGTGAAATGGCACGTCCATGCCGGAGATACGGCCGGGGATTACCAGACCGCTTTCAATGCCGAGACTCAGCTGCCGGGCTTTCGCCTCGCGGGGTTTCGACCGGCCTATGTCGCGCTGTCGAGCGACCAGATTTATTGCTCGGTCTTCAAGGACGATGTCGTCGGCCCGTGGGTTGCCCGGCATGGCATGACCGCAGCCGAATATCAGGCCGAATTCGACGCGCAAAACGCCAAAGGTTTCTTCCCGATCTGCGTGCAGGGCGGCGGTTCGGGCGGAGCGACGCGCTACGCGGCGATCTTTACGCAGCGCGACATTCCCTTGGGGCGCGAATGGATCGTCACAGGCACGCCGGTTCCGGCGTTGGCCGGCTTCGACCAAGCGATGCAGAATTTCATGCAGGCAAACGGCGTGCGTGCCGGGCAGCTCACCATCGCCAGGGACGGTGTCGTGAAACTCGCGCGGGCCTATACCTGGGCCGAGCCCGGATACCGCACTACCCAGACCTCGGACCGCTTTCTGCTTGCGAGCTGCAGCAAGATGTTTCTCGAAGCGGCCGTGCAGGCGCTTTACGACGGAAAGAAGCTCAGTCCCACGACCACGGTCTATCCGCTGCTCGGTTTCGCGCACCCGGCCGACCTGCGCAGCGACACGATCACGATCCAGCAGCTGCTCGACCATATGGGCGGTTACGACGACCGCGCGGTCAGCGATGGCGGTTCCGGCTTCGACCCGACTTACGAAATGCGCAAGATCGCCCTCGACCAGAGCCTCTCTCACCCGGCCACTAAGCTCGACATCGCCCGCTATATGTATGCGCGGCCGCTCGACTTGCCGGGCGCGAAGAGCCAGTACTCCAATTACGGGTATTTGCTTGCGAGCGCGGCCGTCGAAAAGGTCACCGGCATCCTGTTCTTTGACTTCATCAAGGAAACGCTGCTGCAGCCGGCGGGGATCACCGATGTCATCGTGTCGTCGACCACGGCGGCGCAGCGTGCTCCCGACGAAGCGATTTGCGAGGATGAAGGCTTGGGGCTCAGCCCGCGGGTTTTGAATTCGAACCTGCTGATCCCGGCCGTCTATGGCGGTGACGGCCAGATCAAGGAGGTGGCGGCCGCCTGTGCGGGTCTTGCGGCGTCTGCGACCGCCATGACCCAGTTCATCCATCGCCATCTGGTCTGGGGCAACGGGCCGCGGCCGGCCGACGGCGGATCATGGTGGCTCGGCTGTACCGGCAGCACGCCGGGCACTTCGAGCATGGCGGTGTCCCGCGGCAACGGCATCGATTGGGCCTATGTCGTCAACACCCGCGACTGGCCGCCGAATACCTTGCCCACCCTCGACGATCTTGGCCAGTCGATCGACAAGCTGATCGACGCGACACCACTACCATAGCGCCCGACATTGCGCGCGAGGCTGCCTCTGCGTAGCCTTGCGCGATGCTCAGGCCGATCACGCCCGACGACATCGAAGCTCTGGCTGTCGGTGCCTGGATTCTCGGTACCGGGGGTGGCGGCAGCCCTTATTTGGGGCTTCTCAATATGCGGCGGCTCTATGCCGAGGGCCGCCGCGTCTCATTGATGTCGCCGCTCGACCTCGCCGATGAGGATTGGGTGGCGGTCGTCTCCAACATGGGAGCGCCGCTGGTCGGTCAGGAGCGGCTCGCCGACAGCCGCAATATCGCCCGCACTGTCGAGCTTCAGGAGGGATTGCTGGGCGCAAAATTTCGCGCCGTGATGTCGCTCGAGATCGGCGGCAGCAACAGCATCCAACCGCTGATGGCGGCCGCCCATCTCAGGCTGCCGGTCGTCGATGCGGACACGATGGGCCGCGCCTATCCGGAAGCGCAGATGACCAGCGTGGCCGTCGGGGATCTCCGACCCTATCCGTGCGTGCTGTATGACCCGCGCGGCATCGAGGCGGTCGTGACGAACGTGCCTAGCTGGAAATGGATGGAGCGGGTAAGCCGCAAGATCTGCGTCGAGCTCGGCTCGATTGCCTCGACCTGCAAGGCGCCGCGCACCGGCCGCGAGGTAAGGGATTGGGGCATCCACTTTACCGTGACGAAAGCGATCTCCCTTGGCCACCGGGTGCGCGAGGCGCGGCGGCGGCACGACGACCCGGTCGCCGCGATCCTCGACGAAGCGCAGGGCAAGCTGCTGTTCCGCGGCAAGGTCGTCGATGTCGCGCGCCGTACTACCGAGGGGTATTTGCGCGGACGCGCCGTGATCGAGGGCCTCGACGAGGACCGCGGATCGCGGCTCGAAATCGCATTCCAGAATGAATGGGTGGTGGCGTGGCGCGATGATGCGCCGCTCGCGATGTCGCCCGATTTGATCTGCGTGCTCGATGCCGTCTCGGGCGAGGCTTTTGGCACGGAAACCATCGCCTATGGCCGACGGGTCTCAGTGGTTGTGCTCCCCGCCCCCTCTGTGTTCCTGACTCCGAAGGGGCTGGAGTATGTCGGGCCACGCGCCTTCGGCTACGATCTCGACTTCCGCTCGGTATTCGATCAGAGCGCAAGTTGATGCGGCGGATCGGCATCGATGTGGGCGGCACCAACACCGACGCGGTGTTGCTCGAGGACGGTAGCGTCGTGCACGCGGTCAAGACGCCGACGACGCCGGATGTCACGACAGGGATCGTGACTGCGCTCGCCGAGCTGGTCCGCCATCCCGCAGTCGACGGCATTGCGATCGATGGCGTCGTGATTGGCACGACGCATTTCGTCAACGCCGTCGTACAACGGCGCGATCTGGCCCTGGTCGCCGCCGTGCGCATCGGCTTGCCGGCGAGCGCCTCATTGCCGCCGCTCTGCGATTGGCCGGTTGACCTCGCCGAGCTGGTCCGCGGCGAGGTGTTCATGCTTGAGGGCGGGCATGATTACGACGGCCGCCCGATCGTACCGTTCGACGAGCTCGGCATGCGGCGCGCCGCGCGGCAGATCCGGAAGAGCGGGATCCGCTCGGTCGCGGTCGCTGCGATCTTCTCGCCGCTCGACCCCAGCTGCGAGGAGCGCGCGCGAGCCATCCTCTCCGAGGAGTGTCCGGAGGCCCGTGTTACGACTTCCCACCATCTCGGGCGTATCGGCCTTCTCGAGCGCGAAAACGCCGCGCTGCTCAACGCGGCGCTGATCGATCTGGCGCAGGCGACGGTCGCGGGCTTTACCGCTGCGATCGCGGCAAGCGGGATCGCAGCGCCCCTCTATCTGACGCAGAACGACGGGACTGTGATGCCGGCGGAAGTGGCGACGGCGCTTCCGGTGATGAGCTTCGCCTCGGGCGCCACCAATTCGATGCGGGGCGCGGCCTTTCTTTCGGGCCTCACCGACGCGATGGTGATCGATGTCGGCGGCACATCGACGGATATCGGCGAGCTCCGCCGCGGCTTCCCGCGCGAGGCGAACTCGGTCGTCGAAGTGGGTGGCGTGCGAACCTTGTTCCGGATGCCCGATCTGCTGTCGATCGGACTCGGCGGCGGAAGCCTCGTCGAGACTGAGCCGCTTACGGTCGGCCCGGGGAGTGTCGGCTACCGATTGACCGAAGCGGGCCTGGTGTTCGGCGGCGATACTCTGACCGCTACCGATATCGCCGTTGCTGCCGGCATCATCCGGATCGGCGATGGCGGAACCGTTGCCGATCTGCCGCGGGATCTTGTGCAAGGGGCGATCGATAAGACGCACGCCAAAATCGAAGACTCGGTCGACCGGATGAAGACCGACGCTCGCGAAGTGCCGCTGATCGCGGTCGGCGGCGCGGCTTTCTTGGTGCCTCAGCGCGTCGCGGGCATCTCGCAGGTGATCCATGTGCCGCATGGCGATTGCGCCAATGCAATCGGCGCCGCGATCGCCCAGATCAGCGGCGAGACCGACCAGATCTATCGCGACCTCAGCCGTGGAGAAGCGATCGCAGCAGCCGAAGCGCAGGCGCGAGACCGCGCGGTCGCCGCCGGCGCCGGTCGCGAAAGCCTACAAACGGTCGACGTCGAAGACATGCCCTTGGCCTATTTGCCGGGCAATGCGCTCAGGGTCCGGGTGCGCGTCGCCGGTGCGATGGCCCACCGGGCGGCGGTGCCTCTCCCCGCGAGCGGAGAGAGGGAGGGGTCCGCGCAGCGGGAGGGTGAGGGAGAGCCAGCGCATCGGCCACTCCAGCCTGGGATTGCGGCTGAATTGTAAGGGGCGGTAGCATTGCAACCGCCGCTCATCTCAGAGAAAGATCCCTCGTTACTTGCCCCTCCTCCGCGATCGCTTGTTTCCCGGTGGGCTCGACAACGTCGTGCTGGCGTTCGCACACCGGAACTACCGCATCTATGCCGGGGGGAATGCCGTTTCGCTGATCGGCGTGTGGATGCAGCGGGTGGCGGTCGGCTGGCTCGCCTGGACCCTGACCCATTCCGGCACCTGGCTCGGCATTGTGTCGATGGCGGAATTCTTTCCGGTCGTCTTCCTGAGCCCGATAGCAGGAGCTCTCGCGGATCGGCGCGACCGCGTCGGTATCATCCGGGTGACACAGATCGCCGGCACGATCGAAGCAAGCCTGCTCGCCATTCTCGTCTATACCGAAGCGATCACGATCGAACTGCTATTCGGACTGACATTGCTGCTCGGGGTCTTCAATGCCGTGGCCCAGCCCTCGCGGCTCGCATTGATCCCCACTCTCGTCGACCGGCCGGCGCTGCCTTCCGCTCTGGCTATCAACGCGATCATTTTCAACTCGGCCCGTTTTCTCGGACCGGCGGTCGCCGGCATCGTCATCGCCAAGATCAGCGTCGGCGCCGCCTTCGCGGTCAATGCTGCGACTTACCTCGTATTTCTCCTAGCGATGACGAATTTGCGAGGGCTGCCGGCTTTGCCGGTCGCCGCGACCCAAAGCGTTCTCAAAGCCTCAGCCGAAGCATACGGCTATGCCAGCCGACATCCCGGCATTGCACCGATGCTGTTGCTGTTCACGATTACGACGATCGGCACCCGCGGCTTTGTCGAATTGTTTCCCGGCTTCGCCGACAGCGTCTTCGGTCGCGGACCCGAGGGTCTGGCGACTTTGACTTCGACAGTCGGATTGGGCGCCATTTGCGGCGCGACCTGGATGCTGCTGCGACCGGCGATCGCGGGGCTGACCGGGCTCGTCCTCGGCAACACCCTGATGATCTCCTTGGCGATCCTCGCCTTCACGTTGACCGACCGCTTCCTGGTCGCTCTTCCCTGCGTGTTCGTTGCCGGTGCTGCGATGACGATCACCGGCGTCGGTGCTCAGACATTGATCCAGGCCACCGTCGATGTTCGGATGCGCGGCCGGATCATGGCGCTTTACGGCATGATTTTTCGTGCCGGCCCGGCGGTCGGCGCGGTTTTGATGGGTTCCCTCAGCGAGCGCTTCGGTCTGCGCCTGCCGCTCGCGGTCGGCGCGATGATCTCCTGCGGTTTTTGGGCCTGGACCCGGTTCAAGCAACGGCGCATCGCCGAAACGCTCGAGGCCGATCCCGCGTTACGCGCCGAGATCGGCCCTACTCCCGCCGGCAATCCTTCATGACTGCGCCCCATCTCTTTTGCTTCGGCTTGGGCTACACGGCGCTCGCGCTCACCCGCCGGCTCGCCGCTGAGGGTTGGGTCGTGAGCGGCACCTGCCGAAGCGCCGACAAGGCGGTTGCGCTGCGCAACGAGGGGTTCGCCGTTCATTGGTTCGATCGCCGCTCGCCGCTGCCGCGCGGAGCGCTGGACGAGGTTACCCATATCCTCCTGTCGATCCCGCCCGATCCCTCCGGCGACCCCGTGCTCGCGGCGCATGGCGGCGATATTGCCGCAATGCCGCGCCTGTCGTGGGTCGGCTATCTTTCCACCACGGGCGTCTATGGCGATCGGGGCGGCGGTTGGGTCGACGAGACCAGCGCGCTACGGCCCACCGGCGAGCGCGGCCGCCGCCGGGTCGCCGCCGAACAGGGCTGGTTCGACCTCTGGCGCAACCGCGGCGTTCCGGTGCAAGTCTTCCGCCTGGCCGGCATTTATGGACCAAGCCGCAGCGCCTTCGACGCGCTGCGCGTCGGCACAGCAAAGCGGGTCGACAAGCCGGGCCAGGTATTCTCGCGCATCCACGTCGAAGATTTGGCCAGTGTGCTGATCGCCTCGATCGGGCGTCCGCGGCCGGGCGCCGTCTACAATGTCTGCGACGACGATCCCTCGCCGCCCGAGGCAGTCGTCGCTCACGCCGCGGCGCTGCTCGGAGTGCCGGCGCCGCCGCTCGTACCGATCCATGCCGCCGGCCTTTCGCCGCTGGCGCGGAGTTTCTACGACGACAACAAGCGGGTTTCGAATGCACTGATCAAATCGGAACTCGGGGCGGTCCTGCGCTACCCGAATTTCCGGGCCGGCCTTGCCGCGATCCGGGCGGACGAGACTTGACCGGAGCGACCGCCCTTCGGCATCGTCCGCCGCAACATAACCCCGCTTTCGGGAGGAAAGCTCAGATGACCACTTACAACGTACTCATATTGGGAGCGTCTTACGGATCGCTGCTGGCCACGAAGCTGCTGTTTGGCGGCCATAAGATAACGATGGTGTGCCTCCCGGCCGAGGTCGAGGCGTTCAACCGGGACGGCGCGCGGGTGCGGCTGCCGATCCGGGGCCGAAAGGAGCCGATCGAGCTCGACTCGCGGAGACTGCCGGGCA
>Ga0126379_10000638_pt1 | contig 19623 bp, 13 predicted proteins | sample PanSoiMetPlot_24_FD_92640 | JGI IMG/M metagenome (GOLD analysis project Ga0126379, IMG submission 92640) | Tropical forest soil microbial communities from Panama - MetaG Plot_24 | ecosystem: Environmental > Terrestrial > Soil > Tropical forest > Bulk soil | place: Panama | collected 2016-02-17
GCGCCGGTACAACAGCCGCCGGGCTGCGGGCCGGACGGCCCACCATCGTGGTCCCCTTCTTCGGCGACCAGCACTTTTGGGGCCACACTGTCGCGGAAGCCGGCGCCGGGCCAACCCCGATTCCGATCCGAGACTTCACGGCGTCGGCGCTGGCCAAGGCTATCGCGTTCTGTCGAGGTGCCGAGGTGCAGAGGCGCGCCCGTGAACTCGGCGAGCGGCTACGAGAGCAGCCGGGTGAGGACGCGGCGGTGGCGGCGTTCTACCGATGGCTTCCCCTCACTTCGATGAGGTGCGCGCTCGACCCTGACCACCTCGCCAGACGCTACTGCGACGACTGCCATCTTCGACTCTGCCAGCTCTGCGATCAGATCATCCACGAGGAGGACGGTCGCGCGAGCCACCGCCGGCACCCGTATGGCCACGTCGGGTGGAAGCTGGCCGCGCCGTCGCCCCTCGAGTGGCTTCAGCACATGCTCGGCTCACCACTCGACGGGGGCGAGGATGCGGATGGTGAGGCGACACTGGACAGCGTCCCGGGTGTCGTGCTGCGAGATCCCGAAAGGCTGGCGGCGCGGCTGTATGGAGCTGCGCCACCCGTCGAGGTCACGGCCTTGACTCGGGCGCGAATCCTGGAGCGGTTCTCGATCCACGAAGCCGAAGCCTCCATGGCCCCGGCCGGCTGTTCGGACGAGGAGGCCTGATCCGACCCGCGGCCCGCCGGCGCGGCCGCCAGGAGATCCCGATCCAATTCCCGCTCGATCTCCGCATCGGCACGTGCGGAACAGGGGCCTGACATGCCGCTGACCGGGTTGTCGATCAAGGGAGACCAATTCCTGGACGCTCACGGCCGCACGGTGCTGCTTCGCGGCGTCAACCTGGGCGGGGACAGCAAGGTCCCGTACCCCAACGGCGGCACGAATCACCCCAGTGACTTCTCCGATCACCGCGACGTGAGCTTCATCGGCCGCCCGTTTCCCCTCTCGGAGATGCACGAGCACTTTTCGCGCCTCGAGGCCTGGGGGTTCAACTGCGTGCGACTCGTGACGACCTGGGAAGCCGTCGAGCACTCGGGGCCTGGCCTGTACGATGAGGCGTACCTCGACTACTTCGCCGAGATCGCGCGATGCGCCGGCGACTACGGGCTTTACGTGGTGATCGATTTCCACCAGGACGCGTGGAGCCGCATGTCGGGCGGCGACGGCGCCCCGGGCTGGACGTTCGAGGCCGTGGGTCTCGATTTCACCGCCTTTCACGCAGCGGGCGCAGCGCACGTCATGCAGGCCGCGTACGACTACGCGCGAGGGGGCCGCCAGGAGGACCGCTATCCGACAATGATTTGGACCCACAACTACCGCATGCCGGCGAACGCCATCATGTGGACCTTGTTCTTCGCCGGAGAGCTCTTCACACCGGACTTCCGCATCGATGGCCGCAGCGCACAGAGCTACCTGCAGGAACACTTTCTCGGTGCCGTCCGTCAGGTGGCCCAGCGCGTCGCCCGCCTGCCGCACGTGCTCGGGTTCGACCCGCTGAACGAGCCGAACACGGGCTGGAGCGGCCAAGCGCTCTCCTACGCACACGTCGAGACGAGCGCGGCACATCCGGAACCCGTGTGGCCGGGTCTCGCCTGGTCGCCGCTCGACGGCTTGCTGGTCGCGCGGGGGCAAACGCGCCACCTCCCCGACATGTCCTTCGATCCCGCGAGGATGGCTGTCGTGTCGCGCGGCACCACGATCGTCAACCAGGGCCGCGTGCCCATCTGGCGATCAGGTGCGTCGTGCCCCTTCGAAGCCGCCGGGGCGTATCGGCTCCGGGGTGACGTGCCGGAAGTCGTGCGCGAGGAGTTCTTCCGACACGTGGGCGGCCGGCGGATCGATCCGGAACAAGACGTCCTGCGGCCGTTCCTCCGGCGCGTGACGGAGAGTGTTCGCGCGATCAAGCCGGAGTGGATGATCTTCGCGGAACTCGATCCGTTTCGCGGGCTGATGGGTGCGAGCTTTCCCCCGGGTATGCCGGAGCGCACGGTCAATGCCAGTCACTGGTACTGCCTGGTGACGCTGATGACCAAGACGTTCATGTATCCCGTCGGCATCGACCCGTTCACCGGCAACGCGTTGCACGGGGACGAGGACATCGAGGCGTACTATGCAGCGCAACTCGCTCGCATCAAGCGGGCATCGCAATCGCTTCCCGGCGGGGCGCCGACCCTGATCGGCGAATTCGGCATTCCGTTCGACCTCGACCAGGGCGCGGCCTACGAGGCGTGGGCGAAGGGGGACAGGAGTGCGGCGCCGTGGGCGAAGCACGTGACCGCGCTGGGTCTCATGTACAACGCCCTCGACCGCCACCTCCTCAGCAGCGCACAGTGGAACTACGCAGCCTCGAACCGGAACGCCGCCGCCTGCGGCGACGGCTGGAACCAGGAGGACCTGAGCGTCTTCTCTCGCGACCAGGCGGAGGATGCGCGCGGGATCGACTCGGGGGGGCGGGCGGTCGAGGGTTTCGTGCGTCCCTATGTGCGCGCGTGCCAGGGTGTCTTGACGTCCATGACGTTCGACCGAGCGACGGGCGACCTTCGCTTCGCCTTCGACGCCGACCCGGCGATCGCCGCGCCTACGGAGGTATATCTTCCGGCGGCTCAGTATCCGGCGGGTCTAGCCCTGGACGCGCCTGGCCTGCGGGTCCAGATGCCGAGGTCCGGATCGATGGCCCTCCTCCACGCGACCGCGCCCGGCCGTTACGCGGTGGTGGTTCGTCGAGCCAGTTGAGGTGGCCTCCGCATGCAGCCCTGACGGCGTGTAAGGTTGTCGGGGAGGTCCAGGAAGCCGGTGACGTAGAAGCCCGAGATCGCCTTGACGTCGCGCTTCACGAGCACCGGCTCGCGTGGCGCCGGCGCCCATGTTTGTCCACGTCACCCGAACAATGTTGGCGCCATCGATGCTGAGAGTGAAGCGCCGGGGGAGCCTACTACGAGTTGCTCGGCAAGCAAACGGCGGGGTAGTCGCGGCAAATGAGCGCGCCACCGGACCTCCTCATCCAGTACGGCGTCGCCGTGCTCTTCGCCTGGGCGTTTGCCGTCCAGGCCGGAGTGCCGGCGCCAGCCGTTCCGATGTTGCTCGGCGCGGGAGCACTCTCGGGCGCCGGCCAAATGAACCTCGCGGTGGCCGTTGGCGCGACGATGCTCGCGACGCTTGGCGCGGACGCGATCTGGTACACACTGGGGCGACACATGGGTACCCGAGTGCTCGGGGCCGTGTGTCGCTTCTCCCTGGACCCGGATTCCCTCATCCGGGAAGCCAAGGAGCGGTTTCTCGCGCACCGAGGGCGATACCTGGTCCTGGCGAAGTTTCTGCCGGGGATGAATCCCGTCGCTGCCGGTCTCGCGGGGGCGGTCGCCGTGCGGCCCGACCGATTTCTGCTCTACGCCGCCTGCGGCGCCTTCTTCTGGTCCGGCATCTGGATCACCCTCGGCTACGCTTGCGCGGATTTCATCGGTTTCCTGGCGCGCCAGGCGGCGCGTGCGGGCAAGCCGGTCGCGATCGTCGTCGTTGCGCTGATCGTGTTCGTGGCGTTCAAGTACGTGAGGCGACGTCGGTTCCTTCGACACTTGCGACAGGCTCGCATCTCCGCTGCCGAGCTCAAGCAGCGGCTCGACGCCGGCGATCATCTCGTGATCGTCGACCTGAGGACCGCCTTCGACATCGAGGCGGCGCCGTACAAGATCCCGGGAGCCCGCGTGATCGACCCCAGCGAGTTGCGACATCCCGGCCACACGATCCCACGAGACAGCGAGATCGTCTTCTACTGCGCGGAGCCCAGGGAGGCGACCAGCGCCCGTGTAGCCCTGCGCGCCGCCGCCATCGGCTTCCATCACGTCCACCCGCTGCTCGGCGGGCTCGAGGCCTGGCGCCAGGCAGGCTTTCCCGTCGAGCCGTTGCCCCCCTACGCGGCAGGCACAAGCGGAGCTCGCCGAACCTCGTCCGAAACCGCAGCTGAATGACCCCGAAGAGCATCGCTATCGAGCACCCAGAGCGCTTGCCTCACGGCCGCCACAGGGCTTGACCGGCAGAAGCCCCACGAGATGCGCCGCACCCGTCAACGACATGACCACGCGCATCGGTGCCGCGCGGATTCCTTCAGTGGCGCACGCGTGACCATCCAGCAGTGGCGCCGCGGCGATGCGTCCGGTGATAGGCTATTCGAGTATGGCGGGTCGGTACGCGCCCATCGGCGATTACGGCGTCATCGGGGACCTCCATACCGTCGCGCTCGTGGGCGTCGACGGCTCGATCGATTTCCTGTGCCTGCCATACTTCGACTCGCCATCGGTCTTCGCCGCCCTCGTCGACGCCGAGCGCGGCGGGCGGTTCCAGATCGCGCCGGTCCTGCAGGGCGCGGTGCGCAAGCAGCTCTACCTGCCCGACACAAACGTCCTCCTGACGCGGTTCCTCGACGTCGACGGCGTCGCCGAGCTGTCGGACTTCATGCCGGCCGCCGAGGCGAGCCAGGCACACAACCTGGTCAGGCGCGCCAAGACCGTCCGCGGCGAGGTGCGCTTCCAGATGCGCTGCGAGCCGCGGTTCGACTATGCGCGCGCCACCCATACGGCGGAGCGCCGCAGCGACACGGAGATCCTGTTCCACGGGCGGTGCGGGACCGGCGAGTTGGTCCTGCGCCTCCGGTCGTCGGTGCCGATGCGGCTGGACAATGGCGTGGCGCTCGCCGACTTCACCCTCGGCGCCGATGCCTCTGCGTGGTTCGTCCTCGAGGTGGTCCTCGCCGGGGAGCCGTCGCCATCGGCGCAGGCCGACTACACGAGCGACGTGTTCAAGGAGACCGTGAACTTCTGGCGCCGCTGGGTGGCGAGAAACACCTACGGGGGCCGCTGGCGCGAGATGGTGAACCGCTCGGCGCTGGCGCTGAAGCTGCTCACCTCCAGTCGGCACGGCTCCATGGTCGCGGCGCCCACGTTCGGGCTGCCCGAGACGATCGGGGGCGGCCGCAACTGGGACTATCGCTACACGTGGATCCGCGACTCCTCGTTCACGCTCTATGGGCTGATGCGCCTCGGCTACACGGAGGAGGCCGGAGCCTTCATGCGCTGGGTGACGGCGCGCTGCGGCGAGATCGGCCCCGACGGCTCTCTGCAGATCATGTACGGCCTCGACGGCCGTCACTCACTGCCGGAGGAGACCCTGCCCCATCTAGAGGGCTACATGGGGTCGCGTCCTGTGCGGATCGGCAACGCCGCGTTCGACAACCTGCAGCTCGACATCTACGGCGAGCTCATGGACTCCGTGTACCTCTACGACAAGTACGGCTCGCCGATCGGGTACGACGCGTGGACCAACGTCGTGCGGCTGATCGACTGGGTCTGCGCCAACTGGCGCCGTCCCGACGAGGGCATCTGGGAGGTGCGCGGCGGACGTCAGGAGTTCCTCTACTCGCGGGTGATGTGCTGGGTGGCCATCGACCGAGCCATCCGCCTCGCCATCAAGCGCTCGTTCCCTGCCCCGCTGGTGCGCTGGCATGACGTGCGGGACGAGATCTATCAGGACGTGTTCACGCGGTTCTGGGATGGGAACCGGCAGGCGTTCATGCAGCACGTGGGCGCCACCACGCTGGACGCAGCGTCGCTCTTGATGCCGCTCGTGCGGTTCGTGTCGCCCACGGACCCGCGCTGGATCTCGACGTTGCGCGGGATCGAGCGCGACCTGGTGAGCGACTCACTGGTCTACCGCTACCGGCTCACCGATGCATTCTCGGACGGGCTGACGGGGCAGGAGGGCACGTTTTCCATGTGCTCGTTCTGGTACGTCGAGTGCCTGTCGCGCATGGGGGATCTGCAGCAAGCGCGATTCTTCTTCGAGAAGATGCTCGGCTACGCCAACCACCTGGGCCTGTACGGCGAGGAACTGGGCCCGCAGGCGCAACACCTCGGCAATTTTCCCCAGGCCTTCACGCACCTGGCGCTGATCAGCGCCGCCTACGACCTCGACCGGCGCCTGTCGGCCGCCGGTCACGCCGGCTGAGCACCCCGGGGCGCGCAGCGCGCACCTCGCCGTGGCGCGGCCGCACTGAACGCGCGCGGCAACCGCCCGCGCCGACGGGCTCCATCACGCTGGGTTGAATCCGAAGAGGCGCCTCGTCTTGATGGTGTCGGCCACTACGGGCGGCACCATGGCCTCCCATACGGCATCGCCCGCCTGGATGCGGGCGAGCACGTCCGGCGTGCGGATCGAGAGGTAGTCCTCCGTGAAGCCGCGAAGCGGGACGATGCGCCCGATCTGCAGGAGCAGGTCGCGCAGGAGATACCAGGGCGGCTGGACGGGTGCGCGCTCCACCGACACGACATCTCCAGAGGTCTCGTCCCGCGCCGGGTAGACGTACATCTTGACCGAGCGCTTGAACAGCCGCCCGGCCGCTTCGAGTACGCCGCCCGGCAGCTCCGTGTAGTACCGCTCGTCGGCGATCTGGCGCACGCTCGGCAGCCCAACCGCGAGCCCCATCAGCCGGTCCGTGTACACGCCCAACCACTCGGCCAGCTGGTAGTAGGGCTCGAACCGGGAGATCAGGACGTCGAAGCCCAGCGCCCGCAGGATGTCGGCGCGGGCCAGGAAGTCCTCGTGACCCACGTCGGGGGCCGGCTCGAGGCTTCGCAGCGTCATCTCGGCGAGGATCACCGGCTGCTGACCTTTGACCTCCGGCTCCTCGAGGAACTGCTCACGCGCCCGCTCGAGCAGGTCGAGGGTGAGCCTGGTGGCGGGCCTGAAGCTCTCGCGCTCCACCAGGATCGGCTTCTTGTAGAGCACATCCGACGGCTGGACCACGTCGCCGTCGGCGGCGAGCATCGTGGCCTCGGTCAGGCCGTGCTCCACGAGTTGCAGGCTCATGAGCCGGTTGTCGATGCCGGCGGCGACCGGACCGGCGAACCGGATCATGTCGATCTCGACGCGCGTGCGGGCGAGCTCGTCCATGAGCGCGCCGATCAGGCGCGTCGGCTCTGCCCGGTTGTACAACGCGCCGTATACCAGGTTGACGCCGAGCACGCCCAGCGCCTCCTGCTGCTGTGCCGGCGTCGCGTCGAGCAGGTGACGTGGACGATGATCTCTGAAGGCGGATCGTGCGGCCGCAGCTGGAAGCGGATACCGACCCAGCCGCGCCCGGGTCCGGGGTGACGGTAGCTTCCGGTCGCGACGGTGTCGGCGAAGACGAAGAACGTCGTCGCATCTCCCCGCTTCGCTGCCAGTCGCTCTGTCAGCCGGCCACACTCGTAGTCGAGCATCGCCTCGAGGCGCTGGCGGCTGACGTAGCGTCCCGACGGTCCGTAGATCGCGTCGCTCACGTCCATGTCGTACGCCGAGATCGTCTTCGCCACGGTGCCGGCGGCGCCGCCGACCGAGAAGAACCAGCGGGCCACCTCCTGACCCGCGCCGATCTCGGCGAGGGTTGCCGTACGTCACCGGGTCGAGGTTGACCGCCAGGGCCTTCTGCCGCGTGGAGAGCGCGTCGGACACGGGGCGACTCCTTCAGCGGGCCGGATCGCCGCGCGCATCGATCGCGCACGGGATTCCGATGGATTGATCGTCTCTTCAGCGAAAAATCCAGGCAGGCCCCGAAGGCCTGTCAAGCCGGGGCGCGGAGCTCGTTCCCTTACCAGCGGCCGAAGTGCGTCGCCTCGCTCGACGGAGTGGGCGCCGATCGCGCGCGATGGCCGGAGGGCGATTGCTCAGTGCGAGCAGCCCGGATCCGAGCTGCTCGGCGGCACCGCGAGCGACGCGTTCACCGGCGCGGCGAGCGACGGGCTCGTCTCGAAGTCGAAGAGATCCTCGAGGGTGTTCGCGTTCGCGTCGCGCGCGGTGAGATGAGGCGTGCGGGCCGCGGCGTCGGGCGCGTCGGGATCCGGCGTCAGGAACCGCCGCTCGATCAGCGCCAGGACCGACGCGTGGTCGGTCACCCGGTGCGAGACGTAACGCGGCCTGGAGAACGGCGACACCGCGAGCAACGGTACCCGGACCCCGAGCTGATCGAAGCTCGCGCAGCGCGCGGGAAACGGAGCCGACGGGGTGAACGCGGGGCAGAGCTCTGCGGCTTCGCTCTTGCTCTCCGCGCAGTTGAGACCCGCCCCGGGCCCGGCGCTCGCGGGCAGGTTCGAGGCGTCGGCGCACTGTCCGGGAGCGATGCCGTCGGGCGTCCGCGCGCCGCCCTGCTGCGCCGCCGGGGGCCCCACGTGATCGTAGGAGCCGCCGTGCTCGTCGTAGGTGATGATCACGATCGAATCTGGCCAGTTCGGGCTGTTGCGGACCGCCTCGATCACCTGCGCGACGAACCCCTGTCCGGCGCGGATGTTCGACCCGGGGCCGGGTCCCGGGTGCTCGTCGTTCTCCGCCGCGGGGTCGAAGACGCCGAAGTTCGGGTCCACGAAGGCCACCGACGGCAGCGTGCCCGCCTGCGCATCTTCCAGGAACGAGTTGAACGGGGTCGGCGGTAGCTGCGGGGGGCCGGGCTTGTTGAAGAACCGGAAGTGCGCAGGGTCCGCCAGGAAGTTGCGGAAGCTCACCGCCTGCGGAACGTCCTGGTAGTAGTTCGCCCACGTCACGCCGTGCTGATCGAGCAGGTCGAAGATCGTGCCCGTGAGTGGTCGGTAGAACAGGAACGGCGCCTGCGTGATGTCGGGCACCTCCTCGCTCGTCGTGAGATGGCCAAACGAGGTCCCGGCCATCAGATACGAGCGATTCGGAAACGTGGGCCCGAGCACCGAGCTGAAGTGGCGGTCCGAGAGCGCGAAGGTCGTGGCGAGGTGGTAATAGAAGCCCAGGTCGTCCTCGTTGTAGAACCCCATCGTCTGATCGTCGGTCGGAAGCTCGACGAGGTTGTCCGGCTGATTGGTGAGATCATTGACGCGCACGAACCCGTCGTTCCGGCTGCGCCGCGGCCCGGCGTTGGGCTCGGTGAAGTTGATCTCCCGATGCGTGCCCACCCATGAGTGGTCGAGATCGGTTCTGATGCAATAGTCCGCGATATGAAACGACTTGACCTTCGCCCGCTGTTCCGCGTCGCGATTGTCCTCCTTGCACGTGTACGCGCCGGTGCGCGAGTGCCGCGTGCAGGTGAGCCCGTCGACGCACAAATGATCCTCCGCGTCGCAGCGGCCGTGATGGTACGGTGACCCCACAGCGTAGGGCAGCACACCGAAGTAGTTGTCGAACGAGTGGTTCTCCTGCATGACGACGATGATGTGCTTGACGCGGCTCAGATGGGTTCGCTGTGGCGTCGGGGCCTCCTCTGCGGCCGGCTGTGCCGGTGCGGGCAGCGCCGACGCCAGGAGCAGCGAGATCGATAGCACGAACGCCAAGCGGAATTCCGCGGCATGTCGCATGGGCTTCTCCCGGTTCGGGGGTGACAACGCGAGAAGGCTAGAGCGGTTCGATTACCGCGGGATGACGCCGTGGTCAAATTGACGCGACGCGCGCGGTGGCGGGTATCACAGCAGGCTGACCGCGGGCAGTTGCCTCACTGAGCGGGAATCGTGAGTACGGGCGCCGACACTTTCTCGCCCGTGTCGCACGGACACGGACAGTACCAGCAGCGGATTCGCTCGTTTACCAGCGGCCGAAATGGGCGCCGCCATCGACGTACAGGACCTGGCCGGTGACCGTCGCGGCGTCGGTCAGGTAGAGGACCGCATCGGCGATGTCCTGGACCGTGGAAGGCCGGCCCATCGGCGACAGGCTCTCCATCACGTCTCTCGGGGTGTCCCGGTGCATCGGCGTGGAGACGACGCCGGGCGCCACGGCGTTCACGCGGATGCCGTCTTTGGCGTACTCCAGCGCCAGGTGCCGGGTGACTGTTTCCAGACCACCCTTGGTGATCATCGGCACCGACGCCGTCACGCCCCGGATCGGGTTGCGCGCCAGCGCCGCCGTGATGGTGACGATGCTGCCGCCCGTCTTCTGCGCGAGCATTTGCTTGACCGCGAGCTGGGTGACGTACAGGAAGCCCTCGAGGTTCGTCGAGACGAGGGACCTGAAGTCGTCGGCCGTGTAGTCCGTGAACGGCTTGGTGAAGAAGATGCCGGCGTTGTTGACCAGCACGTCTATCGACGGGAACCGCGCCAGCGCCACCTCGACGACCCTGGCGGCGGTGGCCGGCTCGCCGACGTGTCCGTCCACCAAAGCGACGCGGTCGGAAGCCGCGACCTCGGCGGATTGCGTCATCTTCCGGGAGTTCGCCACGACGTTGAAGCCCCGTTCGACGAACGCCTTCACGACTCCCGCGCCAATGCCCTGCGAGGCGCCGGTCACGATGGCGGTTTTCCGCGTGCTGTTCATGGCTGGGCACCTCAATCATGAAGATGGTGAGGCGGCCGCCGCCGGGGCGGCGGCGAACAGGGCGCTGGATTCATCTTTCATCGCTCCTTCAGGAACGCCAGCAGGTCCTCGTTGACCTGGTCCTTGCGCGTCGTGCACAGGCCGTGCGGGGCGCCCTGGTAGACCTTGAGCCTGGCGCTCTTGACGAGCTTGGACTGGAGCAGGCCGGCGTCGGCGAACGGCACGATCTGGTCATCGTCGCCGTGGATGATGAGCGTCGGCACGTCGATTCTCTTCAGGTCCTCGGTCTGATCCGTCTCGGTTTCGCTCAGCACCTCGTTCTGGGGATCGGTGAAGACCACCGCGGTGTCGCGCCGATCGACCTCCATGGTCGCCTCCTGATAGCGCGTGTCTGTCTCGGGCTCATGCGCAGAACGCTACGCGAGGCCGTCTGGTCCATCCTTACTCCTGTTGAACTTCACGCGGAAGTCCTCGACGAGGACAGCAATGTCCTCGCGGCCTCCGCGCAACGGCGCGACGTCGAGGTGTCGTGCCTCATCGCCGGCGATCCGCTTGCTCCGACCTGCCGACTCTTCGATGATGTAGCCCGATGACGATCAGGTTCAGCCCGCTTCACGTTGGAACGTGATGCGTCGCCCCCATTGCCGGCGCGAGAACCCGAGGGATGCCAAGTTCTGCCTGGAATGTGCGTCGGCTGGCGCTCGCATGCACGTCGGGCGGCACCGAACTCCCAGCCGGGGCAAAGTTCTGCAAGGAATGCGGGGAGCCGGTCGAGCCGCGCTCATCCGCCACACCGGAACGTCCCGTTCCCGCGTCCTACATCTCGAAGCACCTCGCCGAACGGATCATCACCGCTACGAAGGGACCGTCAACCAGGTGATGGGCGACGGAATCATGGCGCTCTTTGGCGCCCCCCTCGCCCACGAAGACCACGCTGTGCGGGCGTGCTACGCCGCGCTCCGGATGCAGGAGGTCGTGCGGCGCTACTCGGATGAGCTGCGCCGCGCGCTCAACATGCGCCCGGTCGTCGCTCACTCCCACCTGGGGCTCGCCAAGTTCTACCGGCGGCTCGGCAGAGAAAGGAGGCCCGTGAGCACCTCAGCTCTGCGACGGCGATGTACCGCGAGATGCAGATGCCGTTCTGGCAGGACCGCGCGGAAGCGGCACCCCGCCTCGGCGCGGAGCGTCGCTCGCGCTCGTCGTCCCGCGGCGCCGCTACTTCCCGGACTTCTCGGCCTGTGCTCTCACGGTTTGCGCCAACGACGCCACGGGGGTCTCCTTGCAACGCTCGATGAGCACTGGAACCATGCGGTCGGTGGCCTCGACGCCCATGGCGCCGGCCGGGTTCCCACGCCCGCTTCGGGTGGCCAGCCAGTAGACGATTTCTGGCTTGGCATCGTCATCAGTGCGCAGAAAGTCGCCGCACGTTGTGATCAGTCGGATGGGTGTCCGGCTCGAGGTCGACTGCGCGGAGACAAAGGTGCAACCGACGATCAGGACAAAGGCAACACTACCAAGCGCCATCCGCAGAGCGTACACGTCGCCCTCCTTGCTCCGGTGGTCGATCTGGTCGGCGCGACCGCCGGGGACCCGATCCGGAAGTCCGATGCGCCGCCCGCCGGAGGTTCCCTCTCCCTGTAGACGGTGTCGCTGGCAGCATGGTTTCACCGGAACAGCCAGTGGCTGGGTGGCTGCGTGCTCCTCGACGCACAGGGTTTCGTCAAGACCGGAACCGACCTGGCGCCCGAGGAAGTCGCGGCCGCTCGGTGGCCGCTGGCGCGCCGGACGCACCAGTTCGAGACGAGCCCGCCGCGGGTGTTCGCCGTCGGGGACATCCGCTGCCGCAGCATGAAGCGCGTGGCGTCCACGGTGGGAGAGGGCTCGGCAGCGGTCCAGCCGTCCACCGAGTCCTGGCGGAGTGAGACCCGGGCTCGAGCCGGCTTCCCAGCGGTTCAGCGAGCTGACGACGGTCGGCTTCAGCTCTCCGGCGTCAGCTCGGCCGTGAACGTCGCCCACAGGTCGTCCAACACCAGCGTGCGGCGCGTGCCCTTGACGTAGAGTCGGATCGTGCCCTCCAGCTGGCCCGGGTCCATCTGGTAGCTGGCCTGGCCGTTGCTCAGCGTGACCGTGCCCCACGTCGTGTTGATTCCCCATGACGCGGTCATCTTCGAATCCGGCGTGATGGTCAGGTAGATGCGATCGTCCATGCCGGGCGACCCGGGCGTCCGCGTGCCCGCCCACTTCCCCGCGATCATGTCGATGTTGGTGATCGGGACTCCATCGGCGGCCTTCTCCGCGGCCTTCAAGGACGCGCAACCAGTCAGGATCACCACGAGCCCAAGGACGCCGAGCGCCCGCATAGGCCAACAGGACAGACGGTCACTCCGTGTTTCCCGCGATGCGGCGACCATCATGGGCGTATACCCTCCGGCGTCACAGGCCGGCTGGCCCTTGTATGACAAGGGCGCCCGGTGATCGCCCGCCGCCGGTCTGCGCCCGGACGGCCGAGGCGATCATCGCCATCGCCTTGCCCCAGTGATGGCCAATCGGGGGCCGAGGCTCTCCACGACATTATGATGCCGCCCACACGTCGACGAGGTACCGGCCCTGCGCGGTCATCTCGTCGAGCCATGCCTCTGCCCTCGCTCCGTCGCCGCCCTGCTTGTCGCGGTGGACGGCGGCGAACGCGACACGGACCGCAGGCGCCATCCGGCTCGCATCACCGCAGATGTAGATGACGGCGCCGGCCTGGATCATCGGCCAGACCTCGTCCTTGGCCTCCACCACCTGGTCCTGGACGTAGGTCTTCTTCTGACCGGCGAGCCGGGAGAAACATGGGTAGATGCGAGTGATGCCCCGATCGGCCCAGGCGCGCAGCTCGTCCTCGTAGATGAAATCCTGCTGAGGATCCCGGCAGCCAAAGAAGAGCAACGCGGGGCCGATCGCCGTCCCGCGCGCCTTCAGCGCCGCTCGCTCCTGGAGGAATCCTCGAAACGGCGCGAGCCCGGTGCCGGCGCCGACCATGATGATCGGTGTGCCGGCGTCGTCGGGCAGCCGGAAGGCGGATTTCGTGTCCTTGACGAAGGCGTAGACGATGTTGCCTTCGCCCTGCTCGCGCAGGTACGTGGAGCACACGCCCTGGAAGGTGCCACGCCCGGACCGGGCCGGCGCGTCGACGACCGCGACGGTGACGCTGCACGTCCGCTCCTGCACGAGCGATGACGACGAGATCGAGTAGTAGCGCGGGGTCAGGGGCGAGAGCATCTCGAGGTAGACGTTGAACGGGAGCTGGCACGCGGGGAACTCCTCGAGCAGGTCGATCAGCGACTTGTGCTTCGCCAGCACCTCGTCCCGGTAGCGCGCCTGGCTGGCCTCGTCGTCTCCCGCCAGCGCCTGGAGCTGCGGCCCGGTCCACGGGCACTCGGTGTGCTGGACCAGGGTCTGGATCTGCGAGCGCGTCGCGACATCCTGCAGCTCGAGGTAGTCGGCGAGCAGCCGGTAGAGCGCGATCGGCTCGTCGACCGGCAGGAACGTCTTGCGCTCGCTGCTCTTGTGGAGGCGGACGTAGCCATCGCGCTCGAAGCCGAAGCGGGCCGCCACTCGCCGCACGGTCGCCGCGCCGTTGTGGGGCACCACGCCGAGATGATCCCCGGCGCGGTAGGTCACGCCGTCGGGCAGCGCCACCTCGATGTGGCGCGTGGAGCGATCGGACGGCCGCGGGCCATGCTTGGTGTGGAGCTCGCGGTTGACGGCGACCCGCATCGGCCCTGCGCCGAGCGAGTCGACGAAGGGGCTCAGCCGCTCCCCCGGCACGACCTCGACGGTGTACAGCGGGGCGCGCGGCGCCTCCGGAGCCATCTCGATTCCCAGCTCCTGGCCCAGCGCCGGCCAGAGAGGCCGGTACCACGCCTGGAACTGGCCGTCGAAGTCCTCCCGTGCGTCCCCTTCTCCGCGGGCGTAGATCCGCCGGGCGCCGAACTCCGCCAGCCTGGTGTCGATGAGGCGAGGAATCGCCTGGAAGGTCGAGGCCCAGTCCCGGTTGCCACAGCCGAACACGGCGTAGCGGACACCCTCGAGGTAGCCGGGATGCACGCTGCCGGCGCGGAGCCACTCGCAGAACTTGGCCGCGTTGTCGGGGGGAGTGCCGTTGTACGTCGAGGTGGTGATGACGACGACGCCGTCTCGCGGCAGTCGGTCGGTGTAGACGTCGAGCGGCGCCACCGTCGTGGCGAACCCCTGGGCCTCTGCGTCCTCGGCGATCTGGCGCGCGCGCTCCTCGGCCGTTCCCATGTTCGAGCCGTAGAGCACGAGCAGCGGCGTGCCGTGTCGGACCGTGACCGCGGCTCGCGCGGCGGGCGCTGGCTCGGTGACCACGGCGATCGGCGCGCGCGGCGCCGCCGTTCGATCGCGGTCGGTCCGCGGCCGGACCTTCATGCTGAAGCCGTCCGGCTTGAGGGTCAGGGTCTCCTTGATCTTCAGCGCATACCGCGAGTGGTCGATCAGCTTGAACCGCTGCAGGATCATCCCGAGCACCAGCGTGGCCTCGTGCATCGCGAACTGCCGGCCGATGCACGCCCGCTGCCCGTTGCCGAACGGCTTGTAGGCGTTCGCCGGCCGGGCCCGCTCCGCCTCCGAGCTCCAGTTGTCCGGATCGAAGACGTCCGCCCGCTCGCCCCACACGCTCTTGTCACGATGGAGCATCGGGACGAGCACCGTGATCTGGTACTCGCGCTTCATCGCGTACTTCCCGCCGATCACGGTGTCCTCGTACGGGTAGAGCGCGAACGCGGGCGCCGTCGGCCAGAGACGCAAGCTCTCCTTCAGCACCTGGGACACGTAGACGAGCTGCTTCACCTGCGCATAGGTCGGCGGCACGCGCGGATCGGAACCGAGGACGCGGTCGACCTCCTGGTACGCGCGCGCCAGCACGTCCGGCTGGTTCAGCAGGAAGTAGAGGGTGAAGGACAGGAGCCCGCTCGTCGTCTCGTGGCCGGCGATCAGGAACGTGATGATCTGGTAGCGGATGTTCAGGTCGTCGAGGCGCTCGCCCGTGCGCTTGTCGACGCCCGCGAGCATGTAGCTCAGCAGGTCCGGCTTGCTCGCCAGATCATCGCCGCTCTCCCGGCGCTCCTTGATGAGCCGGTCGACCAGCCCGTTCATGTACTCGATGTCGGCGCGGAGCTGCTGCTCGCGCTTGCGCTGGACGATGCCCTCGAGCGGCAGGCCGCGCACCGCCCCGGACGTGGTGAGCGACCGGGCCATGGCGTCGACGAACGGATGGTTGCCCTCGCGATGGAACGAGTTGAACCGGTAGCCGAAGCCACAGAGCCCGATCGTGTCGAACGTGAGCGCCGTCATGTCGTGCACGACGTCGATCTCGTCCTCGGCATTGAGCCGCTCCCACCGGCCGACCAGCTGCTCCGCGATGTCGAGCATCATCGAGTGATACCCGTGCATCGCCCGCTCGCTGAAGTTCTGCAGCAGGATGTTGTGCGCCTTCGCCCAGTTCGGCTCCTGGGTGAACGCGGTGAAGAGTCCGTCGCCGGCGAACCGGCGCACCCGGCGGAGGGCGCCGCGCACGCTCTTGTCGAACCGCTTCTCGTCGCAGAGCTCGTCGACCAGGTCGAAGCCGGATACGAACAGGAAGGGCTTGCCGCGGATGTCCAGCCAGTAGATCGGCCCGTACTGTCGGGCCAGCGCCATCATGTCCTGCACCGCCGTGTGCGGGCTCAGCGCGGTCAGGTTTCCGAGCAGGAAGGTTTTCGGCGGCTGCGGGATGCCCTCGAGCGCGTCACGGGTCGCCATGGTTGCTCCTCGCCTCTGCTACGGCCCGCGTCCGACCAGGGCCGAGCACGCGGTAACCGCGACGGACCTCAAGCTGAAACGTGGCGATTGTACACGAGGTGGGGACCGCCGGTGCCGGGTAGGGCACCCTCGGGTGTACCTTCGGCAGCTCGGCGTGCATCATACGGATGTGCGGTTCTTCAACGGCGTCTGCCTGGCGAGCGCGATCACGGTGGCTGGGTTGGCCCTCTCTGGCTGTGCTGTTCGCGGGACCGGCTTGTGCGCGGCTGCCGGCGGGACTTACGAGGGCGGCACGTGCGTCGGGCCGGGCGCCAGCGAGGCGACGGACGCAGCATGTGATCGCCGGGGTGGCATCTATCTCCCAGGCCAGAACTACTGCGCGTTCCGCGGCGGCGGGCAATGAGGGGCGGCGCAGATCGTCGACGATCAATGGCCCGCAATGGAGAGCACCGATGACGACACGGACGGCGCTGCGATCGCTCGGAACCGTTCGCACCGTCCTCATCGTCGGCCTGACGACCACCCTGGTCGGTTGCATCAGCGCCGGCCCGGTTCGCCCAGTGGCGGTGTCCGACATCAAAACCGTGGCTGGCACGTGGAAAGGCGTCGTGTACCCAAGGTCCGAGCCCGGGCCCGAGTCCATCACGCTGACCATCCGGGAGGATGGTTCCTACGACGTCGTGTCGACCCAGCAACCGATCGGCACCTCCCGGGGAAAGGGCAAGATCATCATCGCCAACGGACGGCTCATCATGCAGGGCGAGAGGGGGCGCGGCGTGGGAACCGTGCTGAGAGATTCCGCCGGCAACCTCATGATGACCGTCGACGCGACACTATCCGACAACAGCACTCTGTCGGCAGAGCTCTCGCGCAGCGAGTGATCGCAGTGGCTTGATTCATTCTCCGCGTGAGACTCACCGACGTCTCACGCGCGCAGCTCTCGGGTTGTGTCGACGGGCGCAACCTCGTCGCATTCGGCCAGCGCCGGATATCTGAACGCGGTGCCGAGCAAGTAGTCCAGCCCCGCGCTGAGCCCAAGGTCCGCCTGCCCGCCTGCCCACGTGCACCAGATCGGTGGCGCTCGTGCCGATGTCGCTTCACGAACACGTAGGCGTGTCGTGCCCCGGGCGTCACAACGCCGCGCTATCGTGCTCGGGGCTCCAACCCGGAGCTACGCGCCGCCCGCCCGCCGGCGCATCAGGCCACTCTCACCAGGAGGTTTTCCATGATGAGCTGCGGATGGATGCGATCCGCGGTCGCCCTGGCAGGCGTCTCGTGCCTCGCGCTCGGGTCCTTGTCGAGCGCGGACGCCGCGACGCTCGTGGGCCGCGCCGTGCTGCCAGCAGACACGTTTTCGGTCGGCCCCACCTCGGGGCAGTTCATCACGCCGGCCAACGGCCGAGTGCCGCCATTCTCCCGTCGGCAGCCGGTCCAGGGGTTCTCCGCGGTGCTGCGGGCCGAGGATGGCGTCTACCTGGCGATGCCCGACAATGGCTTCGGCGCCAAGGCGAATTCCGCCGACTTCCTGCTGAGCGTGTACCGCCTCACCCCGGACTTCGTCACGCGCGAGCGCGGGACCGGCACGATCGGCGTGACCCTGCACTTCAACCTGCGGGACCCCGATCGCAAGATCAATTTCCCGATCGTCGCGGATGGCGACACCTACCCGCGCAGCGCGATTCCCGTCGATGCCGCCATCCGGGCTGGTCGTCTCCTCACCGGAGCCGATTTCGACATCGAGTCGTTCCGCCAGGTCTCCGACGGCAGCTTCTGGTTCGGCGACGAGTTCGGGCCCTTCCTGATCCATACCGACGCGACCGGCCGCGTGCTCGAAGCGCCCATCCCGCTGCCCGGCGTCCGGTCGCCCGACAACCCCCTGCCGGGTCCTCCCGCGAACCTGCCCAGCAGCAAGGGATTCGAGGGAATGGCGCTCTCGCCCGACGGCCGGTTCCTGTACCCCCTGCTCGAAGGGCCGCTGACTACCGATCCGGACCAGCGGCGGCTCATCATCAACGAGTTCGACACGCATCGACGCGCCTACACCGGACGCCAGTGGTCCTATCGCCTCGAGGCCTCCTCGGCCACCGGCCAGTCGATCGGCGACATGACCGCAATCAACAAGCGGGCATTCCTCGTCATCGAGCGCGACAACTTCCAGGGCGCCGCGGCACAGTTCAAGAAGATCTTCCTGGTGGACATGAGCCAGGTCGACCGGGACGGATTTCTGGTCAAGCACGAGGTGGCCGACCTGATGCATCTCGCCGATCCCGACGACATTGCCCAGACAGGCACCGGGGTGTTCACGTTTCCCTTCGTCACCATCGAGAGCGTCATCCCGGTCACGGCCCAGACCCTGGGCGTGCTGAACGACAACAACTACCCGTTCAGCTCGGGTCGGCGGCCAGGGCAACCGGACGACAACGAGTTCATCCTGATCCGCCTGGACAGCCCGCTCCCGGTGGACTCGCGGATCGCGCCGGAAGACGACGACAGCGACGAGAGCCACTAGGAGGCCCGGCCGCTCGCGTTACCCTGAGCGTGCTGGCAGGCCAGTTCGTGGCCACATCAGCGGCTCGACGCGCGATCCGGTCGCCGTGCGGGACGATCGGCGCGGCGCTCGCAGCGTACGCGAACGGCGCGCCGTGAGAACCGCCGTCGTCCCGTCACGCCGCGCGCAGTCGTACACGCTCCGATGATCAGATGCTGGCCGGCCGCCGCCGCGATCGCACTCGCGGCGGCATCGCTCGCGGCCGCGGCGTCCTCTGTCCCCGTCGAGGACTGGTCGGCGCAGCCCGAAGGAAAGACCGGCATTCCGGACGGATGGAAGGGCGAGGCCTGGGGCAATCCGAAGTACGACTTCGCCGTGGTCGGGGACGGCCCACGCAAGGTGCTGCGCCTGCGCAGCCAGAACGACAACTCCACGATCAGCAAGCCGATCCGGGTCGATCTCAAGCAGTTCCCGATCCTCGAGTGGCGCTGGAAGGTCATGGTCCTGCCCGCCGGCGCCGACGGCCGACGCAGGGAGACCGATGACCAGGCCGCACAGATCTACCTGACGTTCCCGCGATTCCCGGCGGCGGTTCGCTCAAGGATCATCGGCTACATCTGGGACACCACGGCGCCGGTCGACCTCGTGATCAAGAGCCCGAGCGCCGTTCCCGTCACCTACCTGGTGGTCCGATCGGGCGAGGCGGACATCGGCCGCTGGATCACCGAGCGTCGCAACGTCCTGGACGACTACCGGCGGATCTTCGGCGAGGCGCCGGGTGAGGAGGCTCGCGTCATCTCCCTGGCGATCGACTCGAACGACACCCGCTCGCACGCCGAGTCGTACATCGGCGAGATCCGCTTCCTCTCCCCGTGAGCGTGTCGCGCGACATCTGCCCGCGCGGCGAGGCGCGGCACTCCACGCCGCTCGGGCGCAAGCGGCCGCGCCGCGCGGAGGCGGCTCGCAATGCGGCCCGCAGGCGAGCAGTCGCCCGCCCGC
>Ga0126379_10000639_pt1 | contig 19613 bp, 12 predicted proteins | sample PanSoiMetPlot_24_FD_92640 | JGI IMG/M metagenome (GOLD analysis project Ga0126379, IMG submission 92640) | Tropical forest soil microbial communities from Panama - MetaG Plot_24 | ecosystem: Environmental > Terrestrial > Soil > Tropical forest > Bulk soil | place: Panama | collected 2016-02-17
GACCCGCCGCGCAAGGGAGCGCCGGCGATTGGAAGCTTACCCGAGCGGCTCGGCTGCAGCCGCGTGGTGTACGTATCCTGCGATCCGGCGGCTCTGGCTCGCGATGCACGGCAACTGCGCGAGTCGGGTTTCGAGCCGATTGCGCTCCAGTTGATCGACATGTTTCCACAGACGCGGCACGCCGAGGCGCTGATGAGCTTCGCTCGACAAGGGTCGCTTTAAGTGGCGCAAGATCGCGGGTGCGAGGCGCGGCGTGTTCAAGCCGGCACGGATGGGCGAAGATGGTCCCGATGGATGCCCGCGTGGTCGAGTTCGCCGAGGTGCTTCGCCAAAACGGCGTTCGCGTCAGCACTGCCGAGGTACAGGACGCCGCGCGGGCGGCGAGCGAAGTCGGGCTGGAGAGCAAAGAGCTGTTTCGCTCTGCCCTCCGCACCGCGCTGATCAAGCGCGAATCGGATCTCGAGACCTTTGGCCGTGCCTTCGATTTCTTTTTCAGCGGGGCGGCAAAAACGTTCGAGTCGCTCGACGCGGCGCTCTTAGAGCAGCTTAAGGCCGAAGGTATCCTCGACGACGAAGAGCTGGGCAAGGTCGCCGAGGCGCTGAGCCGCCTGTTGAGTCAACTGTCTCCACTGGCGCAGGCGGCTTTGGCCGCGGATCGCGCCCAATTGGCGCAGCTGTTTCGCGCGGCCACGCTGCAGCTGGACTTTTCTCGCCTGGAAACTACGCTCCAAGCCGGATTCTACTCCCGCCGGCTGGTCGCCGCCGCCGGCGGCGAGCGCGCCAGGGGGGATCTGGCTGCGCTGGAAGCGGAGCTCGCCGCGCGAGGCCTGACCGCTCAGGGGCTGGAGGTCTTTTCCAGGCAGCTGTCCCAGGCGATGCGCAGGGTCGAGGAGGCGGCGCGCCGCGAGGTGGACCGGCAAGTCAGCTCGCGGCTTCGCCGCAGCGCGGGGGGGTTGCCGGATCGACCCTTCCAGGCGCTGTCGCGAGCGGAAATCGAGCTGGCGCAGACCGCGGTCCGCCGGCTGGCGGAGAAGCTCAAGAGCCGGTTGCTCCTCAAGCGTCACTCGCGGCGCAAAGGCGCGCTCAACGTGCGGCGCACGCTGCGCAAGAACCTGTCCTGGGGCGCGGTGCCGATGGCGCCGCAGTTTCGCGCCCGACGCCCCGAGCGCCCGGAGCTTGTCGTGCTCTGCGACGTCTCGGATTCGGTCCGCAGCACCTCGCGGATGATGCTGCTGTTCATGTACACCCTGCAGTCGCTCTTCGCGCGGGTTCGCTCCTTCGTCTTCGTCTCTGATCTCGGCGAGGTGACGCGCTACTTCAAGCAGGTGGAAGTGGAGGAGGCGATCGACCTGGCGACGGCCGGACGGGCGATCTCGCTGCATGCGAACTCGAATTACGGCCGGGCCCTTGCTGCCTTCGCCCGCGATCAACTGCCCTCGGTGACGCGCCGGACGACGGTGATGATCATCGGCGATGGAAGGAACAACTACAATCCGAGCAGCACCTGGGCGCTCAAGGAAATCAAGCGCCGGTGCAAACGTTTGATCTGGATTTGCTCCGAGGACCGGCGCAGCTGGGGCTTCGGCGACAGCGAAATGCTCAGATACGAGAGCTGCTGCGATCAGGTCGCGGTGGTCCAGACCTTGGGCGATCTGGCGCGCGTGGCGGAGCAGCTGATGCCGGCTTAAGCCGCTCTTCTCTGGATGGTCGGCGTGCGATAAACAAGCTCGATCGCCATGAAGCGATACTTCGTTCACACCTTCGGTTGCCAGATGAACGTCAACGACTCGCTGCGGATGGGCGAAGTTCTGGCCGGGCTGAGCTACGCGCCGACATTGAGCTGTGAGGATGCAGATCTGATCATCCTCAACACCTGCGCGGTGCGCGAAAAAGCGGAGGAGAAGATGATTTCTGCGCTCGGCCGCTACCGCGCGGTGAAGATGGCGCGCCAAGCGCTGATCGGCGTCGCGGGCTGCGTCGCGCAGCAGGAGAAGGCCAAGCTCTTGCGCCGAGCGCCATTCGTGGACTTCGTCTTTGGCCCCGACGCGATCGGCAAGCTTGCGGACATCCTGTCGCGGGTCGAGGCCCGCAGGGAAAAGGTCGTGGAAACGGCGTTTATCGACTCGGAGCACTACGTGTTCCCGCGCGCCGATCCCCAGACTTCCCGCGGAAGGGTCACCGAATTCGTGACGGTGATGAAAGGCTGCGACAACGTCTGCTCGTTTTGCGTGGTGCCGCACACGCGAGGCCGCGAGGTGAGCCGGCCCTTCGAGCAGGTGCTGGCGGAGATCGCTGACCTTGCCTCGGTGGGTGTTCGAGAGGTGACGCTGATTGGCCAGAACGTGAACTCCTATCGGGGCGGCATCTCCTTCGCGCAGCTGCTGCTCCGCGCAGCGAAAGTCGTGGGCATCGAGCGGGTTCGCTTCACCACCAGCCATCCGCACGACCTCTCCGACGAGTTGATCGACGCCTTCCGCATCCAGCCGCGCATCGCCCCTCACTTCCATCTGCCGGTGCAATCCGGCAGCGATCGGATTCTGCGCCGGATGCGGCGCGACTATACGGTGCGCGAATACCTTGAACGGCTCGACGCGCTGCGAAAGGCCCGGGCGGGAATCGCCATCACCACCGACATCATCGTCGGCTTCCCCAGCGAGGCGGAGGAGGACTTTCAACGCACCCTGGAGCTGACCGAGCGCGTGCGCTTTGAGAATCAATTTTCGTTCATCTTCTCGCCTAGGCCGAGGACCGCCGCCGGCCTGCACGAGGAGGAGTGGGGCGCGGTGCCGCGCGAGGTGAAGATCGAGCGCCTGGAGCGCTTGCAACTGATCCAGCGGCGGATCAGCGGGGAGATCATGGCGACTCAGGTGGGCGGCGAGGTGGAGGTGCTGGTGGAGGGCGCCTCGAAGTTCAATCCCGATCGGCGCTTCGGCCGAACCGCGGAGAATCGCTCGGTCAACTTCGACGGCACCGCGGCCGCTGGGTCGCTGGTGCGCGTGGCGATCGAGAGAAGCTCGCCCAATGCATTGGGAGGTACGGAAGTCAACGGCGAAGACGCGGGCACGCGCGCGCTCGCGTGGGATGGCGTTAGCCGGCGGGCCCCCGGCTGACTGCGCCCACTGCAGCTGACCGCACGGAGGTCGTCATGATAAAACTCCCGGATGGCCCCTGTGGCGGCGCTTCGAGCCTGTCCGCTGTTCAAGGACTTCACCCACACCGGTCTTCAAATCATCGCCGGGATCGCCGCCGAGCGAAGCTATCCCAAGGGCGCTACGCTCTTCGTCGAAAACATGACCGCGGATTCGATGCTCGTTCTTTCGAGCGGAAAGGTGAGGCTCACTGCGACCAACGCGGCCGGCGAGCAGGTGTCGATCGGCGAGCTGGGGGCGGGGGATTGCCTGGGCGAGCTGTCCCTCATCCGCCAAGGGCAACGCCTGTGCACCGCCACCGCGCTGCTCGAAGTGAGCGCCGTCGAGATCAGCCACGCGGACTTTCACAAGTTGTTCGCGCAAAAGCCGCAGGCGTGCATGAAGCTGTTGTTGGGGGTTGTCTCGCTTTTCGCAATGAAGGTGACCGACAGCCGGGACGCCTTCAAAGCGCTGCTGGCGAAGCGGTGAGCCAAGCAACTGCCCGTTTCTTGCAAGGCCACCATGTTCCATGGCATCTCGCCCTGGCGTGGGTGCAAGCTGCCGCTCAGCTTAAGGGTCGGTAAACGCTTTGGAGCAGTTCCTAACAGATGTATTGATGCACACGGAGGGGTTGGCCGCCTACGCGATCATCTTCGGCGTCCTGGTCGCCTGCGGTCTGGGAATCCCGCTTCCGGAGGACATCTCGCTCGTCACCGGCGGCTTCCTCGCCTACCTGGGCGTGGCCGACCTGCCCGTGATGATGGCGGTGGGCTTCGTCGGAATCTTGTGCGGCGACACCATCATCTTCTTCGCCGGGCGGCGCATTGGGACCCAGGTAGGTCGAGGGAAGGGTTTCTTCGCCCGAGTCGTCACCCCGGAGAAGCGGCTCAAGGTCGAAGAGCTTTTCGCTCGGCATGGCGAGAAGATCGTGATGGTGGCGCGCTTTCTGCCCGGTGTGAGAGCGGTCACCTATTTCACTGCGGGCTCGGCGCGGATGAAGTACTCGCGGTTCATCTTGTGGGACGGAATCGCTGCGCTTGGGTCGGCGCCGCTCTTCGTCTACCTCGGTTACCGGTTTGGAGACGAGCTGGAGCGCCTGGTGCGCGCGGTCAGGCGGGGCGAGTCTGCCGCGATCGTCGGCTTGCTGGTCGTCGCCGTCGCGTTCTTCATCCTTCGGCGCCGTCGAGCTGCTGCGCAGCGCAAGGCGGAGCTTCTTCGCGGGCGCGCGGAGCTGACCAACGGCGCAGCCAAGGTCGATGAGGTGGTGCGCGCTTCGCTGGGGTCGGCCGCCGAGGAGCCGACGCCGACGCCTGACAAGCCTCTGGGGTCGCGCACCCCGGTCTAATCGAGGCGACGGCAGTCGACAGTCGAAAGTTCAAAGTGCGAAGGCCTCGCTGAGATGCTGCTTCGCCGAAACTGTCCGTCGTTACCCAGTCGGACGAGCTGACGGCTGCGGCAGAACGCCCGTGCGCAGAACCGAGAGCGTTGGGCGCAACCGCTCATAGAATCAGGAATCCCACTTGTGTGCAACGGTTGAGCCGGCGCAGCGAACGACGTATTTTCGCCGGCCATTCACGCGGGTGCTGCTTAAGGGAGCAAACATGTTGAGTCCGGATCTTCGGCTGGCACTGACGTTTGACGACGTCCTTCTGGTGCCGGCAGAAAGCGAGGTCCTGCCCCGACAAGTCGATCTGCAGACGAGATTGACCCGCCTGGTGCGACTGCGCATTCCGCTTCTGTCTGCGGCGATGGACACCGTCACCGAGGGGCGCGCGGCGATCGCGATGGCCCAGGAGGGCGGCATCGGCGTGGTGCACAAGAGCATGTCGCCGGCCCAGCAGGCGCTAGAAGTTTCCAAGGTCAAAAAATACGAGAGCGGGATCGTCCTCGACCCGGTGACGATCGAGCCGAGCGCGCCGCTGCACCGAGCGGTGGAGCTGATGCGCCAACACGGGATTTCCGGAATCCCGGTCACGCGGGCGGGCAGGCTGTTGGGGATCATCACCAGCCGCGACGTGCGGTTCGAGCGCGACCTGGACCAGCGCGTCGAGGACGTGATGACGCGCAAGCTGATCACCGCTCGGGAGGGGATCTCCGAGGCGGAGGCCACCGAGCTGTTGCACAAAAACAGGATCGAAAAGCTGTTGGTGGTCAACGAGCAATTCGAGCTGCGCGGGCTGATCACCATCAAGGACATCGAAAAAACGCGCGCGCATCCGGACGCCGCCAAGGATCAAAAGGGGCGGCTCTTGTGCGCCGCCGCGGTGGGCGTTTCGCCGGACCGCGAAGAGCGGGTGGAAGCCTTGGTGAAGAGCGGATGCGATGTCGTGGTGATCGACACTGCACACGGGCATTCGCGCGGGGTGGTGGAAGCGGTGAAGGAAACGAAGAGGCGCTATCCCAACCTGCAGCTGATCGCCGGCAACGTGGGCACCGCCGAGGGGACGCGGGCGCTGATCCAGGCTGGCGCGGACGCGGTGAAAGTTGGCATTGGGCCCGGCTCGATCTGCACCACTCGGGTGATCGCCGGAGTGGGCGTCCCTCAGCTCACCGCGGTGGACGAATGCGCGCGCGAGGCGGATCGGCACAGCGTGCCGGTAATCTCCGACGGCGGAATCAAGTATTCGGGCGACGCGGTGAAAGCGCTGGCGGCAGGCGCCAGCTCGGTGATGATTGGCTCGCTGTTTGCCGGCACCGAAGAAGCCCCGGGTGAAGTGATCTACTACCAGGGCCGCGCATACAAGAGCTACCGCGGGATGGGATCGATCTCCGCGATGAAAAGCGGCGCGCGGGACCGTTACTTTCAGGTGGACGCCCTGGACGAGAAGCTCGTTCCCGAGGGAATCGAGGGCCGGGTGCCGTACAAGGGCTCGCTGGCGATGAACGTCTTTCAGGTGCTGGGCGGGATCCGGAGCGGAATGGGATACCTGGGAGCCGCCAACATCGAGGAGCTTAAACGCAAGGCGAAATTCATCCGGATCACCGCTGCCGGCCTGAAGGAGAGCCACGTGCACGACGTGATCATCACCGAGGAAGCTCCGAACTACCGGGTGGAATAAGCGAGTCGCACAGGCGGAGGCTGACGACAGCCCGATGGACATCCACGCAGAGAAGATCCTGATCCTCGATTTCGGCGGGCAGTACACGCAGCTGATCGCCCGCCGGGTGCGGGAGCTGGGCGTGTACTGCGAGATCCAGCCGCCCGATTTTTCCGCGCAGCAGATCCGCGCTTTCGCGCCGAAGGGGATCGTCCTTTCCGGCGGGCCAGCGTCGGTCGAAGAGCCTGGCGCGCCGCGGTGCGACCCGCTGGTTTTCCAGCTCGGCGTCCCGGTGCTTGGGATCTGCTACGGCTTGCAACTGCTCACCAAGATGTTGGGCGGAAGAGTGGATCGCTCCGCCCGGCGCGAGTTTGGACCGGCGGACATCGAGGTGCTGGTGCCGCGCGGCATCTTCTCCTCGTTCCGCTCGGGCGAAACGCTGCGGGTTTGGATGAACCACGGCGATCGGGTGGAGGCGCTGCCCGATGGCTTCCAGGCGATCGCCCGCAGCTCCAATTCGCCGTTCGCCGCCGCGGCGCACGAATCCAAGCCGCTCTACGGTGTGCAGTTCCATCCGGAGGTCGTCCACACCCCGCAGGGACGGCAGATGCTCAAGTCGTTCCTCTTCGCCGACTGCAAGGTGAGCGGCAGCTGGTCGATGCACGGATTCGCCCGGGAGGCCGAGCAGGTCATCCGGCGTCAGGTCGAGAGCGGCCGGGTGGTGTGCGCGCTCTCCGGCGGCGTGGACAGCTCGGTGACGGCGATGCTCGTCCACCGGGCGGTCGGCGATCGGCTGCAGTGCATCTTCGTCGACAACGGTCTGCTTCGCGCGGGCGAGCGGCAGCAGGTGGAGGAGCTGTTCCGCAATCGCTTCCACGTGCCGTTAAAGACGGTAGACGCGCGGCAGCGATTTTTGGGCAAGCTCAAGGGAGTGGTGGATCCGGAGCAGAAGCGGAAGATCATCGGCCGAGAGTTCATCGCCGTCTTCGAGGAGGCGGCGAGCGAATTCCAGGATGCCCGATACCTGGCGCAAGGAACGCTGTATCCCGACGTGATCGAATCCGTATCCTTCAAGGGCCCGAGCGCCACCATCAAGAGCCATCACAACGTGGGCGGCCTGCCGGTGGTGATGAAGCTCAAGCTGGTGGAGCCTTTGCGCGAGCTGTTCAAGGATGAGGTGCGCGCGCTTGGACGCGAGCTCGGTTTGCCCGACGAGCTGCTCTATCGGCATCCATTTCCCGGTCCGGGGCTCGCGATTCGAGTGATCGGCGAGGTGACCGAGCCCCGGCTCGATCTATTGCGACAGGCGGATGCGATTATTCAAGAAGAGATCCGCGCCGCGAAGCTCTACCGGGATCTGTGGCAGGCGTTCGCGGTTCTGCTGCCTGTGCAGAGCGTCGGGGTGATGGGCGACGACCGGACGTACGACTTCGCGGCGGTGCTGCGCGCAGTGACCAGCGTCGACGGAATGACCGCCGACTGGGCGCGGCTGCCGAGCGAAGTCTTAGAGCGGATCTCCACCCGCGTCACCAACGAAGTGCGCGGGATCAACCGGATGGTTTACGACATCTCGTCGAAGCCGCCGGCGACGATCGAATGGGAGTAGGCGCTCGGCGCTGGACGGTAAAGGGGCGCTTCGCACCAGTCGTGGCAATGGCAAACGCTTGACATCCCGATAGGGGAGTGCGGCGGCGCTGACTGAGCCCGTCGACCGATGTGCGCCCGGCAGGGACAGAACACAGTGGGCTCGCTGGGCACAGTTTCCATGGCGGGCGCGATTGCTCACTGGATCCCAGCATGAACGCTTCCCCACAGCACGTTTCCCAACCCGACCCCGCCGGAGTTTTTGGAGATTCCAAACGGGCTCGACCTGCGTGGCCCAGCCGTCGGCGCCTGGGCCGGTCCGCGGCGCCAACAGTTCGAGAATTGATTCTTCCGAAACCGGCTCAAGGGGCGCGAACCGCATAGCAGTTCGGCGGGCACCCCTTTCGACTCTCAGCTGTCGACTTTCGACCGCTGTTCTGACTTTCGACCGCTACCCCCCGACTCCACTTGACGCCCCTACTTGCCCCCCGAGCCCTGCTGTGACCGGAGCTCCTCGATGATCCTGTTCGCGCCGTAGATCTTTCCCAGCGCCTCGATCAGCGCTGCGCTGTGCACCGCCACGGTGCGGTTCAGCGCCGGGTCAAACCCGTACTCGCCGCCCAGCGAATGAATGTTGCCGTCGAAGACCAGGCCGATGATCTCGCCGTTCTTGTTGACCATCGGCGAGCCCGAGTTTCCACCGATGATGTCGTTGTCGGTGCAGAAGTTCATCGGCGTCCCGAGGTTCAGCTTCGACTTCGCCGCCAGCCAGCTGGCCGGGAGCGCGAACGGCTCCCGGCCGGTGTTCCGCTCGAAAGCTCCCGCCATGGTGGTGATGGGGTTGACCGGCTTTCCATTTTCGATCCAGCCCTTCACCTGTCCGTACGAAACGCGGGCGGTGAAGGTGGCGTCGGGATAGTTGCTGGTGCCGTAGATTTCGAAGTTCGCCTTGGCGATCAGCTCCTGATTCTTCTTCTCCACGGACTCGATGTCGTCCTCGTAGTGCTTGCGAATTGCGCGTGCGTCGGGGTCGATCTTTCGAGCGAGCTGGATCATCGGATCATTCGAGGCATCCACCGCCTTCTTGCCGCCCTCGAAGAGCGCCTTGCGCAGCTTCACATCCTTGAGCTGAGTGCCTTTGACCAGCGAGGTGGCGATCTCCTTCGGTGAATCCTTGCCAAGGACCTTGCGGACCGCCGGGTCGTCCGGTCCGAGCATCTCGCGCAGCTTGGTCAAGGAGAATGCGAGGGTGGCGATCTCGAGATCGTCATAGATCGGCGCCGAGGAGAACAACCGCTGCTTTACCGCGGGCATGGCCGAGTCCGCGTACTCGCGCAGGCGCTTCTCGTTCGGCTTGGGCAGCTCTTCGCTGGTTCGCACCAGCGTCTTGGCGATGCTGAACAGCTGGGATTGGAATCCGGCGCCCTGCTCCAGATAGACGAGTGGCCTTCGGATGTTCTTGAGATCGACTTCTGCTTTCGCGATCGCGTCCCAGGCGCTGCCGTAGGTGCGCTTCTTCGCCGGGTCGAGGTTGATCTTCGAGCGGAATGCCTGCTCCGCCGCGACCTTGGAAGCAAAGAACGCCTTGTCCAGCAGGGACTGATATCGCCCGAAGAGCCCCTTCAAAGAATTCTCGGTGCCGAAGAGCAGTGGGCTGGAGATGCGCTTGAATTCGGGGCCCCGATCCGCGAAGTCGGTGAGAAGGCCTCGAAGCTCGGCAAGCCGGAGCAAGTTCGCCGGTAACGCTACGTCTCGCTGGTACTCGAGCTGGGCCACCGTGTTCAGCCGGCTGGTGCCGCCCGGATTGCCAGAGACGAAGGCGAGGTCGCCGTCCCGAGCGCCCTCGGGCGACCACTTGAAGTAGTGCTCGGTCTTCGCCGGTCGGTCGCCTTCGTAGATGCGCAGGAAGGAGACGTCGAGATCGTACCGGGGAAAGTTAAAGTTGTCCGGGTCGCCGCCGAAGAAGGCAATCGCGAACTCCGGCGCAAACACCAGGCGCACGTCCTGGAAGCGGCGGTACTTGTACAAGTTGAAAATGCCGTTGTGGTAGAGCGAAACGACGTCGCAGCGGACGTCGTCCGAGGTGGCACACTCCTTTTCGATCTTCGACATCTCCGCCTTGAGGGCGTCGTTGTACTGTTTGCCTTCGAGCCCCTTGAGCGCGGCGCGAACCCGATCGGTGACGTCGGTGATCTGCGTCAGCTGGTTCGCTTCCAGCACCGGGCATTTGACTTCTTCCTTCTCCGTGCGAGCGAAAAACCCGCTGGCGACGTAGTCCTTTTGCGCGTTCGAAAGCTGCTCGATGCATTGGTGGGCGCAGTGGTGATTGGTCATCACCAGGCCGTTGGGTGAAACCAAGCTGGCGGAGCAACCTTGGGCGAGCCGCAGCGACGACAGCCGCACGTGATCGAGCCACTGCTGCGTAGATTCGAATCCGTACTTCTGCTTTACCTTGTCGGATGGGAAGTTGTTGTACGTCCACATTCCTTCGTCGGCATGGGCGATGGAGGATGCAAGGATGAGGGCGGCGATTGCCGGCGATGCTTTCAAAATCGACTCCTTTCGGGATTTCGTGGCTGGGTTCTGAGCGATTAGCCAAGCTCCGTCAAGCGCGCCAGCCGAAATTTGTCCCGCTTATGGCAATGCCTACAGCGGCGGGGCTTCGGACGCCGAGCGCCCCGAAACGTCCGCCAACGGCAGAGTGAAGATGAACGTGGCGCCCTCTCCGGGGCGGCTCTCCACCCGCATACTTCCCCCGTGGGCTTCGACGATCCCCCGGGCGATGAACAGCCCCAGCCCGACGCCGCCCTTGCTGTGCCTGCGCCAATACCGCTCGAAAATGTGCGGCAGATCCGCTTCCGCGATCCCCCGCCCCTGGTCGACGATCTCGAATTGGACCTCGCCGTTAAATGGGCGCGCTCGCACCAGGACGCGGCCGCCTGAGGGGCTGAACTTGATTCCATTGCTGAGGAGGTTGATCAAGATTTGATTCACGCGCTCCGAGTCCCCCTGGATGAACAGTCCCTCGGGCACGTCCGTCTCCAAGCGGATCGAGCTTTCCGCCGCCTCGGAGCTCATCAGCGCGATCGCTTCCTTCGCCACCTGGTACACGCTCAACGGCTCCGAAGCGACCTCCAGCGTTCCGCTCTCGATCTGCGACGAGTTGAGCAGGTCGCCGATCAGGCGCTTCATCCAAACCGCCGCCCGTTCGATCAACTCGAGCTGTCGCCGTCCGGGCTGTTCCCCGATCGGCACCATGGAGAGCAACAATTGTGCATTCCAGGCAATGCTGGCGATTCCACCTCGCAGATCATGAGAGATCAGTGCCATCGCTTCGTCTCTCGCCTGCGTGGCGCGCCGCGTCTGCTCGAACAGGTGAGCATTGTCGATCGACAGCGCGGCGCGCCGGACGAAGACTTCCGCCAGCCTCAGCTCGGTCGGGGTGAGGGGAGGCTCCTTGGCGTGGCGGCCGAGAAGCAGCACGCCGAAGTTCCGGCCCCGAGCATGCAGCGAAAGCACGGCCAGCGACTCAATTCCGAGCTGCTGAATCCAGAGCGCGCGCGTCAGCTGCGACCCCAAGGGGTTCATCGTTTGAAGGGTGTCGAGGAGCAACGACTCTCCTGTCCTCACCACCTGCGATACCTTCTCGGCGACTCCGGGCAGCAGCGTGAATCCCTGCTTGATCTCGGCCAATATCCGGTCCGGGTAATGCTCGACTGCGGCGGCGCCTGTCAGGTTCACCGATTCGCCCTCTTCAGTGATCTGCGCGATGCAAATGGACCCGAATTGGCGCACTGCCAGTTGGGCGACCAGATCCAGCGAGCGCTGCACATCCAGCGTTTCGCTGAGGGGAATTCCGGTGTCCACCAAGAATTGCAGAGCCGCCTCGGCGCGCTTTCTGAGCGTCACGTCGGTGAGTGCAGTGCGGAAGATGAGCCGCCGCGCCGCGGAGATCATCGCCGGCATCGTCACCATTTCCACGGTGATCGGCGGTCCCCCTCGAATACCCAGGCGCAGCTCGCTCACGGTGCGTTGCCCGCTGTGGATGCAGTTCTTTAGGTGCGCCCAGAAGACGGCGGGTTCCCAAATCGCCGCGACAGCCACGAAGGACCGGCCGATCAGCCTCTCTCTCTCGCGACCGAGCAGGGTGCAGGCAGACAAATTGAGCTCGACGATTTGACCGTCCGAATCCAGCGTCAGATAGGCGACCGGAGCGAAGTCGTAGAGCTCGGCGTAGCGTGCGCGAGACTCCTCCAAACTGGCTTGAGCATCGCGCAACTCGCGATTCTGCACCTCCAGCTCGAGCTGGTGCACCTGCAGCTCGTGAATCAACTTCTCCGTCGGCGCGCTCTGCTCGGCGTTTCCCTCCGCGCCCGGATGCCGCTCCCGCATCCGCTGCATCATCGTGGTCAGCTCGTCGAGGGACCGATTGGAGTCGTTCGCCATCGAGCGCTCCTTCAGTGCTTTTCTCGCGTCGCCTTCGCTTGAGGAGCCACCCTGAACTCGATCAGCGCTCCTCGGATGGCGTGCTCCAGCGTTTTATACGGCATAATCCGCATGCTGTACGAAACACCGTCCCCGCCTTTCACCTCGAGCTCTTTGGGATTGATCGAATTGATCACCTCTGCTACCAGCGGCTCAAGGTTAGGAGTATTGAGCAGCGCCCGTAGATGACCGATGGGTCTACCCACGTCTTCTGGCATCAACCCCAAAAACTCCTCTGCAGCTTTCGAGAAGCGGCGGATCCGCATGTCCATTCCCACGATGAGAACTGGCACCCGGACGGCGAGGAAAACGTTCTGCAGGTCATCGTTGCTGCGCGAGAGCTCGGACATCCGGTTTTGCAGCTCCTCGTTGACCGTGGCCAATTCCTCGTTGGTGGATTGCAGCTCCTCTTTCGAGGTCTCCAGCTCCTCGTTGGTGGATTGCAGCTCCTCGTTGGACGACTGCAATTCTTCGTTGGAGCTCTTCAGCTCCTCGTTGGATGTCTCGAGCTCCTCGATCACCGACTGAAGGTATTCCTTGGTGCTGGACAGCTCGCGCTCCAGTTGCAGCACTTGTGGATCGTCGGACTCTTCCACCTCGGTCTGCTCCGCTTGCGGCGCTAGTAGCCCGGGCGCCGTCTCGCGGAACAGGACCAGCAACGACTTCCCCCGCGCCCCGGAGTCGTGAAGCGGCAGCGCGTCGATCATCACCATGCTCAGCTCACTTCCTTGCCGAAGGGGGATCTTCGCCGAGCTGGTCGGCAAGTCTTCGGTGAGCGCGCGGTGGATGGTGCCCCGCAGCTCGACCAAGAGCTCGGTGCGCGCGAGCTTTAGGACGTTCAAGGTTGCGGCGCCGGGCGTTGGATCGAGGTAGGGACCCAACTTCCCTCGAAACTGCAGAACCTCCAGCGACTCGTTGATCACCACTCCGGGCGGAGCGTACCGTTCGATCACCTTGCGATCGGCGATTTGCTGGACGCTCATCAGCGGCCGATGCGTGCCCGGCCGCATTCGATCCGCTTCCAACGTGGTGGAGACGGATTCAAAAACCATGTCGAACACCGCCGCGGGCGGGGCGCTCTTCTTGGCGTAGATCTTCAGCTTGCGGTCGAGCAGCGAGAACAAGTCCGCCGCATCCCCGACCGATTCCGACGTGCCCAGGGCCAAAAAGCCGTCCGGGTTGAGCGCGTAATGGAAGATGCGGAGCACCTTTCTCTGCAGCTGCGGCTGCATGTAGATGAGCACGTTTCGGCAGCAGATCAGATCCAGTCGCGAAAACGGGGGATCCTTCCCCAGGTTATGGGTGGCGAAGATCACCATGTCCCGGATGTTTCGACTGATCTGGTACTCGCGATCGGTGCGTGAAAAGAAACGCTGCAAGCGCTCCGCCGAGACGTCCAGCTCGATGCTCTTGGGGTACACTCCGTGGCGCGCGGTGCGGATTGCGTCGTCGTCCAGGTCGGTGCCGAAGAGCTGTATCTGGTGGCTCGACGCTTTGTCCCCGAGGTATTCCAGCAAGCAGATCGCCAGCGAGTAAGTTTCCTCGCCGGAGGAACACCCGGCGGACCAGATCCGGATCGGCTGCTCTTGGGACCGGTGCTCGAACATCCGGGGGAAGACAGTCTTTTTCAGCTCCTCGAAGATCTCCCGGTCCCTGAAGAAGTTGGTGACCCCGATCAAGATGTCGCGGTAGAGAATGTCGAGCTCCGCGGGACTCGCCTCTGCATACCGCAGGTAATCTTCGATCCTCTCCAGTCGGTGGAGCGCCATCCGCCGCTCGATCCGTCGCTCGATGGTGCTGTGCTTGTATAGAGTGAAGTCGACTCCCACGGTCTTGCGCAGCAGCGCGAGCAATTTCTGCAGCGCTTCGAAGTTTGCCTTGCGCGGCGGGCGGACCTTGGCCAGGTAGGGATGCGAGCTAATCCGCATCAGCTCGTCGGCGATCTCGCCCGGCGTCAGGCAGAAGTCGGCGCTTCCCGAATCCAGAGCGCTCTGCGGCATGCCGGGTTGAATCGCCGTTCCAGGATCCTGGACGAAGGTGATTCCGCCCTCCGCTTTGATCGCCTTTAAGCCCAACGTCCCATCGCTGCCGCCGCCGGAAAGCACCACGCCGATCGACCCGGTCCCCTGATCCGCGGCCAGCGAGCGCAGAAACTGATCGATCACATGGCGCCGCGGCCCCGGGCTCGCAGGCAGCGGCCTCAGGCGCAACACTCCGTCTTCGATCTCCACCTCCGCGTTGGGCGGCAGGACGTACACGCCGTTCTTCACTACTTTTGTTCCGTCAACGGCGGTGAGGACGTGCATGCGCGTGGAGCGCGCCAAAAGATTGGTCAGCCGACTTTCGTGATCCGGGGAGAGATGCTGGACGACCACGAAGGCCAAGCTGTCCAAGGAAATGCGCTTAAAGAGCGCTTCGAGGGCTTCGAGCCCCCCGGCCGAGGCGCCCACGCCGACGACCGGGAACTCGAGGACACCCGATTCTGGAGCCGCCTTCGGCGCCGGCTCCCCTTGACTGTCACCACCCGACGGGCCTGCAGGGGGTTGTTGCCCAAGAGCACCGTCCGTTTCTGGACCTCGCATCTCCTCGTCACGGTTCATTGGATCGCTCCGCAGCGCATGTACGCGCTGTGTCTCTGAAGTGTCAAGGTTCGCAGCTTCTGGGGGGTCGGAACGGTTTGGCGGCCGAGCGATGGCTGGGGTGCCTCGTGGTGGAGCCATGTCCCGTGCGCCCCGAGGAACAGTGCGCAGATTCTCTAAAGGCTCGGAAAGGAAGGCCTGAATGCTCTACGACATCATCGCAATCGGCGGCTCATCGGGGGCGATCGAAGCTCTGCAGCAGGTGATGGCCGAGCTTCCAGCAAACCTCCCCGCTGCTGTTTTTGTGGTGGTTCACACAGCGCCGGACCGCCCGAGCCGTCTGCCCGAGGTACTGGCTCGCTACGCATCCATCGAAGCCTCCAATGCGCTCCACGGCGAAAAGATCCGGACCGGCCACGTCTACCTTGCTCCAAGCGACAACCATCTGTCACTGGAGCGCGACTACCTTCGCGTGGTTCGAGGCCCGCGCGAAAATGGGCAGCGACCCGCGATCAACGCACTGTTTCGTTCGGCCGCCCGCGGATTTGGCCCTCGTGTCATCGGGGTGCTGCTGTCGGGTCAGCTCGACTGCGGCACCGCCGGCCTGCTTGCGATTCACGCTCGCGGCGGCTTGACGCTCGTCCAAGATCCCTCCGAGGCCTCGTTCCCGGAAATGCCGAGCAACGCCCTTCGGCACGTTCAGATCGATCACGTCTTGTCGGCCAAAGAGATGGGCGCCTTTCTCACCCGGCTCGCTGGCACTCACGTCCCGGATGCACGGCTCAACGAGGCGGCGCAGGGCGTCCAGGCGCTTAAACCGCGATCCAAGGTTCAAGAGCAAGCCGGGGAATCGATACAGGAGGAAAGTCCCGGTCATGGAATTCCGGGATTCGGCCGGAATCCTCGGCTTTCGCCCGTGACCTGTCCGGAGTGCCACGGAACGATGGTTGAGTCCGAGGACCAGGAACTCCTTCGCTTCAGGTGCCATGTCGGCCACGCTTTTTCGATCGATGGCCTCGCGGCGGAGCAGGAGCACGCAGTTGAAGCCGCCCTCTGGGCCGGGCTTCGCGCCCTCGAGGAGAGCGAGATCGTGAACAAGCGAATGTCTGACAGGTCGGACCGCAGCCTCGCCGAGCGCTTTCGCGAAAAAGCGCGGGCAATGCGGCACCACGCGGACACGATTCGGCGGATCCTCCTATCTGGCAGGGTCCTTCCATCGCCAGTCGAGGAGGCATCTGAAAGCGCGGCGAAATGAGCTGCCCCGGCGAGGAGGAACGCCTGGCCCCGTCGCGGGCGCGAAAGGGTCATCGAAGCCAATCCGACAGTTCCCGTCACACCCCGAGAATCCTGTGACGTTTGACTTAACGACTCGACGGGCAGAGAGTTCGCCGTTTCAGCGGTCGACTCGAGCGATAGGGAGCGGCCGCCCCTTGTACGCTGGGAGGAAGAGCTGGAATGCACGTCCGCGGGCCCATTCGAGGCGATATCCAGTCAGGGCGCTCCGTTCGCCAGGTGACTGAGCGCCAGACTGTGGCGCTGCTTCGACTCGACGTGCGCGATGAAGACGACCTCGGCAGCGTGCACCGGCGAACTCGACAGATTGCGAGCTTGTTGGGGTTCGATGTGTCGCAGCAAACGCAGATCGGCACCGCGGTCTCGCTGATGATGCGCGCGGCGCTCAACCGAGCGGGTGCAGGCACGCTCGAGTTCTGGGTGAAACACGGAGCGCACGGTGCCCTCTGCGTTTCCATCGGGGACGATGGCCCGCCCAAGCCGGAGTTTCAGTCGCGCACCGGCGATGATTTGGGAATCGATATCGCACGCCACCTGGTGAGCGATATGCAGACCAACGTCTCCGATTCCGGGGCGGCCACTGTGTTTCTGCGCTGGCTGCTCGCCGAAGCAGAGCAGCCGCTGACCATCGAGCGCGTCGATGAAATCCGCCGGGTGCTTTCGAGCGACGTCCCCAAGACCCTGGTGCAGGAGCTGCGCGCACAAAACCACGAGCTGCGAGAGATGCAGCAAGCTTTCGTGCTCAGCGAGCTGTCGCTGAGGCAGCAAATCCGCCAGTCGACGCTGATGAGCGAGGTGGCTGAGGCGCTGATCGGGACCGAGTCGATCGCCGCGAAGCTGCAGCGCTGCGCAGAGGAGATCGTCCAGCAGCTGGGCGTGGAATGCGCGCTCGTCTGGACCGCCGATCCGAGCGACGAAGGGGTGACGCTTTCGGCCAACGCGGGGATTTCGAGCGCGGATTTTCCCCAGCGGCCGGAGCTGGGCAATTCCTCGCTGGATCTCGTCCTGCGGGAGCGAAAGACCCACGTCACCAATTCAGTTTTGGAAGATCCGCGCACTGCGGATCGGGAGTGGGCGATTCGGCACGAAATCCAGACGTTCGCGGGCTATCCCCTCCTGTTAGCGGACGCGATGTTCGGCGCGCTGGTGGTCTACGCGCGCAAGCTGCTTGCCCCAGACGTGCGCGACGCCCTGAAATTGGTGGCGAACCAGATCGCGGTGGGAATCGATCGCGAGCAACGGACGGCGGAAAACCAGCGCCTGTTCGCCGCCGAGATCGAAGCGCGTCAGAAGGCGGAGCGCGCAACCCAGGCCAGAGACAGTTTGTTGGCTGTGGTCTCGCACGACCTGCGAAACCCGCTCAGCTCCCTGTTCACCGCGGCGGCTTTGCTGGTCCGTTCGCCCAGTATGTCCGACGATCCGCGTTTGCGCCGACACCTCGACACAATCCTCAACTCAGCCGGCCAGATGAAGCGCCTCGTCTCTGATTTGATCGATCTGGTGAGCATCGAGGCGGGGCGGCTGTCATTCGAGCTGAAGCGGCAATCCGTTGCGCCGCTGGTGAGCCAAGTCGCGCAGTCCTACGCTCCGATGGCCGAGGCAAAATCGATCCGCTTGGAGGCCACGGCGGATGACTCTCTCCCGGAGATCCAGTGCGACCGAGGGCGCATTCTTCAGGTGCTTTCGAATCTGCTTGGCAACGCGGTCAAGTTTACGCCGGAGGGCGGGGCAATCTCGCTGCGCGCATTTCGCAGCGGCTCGGTCGTTCTCTTGGCGGTGACGGATACGGGACCTGGAATTTCGGAGGAGGAGCAGCGGCACGTCTTCGACTCGTATTGGCAGGCCAAGCCGGGCGCAGGGCGCGGGCTTGGCTTGGGGCTTTCGATCGCCAAAGCTTTAGTCGAGTCGCACGGCGGCAGAATCTGGGTGGAAAGCCAGCCTGAGCACGGAAGCACATTCTTCGTGAGCCTCCCGGCGCAGGAAGAATTGACGCGCGCAGAAGATCGAGTCGCGAGCTAGCCGGCGGCAATGTTCAGCTGATCGCGATCCAGCGGCGGCAACCGCTCAGCTCGGATCGGGTCGCGATCCAGCGGCGGCAGCCGCTCAGCTCGGACGTAGCGAAGCGAAGTCGAAAGTCGCGGGCCCCTCGACTTTAGGCTCGCTTGCGCTCGCCTTACGCTCGGGGTGTATGGGCGCGCGCTCGCGCCAGCGCGGTCAGAGCTTGAAGGAGCGGCTGCAAGCTCGCCGGGGCGTCTGCTTCGTCGACGTCGACGGTGTGCTGGCGCGGACCCTGCTCAATCGTCAAGCGGTAGTGAAAGCGATCGGGTTTCAGGGCGGCACTTGGCGATGACTGCAGCTCGAAGAACCGCGACTGCTCGACCAACGCCTGGAGCTTGTCGGCCTCATCTTTGGCCAGCGAGCCCTCGGGCAAAGCCAGCCTGAGCACCGCCCCGGTGACGCCGCCGGAGCGCTCGAATTCAATCTGCATTCCTTAGTTATACGCCAACCTCTTTCCAGCTCATCTCCACCGCTTTTTGCTCCTGGCTCGCCGATCCGAAGAGCTCCGCGGCGGACTGAGCGGTCCCCTTGGCAGCATCCGAGAAACTCGAGTCGCGGCGCAGGCGATAACAAAGCGCGTGGTACCAAATCTGCCCGGCCTTTTCCCAAGCTCGCCCTTTGAGCGCGATCGCTGTGAGATAAAAGGCGCGGTTAGGGATGCCGGAATTGATGTGCACGCCGCCGTTGTCGTAGCTCAGCTCTCGGTAACCCTTCATGTGCCCAGGCTGCGGATCTTTGCCGAGCACCGGATCATCGTATGCTGTCCCCGGCGCCTTCATCGATCGCAGGGCCACGCCCTTCACCTGCTTGGTGAGCAGGCCCTGGCCGATCAACCAATCCGCGTCCTTCGCATCCTGTTTCAGCTTGCGCTGCTTCACCAGCGAGCCGAACACGTCGGAGATCGACTCATTCAGCGCGCCCGGCTGGCCCGCGTACACCAGTCCCGCTTCGTGCTGGGTAACTCCGTGGGTCAGCTCGTGGCCGATCACGTCCACCGAAAGCGTGAACCGATGGAAGAGCTCCCCGTCTCCGTCGCCGAAGACCATCTGGCTTCCGTCCCAGAAGGCGTTGTCGTAGTTGTCGCTGTAGTGCACGCTCCCGTCGAGCCGCAGCCCGCGGTTGTCCACCGACTTGCGCTTGAATGCGCTCCAATAGAGATCGTACGTTGCGCCGAGGGCCTCGAAGGCTTCGTCGACCGCGGGATCCCCGCACGGTTTGTCGCCTTCGCTTCGGATGCGGCGCCCGGGCAGGATCGTCCCGTGCTGTGCGTCGTAGACCGTACGGCGCTTCTCGCCCGTCGGCGTCGACAGGGCAAGCCCTCCGAGCACCGACCTCCTGCCTCGGAGCTGCTCGGAGATTGCGAGGGTGTTCAGCGCCCATCCCCTTTGCGCCGGGGACCCGCGTTGCGAGACCTCGCGTAGAATGTGCGGCGGGACGATGCAAAACAC
>Ga0126379_10000641_pt1 | contig 19583 bp, 15 predicted proteins | sample PanSoiMetPlot_24_FD_92640 | JGI IMG/M metagenome (GOLD analysis project Ga0126379, IMG submission 92640) | Tropical forest soil microbial communities from Panama - MetaG Plot_24 | ecosystem: Environmental > Terrestrial > Soil > Tropical forest > Bulk soil | place: Panama | collected 2016-02-17
CGGCGTCGCGATGGAGCCGCGGTCCGTGCTGGCGTCCTTCGACGCCTCGACCGAGGAGCTGACGCTCTGGGTCTCCTGCCAGGCGCCGTTTCGCATTCGCGCGGAGCTGGCGAGGCTGCTCGGCCTGGCCGAGTCGCGTGTGCGCGTGATCGCGCCCGACGTCGGCGGCGGCTTCGGGGTCAAGAGCGGGCCCTATCGCGAGGAGGTGCTGCTGGCCTGGCTGGCCCGAGAGCTCAAACGGCCGCTCAAGTGGGTGGCCACTCGCGGGGAGGACCAGATCACCACCAATCATTCCCGCGGCTCCGTCTGCGACGCCGAGCTCGCGGTCGACGCGGAGGGGCGGATCACCGCGCTGCGCGCGCAGGTGACCTCGCCGCTCGGCACCGCGCTGGTGAACGCGGCCGCGGGACCGCCGTGGAATCACGCGCGGCTCCTGCCCGGCTGCTACGTGGTGCCAGCCTGCGAGATCAGCGTCACCGGCGCCCTCACGACCAGCGCCCCGGTCGCGGCGTATCGCGGCGCCGGCCGTCCGGAGGCGACGTTCGTCATCGAGCGACTCATGGATGCCGCCGGGCGGGCGCTCGATCTCGATCCGGCGGAGATTCGACGGCGCAATTTCATCGCGCGCGACGCCTTCCCGTTCCGGACCGCGACGGGGCAGCTCTACGACTCGGGCGACTATCACCTGGCGCTCGAGCGCGCGCTCGACGCCGCGGACTACGCGGGCCTGAGACGCCGACAGGCCGAGCGCCGGACGCGCGGGGAGATCGTCGGCATCGGGCTCACCTCGTACGTCGAGCCGTGCGCGCTCGGCTGGGAGAGCGGCAGCATCAAGGTGGAGCGCTCCGGCCGCGTGACCGCCATCACCGGATCGAGCGCCCACGGGCAGGGTCACGAGACCACGTTCGCGCAGATCGTGGCCGATCATCTGGGCGTCACGCCGGACGACGTCGAGGTCATCCACGGCGACACGCGCTCGGGCCCGGAGGGCTTCGGCACATTCGGCAGCCGCAGCGTGGTGCTCGGCGGCGGCGCCCTGGCGCGGGTGTCGGCCGAGGTACGGGACAAGGGCCGGCGCATTGCGGCGAAGCTGCTCGAGGCGGCGCCCGCGGACGTGGTCCCGGTCACCGGCGGTTTCCACGTGGCCGGTATGTCCGAACGGCGCGTGACCTGGCGGGATGTCGCGACCGCGGCGTACGCGCCCGGCCACGGCCTTCCGCCGGGCGACATTCCCGGCCTCGAGGCGACGACGTACTTTCAGCCGGAAACCGAGGTGTGGACGTTCGGCGCCGTGGTCTGCATGGTTCGCATCGAGGCGGAGACCGGGCGCCTCGCGATCGAGCGCCTCGTCTGGGTGGACGACGCGGGCACGGTGATCAATCCTCTCCTCGCGGAGGGCCAGCTCCACGGCAGCCTCGCGCAGGGGCTCGGCCAGACGCTGCTCGAGGCCATTGTCTACGACGGGGACGGCCAGCTCTTGACAGGGACGCTGATGGACTACGCGATCCCGCGCGCGGACGAGGTGCCGCCCGTCCGGATCGAGAAGACCTGCACGCCATCCCCGCTGAATCCGCTCGGGGCCAAGGGGGTCGGCGAGGCTGGCTGCATCGGGATTCCGCCGGCGGTCGTGAATGCCGCGGTCGACGCCCTCTCGCCGTTCGGCGTGACCCACCTCGACATGCCGCTCACGCCGGCCCGGCTGTGGGAGGCGATTCGCGCCGGGCTCGGCGCGGGGTAGCTCAGAGCGAGACCGGCTCGGCGCTCACCAGGATGAAGGCGACCAGGCAGGGCGCGTCGCTCCGGTTGCTCCACGCGTGGTTCGTCCCCCGCTGCACGAGACAGTCACCGGCCGCAAGGCGCGTCTCGCCCTCGTCCATGATCGCGACGATCTCGCCCGACAGGACGATCGCGTAGTCGACGGTCGCGGTCCTGTGCATTCCGGGGTGTCGAGACGCATCCGGGTCCATCGCGCGATCGGCCTTCATCGCGGCGAACGCCGCCTTGCGGTCGAAGCCGGCCACCGCGTGATCGGGCGGAAACTCCACCACGCGGAAGATCGTCCCGCCCGGTGGCGGCTCGAGCTCGATCGGTCGGACGGCGGCGTCGGATTGCCCCGCATTGTCCGCGGGCGTCCGATCCGTGACCCAGAGGTTGGTCAGCCCAAAGTCCGTGCGTCCCGGAATGGTGAGCACGTGAGGGGACGGCCCGTCGTCCACGATGACCGATCGCCCCTCCTGATTGTGGCCGGTCACGACTCGCCGGATCGGTTTCAGCATTGGCGTCTCCTCCTCGAAGGCCAGGGCGGTGGAGCAGGGCCAGGCCGCGCGTCAATGCATCACAACACTTCTCGCCGCCCGCCGCACCGCGAACGGGATCGCCGGGATCGGCGGACGTCACTATAGCGGGCCGCACGAGAGCCCCGCAATGGACGGACTCGGCGACCAGGCTGCTCGGCTCGGCTAACGCCCCGTTTGCGGCGCGCTGGTACACTACCCCGGCGCCATACGCCGAAGCCCGAAACGGAGGTCGACGAATGCCGACGTCGAAGCGATGTCTGTTCACCGCGCTGATCATGATCGCGCTCGCCCGGCCGGCCCTCGGCCAGACCACTCTCACGATGTCGTCGTGGGTCTCGCCCCAGCACCACCTGACGGCGGTCGTGCTGCAGGGCTGGGCGAACGAGGTGGAAAAGGCGACCGGCGGGCGCGTCAAGTTCACGATGCTGCCCAAGCACCCCTCGGCGCCGCCGGGCACCTTCGACGCGGTGCGGGACGGCCTCGTCGACGTCTCGTACGTCACCGCCAGCTATACGCCATCGCGGCACATCCTGCCGCTCATGGCCGAGCTGCCGGGCGCGGGGGAGACCGCGCTCGTGAACTCGGTCGCCTATTCGCGCATCTACTGGAAGCACTTCGACAAGGTCGGCGAGTACAAGGGCGTGAAGCTCCTCGGAGTGTTCACGCACGGGCCCGGCCAGATGTTCACCAAGCGCCCGATCGCAGGGATCAATGACGTGCAGGGCCTCAAGATCCGCACCGGTGGCGGCATCGCCGAGGCGGTGGCGAAGGCCCTGGGCGCGTCCGCATTCGTGAAGCCTGCACCGGAGTCCTACGAGCTCTTGAAGGGTGGGGTGGCCGATGGCGTCTTCTTCCCGATGGAGTCGATCATCTCGTTCAAGCTCGACACGGTGATCGAGCAGGCGACGCTCTTCCCCGGCGGCATGTACAGCTCGGCGTTCGGTTTCTTCATGAACGAGGACAAGTGGAACAAGCTGCCGAAGCCGGACCAGGACGTGATCGCGCGCCTGTCCGGAGAGCACCTGGCGCGCCTCGCCGGGCAGTCCTGGGACGACGCCGACAAGAAGGGTCTCGAGGCGCTCCAGAAGTCCGGTGTCAAGATCGTCAACGCCGATCCCGCGTTCGTTGCGGAGGTCCAGAAGCGCTCTGCGCCGATCGTGGACGACTGGATCAAGAAGGCCAGCGCGAAGGGTGTCGACGCGGCCCGGATCCTCGCCGAGTTTCGCGCCGAGCTGAAGAAGGTCGCCGCCGGGCAGTGAGCCCGCCGGTTGCCGGCTGGGAGCGCCGCGTCGAGCTCGTCCTGGGTCTCATCGCCTCCTCGATCCTCCTCGGCATGATGTTCCTCACGTTCGTGGACGTCGTGGCGCGGTACCTCCTGAACCGTCCGGTGCGGGGCGCCTTCGAGGTGACGGAGCTCCTGCTCCTGGTCCTGATCTTCGCCGGGCTGCCCCTCGTGACGTATGCCGACGAGCACGCGCTGATGGACTTCATCGACCGCTGGCTCGGCCGCCGCGCGCAGCGCGCGCTCGAGCAAGTGGTGCAGACCGTGTGCGCCGGCGTGATGTTCCTGCTCGCCTGGCTCGTGTGGCTCAAGGCGGACCGCATCTGGGCCTACCGCGACGCCACGGACGTGCTGCGCATCGTCTACGGACCGTTCATGTACTTCATGGCGATCACGATCGCGCTGACGGGCCTGATCCACGTCTACAAGATCGTGCCGCGCCGATGATCGAGGGGCTGGTCGGCCTCGCCGCGATGATGCTGCTCGCCTTGCTGCGCGTGCCCATCTCGTACGCCATGGGCATCGTCGGCGTCATCGGCTATGCGTACATGCGCGACTGGAATTGGGCCGTGGCGTTCGCGATGACCCAGACCAAGGTCTACGAGACCGGCCGGAGCTACACGCTGTCGGTGGTGCCGCTGTTCATCCTCATGGGTAACTTCGTGACGCGCGCCGGCATGTCGCAGGAGCTGTTCCGCGCCGCGTACGCCTTCATCGGCCACCTGCGCGGGGGGCTGGCCATGGCGACCGTGTGGGCGTCCGCGGGATTCGGAGGCATCTGCGGATCTTCGATCGCGACCGCCGCCACCATGGCGAAGGTCGCCTATCCGTCGATGAAGCGCTTCGGGTATTCCGATCAGCTCGCGGCGGGGACCGTGGCGGGGGCCGGCACTCTCGGGATCATGATCCCGCCGTCCACGATCATGGTGATCTACGGCGTGTTCACCGAGACGAACATCGGGAAGCTGTTCATGGCAGGGATCCTGCCCGGGATCCTGGGCGCGGCGCTCCTGTGCCTCGCCATCGTGTACACGACGTGGCGCCACCCGGCGTGGGGGCCGCCCGGCCAGCGGTCCTCGTGGTGCGAGCGGTGGCTCGCCATCAAGGACGTGTGGGCCGTGGCCGCGCTCTTCTTCTTCGTCATGGGCGGCATCTACGGCGGCCTGTTCACCGCGACGGAAGGGGCGGGCATGGGCGCCGTCGGCGCGATGGCCTTCGCGCTGTGGCGCCGGGCGCTGGGCTGGCGCTCCCTCTATGCCGCGCTGCTCGAGAGCGCACGTACCACCGCTATGCTGTTCCTCATCCTGATCGGCGCGCTGATGTTCGCCGAGTTCATCAACATCACGACGATGCCCCGCGACCTCGAGGCGTTCGTCTCGCGGTTCTCAGTGCACCCGCTGATGGTGGTGGCGGCGATCTGCGCGATCTACGTGATTCTCGGCACGGCGATGGAGGAGCTGTCGATGGTGCTCCTGACGATGCCCGTGTTTTTCCCGGTCATCACGCACCTGGGATTCGATCCGGTCTGGTTCGGCATCATCATCGTGTGCGTGGTCGAGATCGGCCTGATCAGCCCTCCGGTCGGGATGAACATGTTCGTGCTGAAGACGCTGCTGCCCGAGGTGCCCACGGGCACCGTCTTCCGGGGCGTCATGCCGTTCATGTGGGCCGACGTCGTGCGGCTCGCCATCCTGGTGGCGGTTCCGGCAATCTCTCTCTGGCTGCCGCGGATGATGCGGTAGGGCAGCCTGATACACTGACCGGCGAACGGCAGGGCCCCCAATGACGCACTCTCCTCGTGACCCGGACGCCGAGGTCATTCGCCCGACCGTCGTCGAAGTCAGCCTGGAACGCCTGGCCGAGAACTACCGCGCGATCCGGGGCGCCGTCGCGCCGGCCGCGGTCATGCCGATCCTCAAGGCCAACGCGTATGGCCATGGTCTCGTCGACGTCGCGCGCCACCTGGTTCGGCTCGGCGCGACGTCGCTCGGCGTCGCCTTCCTCGAGGAGGCGATCGCGCTTCGCCGCGCGGGCATAGCAGCGCCGATCCTCGTCATGGGTGGGATCTTTGGGAACCAGATCCCCGTCTTTCTGCGTCACGGCCTCACCCTCACGGCCTCGTCGATCGACAAGCTCCGGCAGATCGACGACGCAGCGCGGGACCTGGGCGTCGTGGCGCGGGTGCACCTCAAGATCGACACCGGGATGGAACGCATCGGCGTCCACTACTACAACGCGCCGGGGCTCCTCGAGCGCGCCTCGGAGTGCCGGCGCGTCGCCGTGGAAGGCGTCTACTCTCATTTCGCCAATGCCGATGCCGCCGACCTGGGCTCGGCGCGCCTGCAGTTGGCCCGGTTCCTCGAGGTCCTGCAGTGGTACGACAAGCACGGCGTGACGCCGCCGGCCCGACACATCGCGAATTCGGGCGCGATCCTGCAGCTGCCCGAGAGCCATCTCGACCTGGTGAGGCCGGGCATCCTCCTCTACGGCGTGTATCCCTCCGACGATGTCGCGCGCACGATTCACGTGCGGCCCGCCCTGTCCTGGAAATCGCGCGTCGTCTACTTCAAGGTCGTGGCACCCGGTCATCCGGTGAGCTACGGCTCCACCTGGCAATCCGACCACCCCGTGCGGATCGTCACCGTCCCCGTAGGGTACGGCGACGGCTACTTTCGTGCGCTGTCCAACGTGGCCCGCGTCATCATCCGCGGCCGCCAGTACCCCGTGGTGGGCCGGATCTGCATGGATCAGATCATGGTCAACATCGAGTGGGACACCGCCTACAACGGCGATCAGGTGGTGTTGCTCGGCGAAGACGGGGACCAGATCATCACGTGCGAGGCCCTGGCGCGGTGGGCGGGCACGATTCCCTACGAGGTCCTCACCAACATCAACACTCGCGTGCCCCGCGTCTACGTGTAGAGGCTTCGCCCGGCATGAGTTGACGGAGGATTCGCGCGCCGCCCGTCTACGCGATCGCGCGGAGACGGCGCGACGTGAACAGCAGGAGCGCGTTCGCCGCGACGACAGCCCCCCCGAGCAGCACGGCGGCCCGCGCGCTGACGGTAGCAGCGACGGCGCCGGCCAGGAGCCCGCCGAGGGGCATCAGGTTCCAGCACAGCGAGTAGAGGCTGAGGACGCGGCCGCGCAGGCGATCGGGCACCTTCTGCTGGAGGATGGTGCTGACCTGCGTGAGGTAGAACGTGTTGCTGAAGCCGACGAGCATCAGCAGGGGCAGGGCGGTCGACATGCCGGGCGCCATCGAGAACGCCATCAGCAGCATGCCGAGGCACGTCGCGGCCATCAGCACCACCGGCCCCCGCCGCAAGATGAGATGGGCGATTGTGGCCACGGTCAGGGTTCCGATCAGCGCGCCCGCGCCGTGAGCGGCGTTCAGCACGCCGTAGCCGGTCGAGCCCGCCTGGAAGTACGAGTCGGCGTAGACGGGCAACAGCGTGAGATACGACATCGCGAAGAGGCTGTTGAACAGCGCCAGCCCAATCAGCCCGGTGAATACGGAATCGCGGCGGACGAAGCTCAGGCCCTCGAGGAACCGGGTCAGGGCGTGCCGGTCGTCCGTCGATGCCTCGGGCCGCACGCGCAATCGGCTGTAGAGCGAGAGCGCGACGAATGAGGCGGCGGCAGCCATGGCGAATCCCACGGCCGCGCCGAAGGCCCCGATGAGCACACCGGTGATCGAGGGCCAGATCATTCGCCCCGCTTGCCAGGGGATCGACCCCAGGGCCACGGCGTTCGGGAGGCGCTCGCGATCCACGAGCTGCGGGACGAGCGAGAGGCGGCTCGGCTCGTCGAAGGCGCGAAACACGCTGCTGAGCGCCGCCAGCGCGAGAAGGTGCTCGATGCGCGCCAGGCCCGAGACGGTCAGCGCGAAGGCGACCGTCATCGCGAGCGCGATCATGGTCTGCGTCGCGAGGAGCAACCGCAGTCGGTTGACGCGGTCGGCGAGGACGCCGCCGAACAGCTGGAACACCACCAGCGGCACACCCTGCGCCAGACCGAGATACCCGAGGTACATCGGGTTCCTGGTGACGGTCCAGGTCATCCACGCGAAGGTCGTGTACTCGGCGCGGTGGCCGAGCACGTAGAAGACGAGGCCGGTCCAGTAGAGGCAGTAGTCGCGCGCCCCGAGGGCGGCGAACGTCGACAGTCGCGCAGCCTGCGCCGATGCGGGCAAGAGGTCTCGAGGCTCGCGTCACTCCACCGTCAGCACGGCCTTGCCGGGGAACCGCCGGCTCATGAGGTCCTGGGCGACCTGCGCGATCTCGGTCCATGGACGCTCCAGGCTGATGTGCGGGGCGAGCTGACCGGCGGCGACGAGATCGCCCAGACGCCGGAGGCCGACCGAGGCCGGCTCGCTGCCGAGCTCGGTGAAGAGGTAGAGCCCGTAGAGGACGCTGCGCCCGGCGACGAAGAACTCCCTGGCGTCGAAGGTGACCTCCGCGCTGGCCGACACGCCGAGCGTCACGCATACGCCGGCGCGCGAGAGCGCGCGCAAGGCCGTGCCGAGCGTGCGTCCGCCGACGGATTCCACGATGAGGTCGTACTTGGGCGTCGCCGGAACCTCCTCGCCCACGACGATGTCGTGGGCTCCCAGCTGGGAGAGCGCAGGCGCCTGGTCGGCGCGCCGGGCCAGCGCGGTCACGTGAGCGCCGGCCAGGCGCGCGAGCTGCACCGCGAAGTCGCCGACGCCGCCGGTGGCGCCGGTGACGAGCACGCGACGGCCGAGGAGCAAGCCGCCCTTGGCCAGCGCGTGGAGCGCCGTGAGGCCCGCCACCGGAAAGGTCGAAGCCTGGGAGAACGTCACCTTGTCGGGCAGCTCGGCCAGGGCGTTGGTGGGTACGGCGACGCGCTCGGCCCACGCGCCCTCGAGCACGAGCCCGACGACCCGGGCGCCGGCGCGCGGCCCCAAGCCGTCGGCGGCGGGGCGCTCGATCTCGCCCGCCAGGTCCCAGCCCGGGCGCCAGCCCGCGGCGGCCATCGTCGAGCGCCTCACCTCGCCGCGATTCAGCGAGATGGCGCGCACGCGCACGACGGCCTCCCCGCGATCGGGCACGGGGGCCGCGATCGGTCGAATGACGAGTCGGCCAGACGCTTCGGGATCGACGACGACGGCGCGATTGTCGCTCATGACATCCTCCAGTCTCGCGGGGCGTTCGTTTGCTGCGGCGTCTCGTACGGGAAACCTCTGGAGGATACCTCGCCCATTCGGGAGGCGTCCATCGTTTGCGACCGCTGCGCCGGCCTCGAACGATCCGCTACACTGTGGCGCGGGAGGCGCTCATGGAACAGCGAACTCACGACCGGATCGCGTCGCACCTGTGCGGGGTCCCCGTCGAGCTAGGGCCCGATCGGGCCCGCGTTGCGCTCGAGACGAGGCCCGAGATGGCTGCCGACGAGCGCGGGTTGGTGCACGGCGGCTTCACGTTCGGCCTGGCGGACTACGCCGCGATGCTCGCCGTCAACGAGCCGACCGTCGTGCTGGCGGGGGCGCAAGTGAAGTTCCTCGGGCCGGTCGTCGTGGGCGACCGCGTCGAAGCGGAGGCCAGCGTCGAGCGCGCCGACGGCAAGAAGCGCTGGGTCAAGGTCGTGGTGCGCCGCAACGGCACGGCAGTGCTGGAGGGGGAGTTCTTCACGGTCGTGCCCGATGCGCACATCCTCGACGCGCCGGCGGCGCGGAGCGCGCGCCCGTGAGCCCGCGCCGCAAGATCGTCGTCGCGATGATGATGCACGAGACCAACACGTTCTCTCCCGTGCCGACGCCGCTCGGCGCATTCCGCCCGCTCTCGGGTCCCCAGGCGGTCGAGGAGTTTCGAGACACCAATACACAGCTGGGCGGGTTCCTGCACGTGGCGGAGGGCATGGGCGCCGAGATCGCGGTGCCGATCGCCGCGGGCGCCCATCCCTCCGGCTACGTCGAGCGCGTGGCCTACGAGGACATGTGCGATGCGATCGTTGGCGCGATCCGCGGGGGCTGCGACGCCGCGTTCCTGGCGCTGCACGGCGCCATGGTGGCCGAGCACGTGGACGACGGCGAGGGCGAGTTGCTGCGTCGCGTCCGCGCAGTGGCGCCGCGCCTGCCCGTCGCGGTCGGCCTCGACTTCCACGCTCACATGACGGCGCGCATGGTGGACAACGCGACGGTGATCGCCGGCTACTGCACGTACCCGCACGTCGACATGGCGGAGACGGCCCGTCGCGCGGGACGCACGCTTGCGCGCTCGCTCGACGGCGAGGTGGCGCCCGCGATGGTGTGGGGCTCGCGCGCCATGATGACGAGCACGCTCGAGCACACGCCGTCGCGCCAGCCGATGAAGGACATCATGGACGTGGCCATGGGGGCCGAGCAGCGCGGCGACGTGCTCGCGGCCTCAGTGTTCGGCGGTTTCCCGCATGCGGACATCCCGCACGTCTCGTGCTCGGCGGTCGTGGTGTGCGATCGCCGGCCCGAGCCGGGCCACGCGCTCGTGGAGCGCCTGATGGACATGGCGTGGGAGCGCCGTGCGGCGTTCCTCTACCAGGGGGCGCCGCTCGCCGAGCAAATCGCCCGGGCCCGAACGCTCGGCGACGGGCCGATCGTGCTCGTCGACCACGGCGACAACACGGCCTCGGGGGGAACGCAGGACGTCATGAGCGTGATCGCGGAGGTCATGCGCCAGGGCCTCGACGACGTCGTGGCCGGGCCGATCTGCGACCCGACGAGCGTCGCGCGCATCCTCGAGGCGGGGACGGCTGCGAGCGTCACGCTGTCGCTGGGAGGCAAGATCGACATGCCGGAGATCGCTCTGCCGGGCAAGCCGCTGTCGGTGACCGGCAAGGTGACGCGGATCACCGACGGCGAGTTCGTCGTGACCGGGCCGATGGCGACGGGCACGCGCGTCCGCATGGGAAAGACCGCGGTGCTCGATACCGGGGCCGTGCAGATCGTCGTCTCCGAGCGCCGGAGCGAGCCGTTCGACCAGGGCGTCTTCACCCATTGCGGCATCGACCCACGCCGCAAGCGCTACGTGCTGATCAAGTCGCGCCAGCATTTCCGCGCCGGCTTCGAGCCGATCGCGCGGCACATCGTGCTGTGCGACGGCGACGGCGTCACCAGCTCCGACCTCACGCGCTTCACCTACAAGAACCGGCGGCGGCCGCTCTACCCGTTCGAGGCGGCCTAGTCAATCGAAGGGGGCCGCCGAGGCCCCCTTCGGGCATCCCCCCAAAGAAGCAAGATTGCGCCGGCGAAGCCGGCGCTCGAACGCGCGCGATTCAAGAGCAACGCGACAGAGAATTGATTCACGACCTCGGAGCCGGCGCTCCGACGGCCACATGCTCTGGAGTTCACGCGGACGCACGCCGGGATCAATCCGCGATCAAGTGGCCGTCGGCTCCGGCCGATCTACTCGGTGCGCCAGCGTCCGCTCAGCCGTGCCGCTCGCCCGAGCGCGGCGGCGGCGACGGCATGAGCTCCGCGGAACGAATCGGGCAAGTTGGCTCCGCGCCGGGTCTTTCGATTAGACTGCGAAGAGGCGGGCGGAAGGAAAATCCGGCCCCGGGCCATGAGAGCGGAGTGATCGACATGCGGGTTTCTGTCCTCGTGCTGGCGCTGATCGTCGTGTGGCTCGTGTCTGCGTTCATCAGCGGGCGCATGGCGGCGCGCAAGAACCGCGTCGTGCGACGGTGGTTCGTTCTCGGGCTCGTGCTCGGTCCCTTCGCGTTGATTGCGCAGTCGCTCTACCCTGCCCGCTATGCGCCGGAGACCACGCCGTGCCCGCAGTGCGGCAAGCCCCTCCCCGTTCGCGCGGTCGCCTGCCACTACTGCCAGTACCGGTTCCCCGCGGTCGACGTGATGATCACCCGCGCGCCCGCCGACGCGGAATCACGGCGGGCGCTGCTCAGCGAGGTGGCCCGCGAGTACGGGATCCCCTACGCGGACGCCACCCGGATGCTCGACAGTCTGCCGGTGGCCGGGTTCCGCCACGTGATGCCCGACCAGGTCAGCGAGTACGTCCGCCGGCTCGAAGCGGTCGGCGCCACCGTGACCGTCGTTCCCACTCCGGCCGACCAGCTGCGGAAGTAGTCCCCGTCGCCGGCCGCGAGCGCTCGCGACGGTTCAGTGGTCGGGCTTGAGCGAGATGCTGAGATTCACGGGCCCGGCGGTCGGCAGCGTCCGCGTGTCCGTGACGTAGCCCGGCTTACTGACCGCGAGTGTGAGCGGAGGGCGCGGCGTCGTCTTCCCTCCCGTCCGCGAAGCGCCGATGGCGATCTGGGTGGGGATCTTGCCCGCGTCGTCGGTGGCGGCACTGAACGCCGTCCCGCCCGAGGGATCCCGAGCTTCGACCTGAGCCCCCGGCACGGGGACCCCTGAGGGCTCGCGCACCTCGACCTTCACGTCGAAGCCCAGGTCGAGCGTCGAGTCGTCGTCGATCTCCATTTTCCCGGTGATGTCGCCGACCACCGTGTTCGTCGTCGGACCGCCGTGCGATTCCGCGCGAACGGTGGTCCGGCACTCGGCCAGGGACACGTCCGCCACGACGTTGTCCGTGCTGTTGGTGAACCGGATGCACTCGTTGGCGTTGGAGATCTCCCCGCCGGTCACGCGGTTGCCGGTCGGATGGCGCGGCGGCTTTTCCTTGTACTCCGTGAAGTGCACGCCGGCCGACGAGAAGGTGTTGCCGACGAAGACGTTGTCGCGCGCGTTGCCGATGATCCGGGCGGTCTTGCCGACGAAGGTGTTGCCCTCGAAGCGGTTGAAGCTCGAGTCCTTGAGGTAGAGGCTGTTGATGCCGCCGCCTCCCAGCGTGTTCCGCTGGAAGACGCCGCTGTGCGCCGCCAGCACGTAGAGGTTCTCCCGATAGTTGTCGCTGCTGACATTGGCGACCAGTCGGTTCTTGTTGCTGCCGCGCCCGACGTGGATGCCCTCGTCCGCGTTGCCGTGCACCTGGTTCTTCTCGATCAGGTTGTCCGTCGAGGCGCCGGACACGTCGATGCCGTATCCCTCGTGCGTCGACTGGTTGCCATTGCCGGTGGTGGTGTTGGCGGAGATCACATTGCCGCTCGCGGAGCGCAGGCGGATGCCGCGGAAGAATCCGCTGACCTTGCAGTTCTTCACGGTCGCTCCCGACACTTCCGCGCCGACCTTGCCGTCGAGGATGATGCCCCACTGTTCGCTGCCGTTGCCGAGCCCGGTGATCCGCGCGCCCGCGCAATCGAGCGTGACCCGGCTTTTCACGGAGAGCCCATGGCCGGAACAGGGCCCCAGGTCCCGAGCCAGCACGTAGTCCGCGCTGACGGTGTCGCCGCACGCGCACTGCCTTCCGCCCCCACACGACGCCGCGGGTGCACTGGCCGGCGCCACCCACATGCCGAGCATCGCGAGGAGCCCCACCAGCAGAGGCCAGCGGAAACCCGTGGCGACCCCGTCGCGCGTCCGAGCCGGCCCGTTCACGTCGCCACCCGTCTTCGCCAGCCCGATCACCCTTCGGAGCGGGTCTTCGCGATGCGCCGCAGCGCTTCCTCGAAGTCGACCCTCGGCTTCCAGCCCAGCTCGGCCTCGGCGCGCGACGTGTCGTAGCGGGCGCTCTGCAGGCTGCGGCTGATGCGGGAGAACATATCCTGCGGGCTGCGGCGGCCGCCGCGCAGCGCGGCCTTCGCCAGGTCCGCCGCCGACGCGAGTCGCCGCACGACGGGCATCGGCAGATATGCGGTGTTCTGCTGGCGGCCGAGCGCTGCGCCCATGCGCGTCAAGTACTCGCGCTGGGTGACGCGATCCCGATCCACGACGTTGTAGGCGCGGCCCACGGCCTCCGCGCGACGGGCTGCCAGGACGAGGGCGTCCACCACGTTGTCGACGTAGACGATCGGCATGATGTTCGAGCCGTCGCCGAAGATGACGTTGAGCCGGCCTTTCTTGACGCCGACCCGCACGAGGTTGTTCTTGCCACCCGGCCCGTAGATCGTCGCCGGCCGAATCACCGTGATGGGTGCCGATCGCTGCCGCACGTACCAGAAGGCGAGCTCGTCGGCCATGATCTTCGATCGCGTGTAGCCGCCGCGCCCCGTGTTCGTGTCGTAACCGTCGTCTTCGGCGATGACCGCGCCGTCGGGCCGCTCGGGATACACGCCGATCGAGCTCACGTGAATGAAGCGCCTCACTCCGGCGTCGAGGGCGGCCTGGATGAGCCGCTCCGTCCCGAGCACGTTCACCTCGAGGAAATCGACCCAGCGACCCGAGGCTTCGACCTTGCCCGCGCAGTGGAAGATGACGTCCATGCCCCCGACGGCCGCCGCGAGCGATGGCCACCGGCGCAAGTCCCCCGGCGCCACACGGACGCCGAGGCCGCGCAGGTCCGCTCCCGATTGTTCGCTGCGCCCGAGCACCCAGACCTCGTCGCCCTCGAGTGCTAGCCGCTCCACCAGATGGCGGCCGAGAAATCCCGTTCCTCCCGTGACCAGCACCTTCATCGCGATTGTCCTTTCCGGCCGATGCCGGCGTCGGCGCCCCGTCCGATCTGCTCCCACACCTGATCCAGGACGCGCACGACTTCGCGGCCCGCCTCGCCGTCGACCGGCGCCGGCCGGTTCTCTGCGATGCTCCGGTAGAACTCGCCGATCAGCACGCCCATGCCCGGATAGGGCCGCAGGCGGCCGCGCGCGACCTGATACGCGTTCGCCACCGTGCCCTGCAGCAGCTGCGCGGCCTCGTCGACGCCCAGCATCCCGCGCGCGATCGCCCGCGGCAGGTCCCGATTCCTGACCATCGTCAGGTTGTTCGTGCTGAGGTTCACGCGCAGCGTGCCCTCGGTGCCGTAGAGGTTCACGTACTTCATGAACGGCTGGATCGACAGGGACACCATGAAGCAGCCGAGCGCGTTGTCCGACGTGACCAGCACGCGGAGCTCGTCCGCGAACGACGTGGGCACGCGACCGGTTTTTTGCGCCACCGCGTGCAGCGTCTTCGGCGGATCCAGGAAGGCGAGCAGCAGGTACACCGGATGCGGGGCCAGGTTCTGGAAGATCCCGCCCGGGATCCGGTGGACCCAGTGGTCGGCTGAACCCGGCTGCACGTAGGGATTGTCCGGGGTGCCGAGAGAAAACCCCTCGAACGTCTCGACCCAGACCAGGTCGCCGATCGCCCCCTGCGCCAGCAGACGCCTCGCCTGGACCAGAGCGGGGTCGAACAGGTGATTGTGGTCGACGCAGAGCTTCACGCCGAGGCGGCGGGACGCCGTTTCCATGGCCTCGGCTTCCTCGAGGTCGATGGCCATCGGCTTCTCCACGAAGACGTGGCAGCCGGCTTCCATCGCGCGAATCGCGAGCGGCGCGTGGGTCTGTGGAGGCGTGACGATGTGCACCACGTCTGGCCGATGCCGGTCGAGCATCTCATCGAGGGAACGACACGTATTGGAGATGGCGAAGCGTGCGGCCGTGCTCCGGGCGCGCTCGTCGTCCGTGTCCGTCAGCGCCACGATCTGGGCGCCGGGGTACGAGCGGACGTACGGGATGTGCACTGTAGCGATCTGGCCGCCGCCGACGATACCGACTTTCACTGGGCTCTCCTCGGGGTCGAGAAATAGCGGATGACTGCCGGTGTCTCGCCGGGAGCAATTATCTTGCCATAGCGGGGAGTTGCACTTAAGCTCGCCTTCGCGAGATCCGGGCAATCCGGCGCTCCGGAATGTGTGGCTGAGGCTACGCAACACGTAGTGCATCACGTCGGGCATCGTCGCCCGAGACATAAAAGCCAGCGGTCGGCGCGGCTGACGGTTTCGCACCCGCGCATTGTGGCCCTGAGATCCATTGGCACAGACTTAGCACTCGATCAGCCCGGCCGCGGCTTTATGCGCGAGATATTGGCGAAAGGCTGAAACTTGGTTGCCAGGGATTTCGCCATTCGGGCTCGCGGCCTTTGCCAACTTCAGCATTTAGGGAAACCGTTCCTCATTCTGGGAAAGAAGATTACTCGACAATGTGCGGCATAGCCGGAAAGCTCAATAAAGACCGCAACAAGCCCGTCGAAGCGGGCGCTGTCCGGGCGATGTGCCAGACGATCGTCCACCGGGGACCAGACGACGAGGGTATCTACACCGACGGCCCGGTTGGCCTCGGGATGCGCCGCCTCAGCATCATCGACCTGGTCGGCGGTCATCAGCCGCTGTCCAACGAGGACGGCACGGTCTGGGTCGTGTTCAACGGCGAGATCTACAACTACCGGGATCTGCGGCCCGGTCTCGAGGCGAGGGGACACCGGTTCGCCACGAATTCCGACACCGAGGTCATTGTCCATCTCTACGAGGAGTACGGAGCCGACTTCGTCAAGCACCTGCGGGGCATGTTCGCGATCGCGCTGTGGGACCGCGCGCGCGAGACGCTCGTCCTCGTCCGCGATCGGCTCGGCATCAAACCGCTCTACTACGCGCCGCTCGGCGATCGGCTGGTGTGGGGCTCCGAGATCAAGGCCTTGCTGGCGGACGGTGTCCCGAGAGAGATCGATCCGCAAGCCCTGCACGAGTACCTCTCCTACAACTACGTGCCCGGGCCCCGCAGCATCTTCAAGTCGGTGCGGAAGCTGCAGCCCGGGCATCGCCTGATCGCGCGCCGCGGTGACGTCACCGTGGAGCCGTACTGGCGACCGGAGCCCGCTCCCGCGCAGAACGGCACGGAGCCGGTCGCCTACTACGTCGAACGCCTCGCCGAATTGCTGCGGGAATCGGTGCGCTACCGGCTGATCGCCGACGTCCCGCTGGGCGTGTTCCTGAGCGGCGGACTCGACTCGAGCACCGTGGTCGCGGTGATGCGCGAAGTCTCCTCGGATCCCATCAAGACGTTCTCCATCGGATTCGAGGATCAGAGCTTCAACGAGTTGCCCTACGCGCGAATGGTGGCCAAGCACTTCGAGACCGAGCACCACGAGTTCGTGGTCCGGCCCGATGCCGTGGACCTGGTGCCGAAGCTGGTGCACTTCTTCGACGAGCCCTTCGCCGACTCTTCGGCGATTCCGTGCTACTACCTGTCCGAACTGGCGCGCCAGCACGTCACGGTGGCGCTCGGCGGCGACGGTGGCGACGAGGTGTTCGCCGGCTACGAGACGTACGCTGCCTACAAGGTGGCCTCGTTGTACCGGGGCCTCTCGCCGCGGCTCACGGGGATCATTCCGCCGCTCGTCGCGCGGCTTCCCGTGTCGCACAGGAAGGTGAGCTTCGACTACAAGGCCAAGCGCTTCGTCCAGAGCGCCCTGCTGCCACCCGAGCGGGCCCATTACGCCTGGAAAGAAGTGTTCTCGGACGACATGAAGCGCGAGCTGTACGCCACGGCTGCCGGGTCCCTCGAGGATCCGTTCGGGGCCTTCGAGCGCCAGTTCGCGGATTGCGCCGCGGCGCCGATGTTGAGTCAGCTGCAGTACGTGGATCTGCGCGTCTACCTCCCGGACGACATCCTGGTGAAGGTCGATCGCACCAGCATGGCGCATTCGCTGGAAGCCCGCGTGCCTCTGCTCGACCACAAGCTGGTCGAGTTTGCCGCAACGGTTCCCCCGGAGCTGCAGCTCCGGGGCCTCCGGAAGAAGTACTTGCTGAAGCGCGCCATGGCGCACCGGCTCCCGGGACAGATCCTCAACCGCAAGAAGGGCGGGTTCAACGTGCCGGTGCCCGCCTGGTTGCGCCACGACCTGTCCGACTACGTGCGGGACGTGCTGTCGGAAAAGCGGCTGCGCGAGCAGGGCTTCTTCAATCCCGCATACGTGCAGCAGATGGTGCGCGATCATCGCGATCTCAAGGCCGACTACAGTCGCAACGTGTGGGGCCTGCTCATCTTCGCGCTCTGGCACGAGAAGTTCGCGTCCGACGCTCCGCTCGCGTCGGTTCGGCCGGCCACCGGCCGCCTCGGCCCACCGGTGCGTCCGGCGGACCTCAGGCGAAGGAGCGCCTGACGTGAGCGTCACGCTCGAGCCGGGCGTTGCCGTACCTCACGAGCTGGTGCTCGAACCAGCGCGCGGTCAGAACCTCGCCTCCCGGGTCTTCCAGATCCTCCTGTGCCTGGTGGGGCTCGCGCTCCTGTCTCCGGTCATGGCCCTCGTGGCGATCAGCGTCAAGCTGACCAGCCGCGGGCCCGTGTTCTACCGAGGCCCGCGGGTGGGCAAGGACGAGCGCATCTTCCACATCTACAAGTTCCGCACGCTCGAGGTCGACGCGGAGAAGAAGATCGGCGCGCGGCTGCTCACCGAGGGCGATTCCATGTACACGCCGCTCGGCAAGTTCCTGAAGAAATGGAAGCTCGACGAGCTGCCGCAGCTCTTCAACGTCATCAAGGGCGACATGAGCCTCGTCGGCCCGCGGCCGGTGCGTCCCATCTTCCTCGATCGCTTCAAGAGCGAAATTCCCGGCTACGCCCGGCGGTTCCGCGTGCGCCCTGGCGCCACCGGTCTGGCCCAGCTTCGCGGCGGGTATTGGACCGAGCCGCGCAACAAGCTGCGGTACGAGGTCGTGTACATCCGCCACCAGTCGCTGTTGCTCGACCTGAAGCTCATGGCATTGACCTTCATCAAAATCTTCAACCGGTTCGTGACGGCGAGCGCCGTGATGGCCGCCTTGTTCATCTTCGCGTCTTTCTTCCCGGCGGGCCTCTCGCCGTGGCTCTACGTGAGCGTGTACGGCGTGAAGGTGAACCTGCTCTACCTGGCGATCGTGTTCTTCGGCGGCTGGCTGGTCGCCAAGAAGTCCTACAGTCACCGGCTCTATCTCTACCGGTCGCCCGTGTACATGCCGATGGTCGTGTTCACCCTCGTGGGCCTCCTCTCGGCGGCGTTCTCATCCGACCCCGAGACGGCGCTTCGAGGAACCGGCTACTACCTCGTCACCGGCTTCCTGGTGACGCTGACGTTGCTGAATGCTCGCCTGACGGCCGACTTCGGGCGCTCCGCCGCCACGCTCGCGGGCCTCGCCTGCTTCGGGCTGTCGCTCCTGGGCCTCTTCGAGCTCGCGGTGATGAAGCAGTCCGCACTCACGGCCGGAGCAGCCGGCGATCACGGCGTGCGCGTCGCCTCGTCGTGGGCGATCAAGGCCACGTTCGCCAAGTCCGACGTCCTCGCCGCCTACCTCGTCCTCGGCTTCCCGCTGCTGCTGTGTCAGCTCGTGAACTCGCGGACCCGTCACGGGCGGGACTTCTGGCTGGTCGCGACCACCGTGTCCTTCACGAGCATCCTGCTGACCCAGGACTTCCTCGGCCTGCTCGCCCTGCTCGTGGCGTGCGCCGTGTTCCTCACCTATGCGTCGTCGCGAACCGTGCCGCTCGTGGTGTGCATCTTCCTGATCCCGACGCTGGTGGTCGGCGCGTGGGACAAGTCGGCCACCCTGTCGCGAACGTATGAGCCGATTCGCGACAAGCTCAGTCAAGAAGTCCGGGTCCTGAGAGGAGCTCCACTCCACCAGATCCTCCTGGGCTCCGGGCCAAAGAGCCTCGACCCGCATCCGGGGCAGTTCGTCGCGCCGCGGCGGGATCAGGCCCGGGTGGCGGCCGACAACGCGCATCTCTCCCTCGTCCTCGAGATGGGGTTGCTCGGATGGCTCTTGATGCTGAGCATCCTGGCCCTGGCGCTGCGCGGCGTTCACGAGGGGATGTGCCGGGCCCGCGATCCGTACCAGCGGAGCTTGCTGTGTGCAATCTTCGCATCGGGAGTGGGGTTCCTGATCACGATGACGGGCGTCAACGTGTTCTTCCAGATCTCGCTGCAAGTCTTTTTCTGGGGCCTGATCGGCCTGGGCCTCGGCATGGCGATCCGCGTGAGCGGCACCGGCGGCCGCCTCGTGAACATCTGGCGATTCGGCGACGAGACTCCTCGACCGGTTCGCACACCGGCCCGCGCCGAGGGCGGGCCCGACGGCGTGCTCGCGCTCGACCCGTCGTCCCACGCGACCCCGCGCGACTAGTCCCGGAGCGGCGGGATGAGCGATCGACGGGAAGAAGGACTGTTTTTCCGCCCGGACATCCAGGGCCTTCGAGCGCTC
>Ga0126379_10000642_pt1 | contig 19579 bp, 19 predicted proteins | sample PanSoiMetPlot_24_FD_92640 | JGI IMG/M metagenome (GOLD analysis project Ga0126379, IMG submission 92640) | Tropical forest soil microbial communities from Panama - MetaG Plot_24 | ecosystem: Environmental > Terrestrial > Soil > Tropical forest > Bulk soil | place: Panama | collected 2016-02-17
AGTGTGAGCCGCCCCCATGACAAAGTGAGCGCTCGCCAACTGGTCGTCGAGGTCCAGCGCCTTCTTGGCCGCCGCTTTTCCCTTGGGCAGTTCTTCCGGTGGTAAGGCTTCCCAGCCGACTCCGGCAAGATAAGAAGCGGCCAAGCCGACATGGGCCGGAGCAAAATCCGGATCACCTTGGATTGCCTGGTTAAAATACTCGATTGACTTGTGCCAGCCTTCCTTCGTGTATCGGTAAAACTCGTAACGCCCTTTGAGATAAGAAACGTAGGCAGCCGGGTCAACGGGCCGTGTCGAACCGAGTGGCCTCACCACGGTGTTGACCTTCCGCGCAATATCTGTGGCCACGTTTCTCTGTAAATCAAGAATGCCACTCAAGTCCTGTTCGTAACTCTCTGCCCAAAGATGAGAATCGGTCGAGGCTTGGATCAACTGCGCCGTGATACGCACGCGATTGCCCGAGCGCTGAACCGTCCCTTCGACAACCGCGTCCACATTCAGCTCCTGCGCGATTTCCTTGAGGGTCTTCCGACTCCCCTTGTAATGCATCACAGACGTGCGGGAGACGATTCTTGCCTGACTTATCTTGGCGAGATTCGTGATCAATTCATCCGTCATGCCGTCGGCGAAATACTCCTGTTCGGGATCATGGGAAAGGTTTTCCAAAGGAATTACCGCCAGGGCTGAGATCTGCGACACAGATTGTGGCCGAGTTGTCAGCCGGGTCCGGGCATAGCGGACGCTTAGTGAAACCACGATCCCCAACCCTACGATCGCTAGGGCAGCCATCCAATAAGGCCGCGGCGATCGACGGGGCGAACTCGCCGGTACGGCTTCGTTCTTGGCTTGATCGTTATGTGTAACCGGCACGAGCAACCGGTAACCTCGGCGCGGAAATGTCTCAATGAAATGCGGCCGGTCCGCCGAGTCTCCAAGGGCCTCTCGGAGATGCTTCATTGCCTTGTTGAGTCCGCGGTCGGAATCCACAAAAGTGCCAGGGGGCCAAAGCCGGCCCATAAGTTCCTCGCGAGTCACGAGTTCGCCGGGCTTCTCGAGCAAGGCCAGTAGAAGCTGCAGCGATTGTTCACGAAGGGGAATTTTCTCTCCAGAACTGGTTAGTTCCCCGGTGCGCACATCCAGCATGAATGTCTCGAAGCGATAGACGTGGGGGCTGACGATGGGGGCTTCCATGGCTTGAATACAGCGGAATCCGTCCCCAGTTGCCGCACCCTTCGATTCGCCTCGGACGAGGACCGTTTCCCTGCCGCCTAAGCTGTTCATAATACTCGACTGGTCACGCGAATTATCGAAATTCATAGACCTAGTGCTGCGGCTTCAGGGCACGTTTCACTCCGCAGACGGCCCGGGAAGGGAGATTCCACCGGAATGGAATATCCAGGGAATTGACCCTGCGGCAGCCTTGCGTGAGAGTGCTCCTCGTGCCGGGCAGGAGCCCAGCCCAGTTGAGGCAATCACGGAGTTCGGAAGACAAAACTCGCTCGTCCCCAAAAAAACTAAAAGGAGATTAATACCGTGAAGTTTCCCAAGAAATCGGAGAGTGCACAACTCTCCTTCAAATCAGATCAACATCCATGGATTGCTCACATGAGGAACGGGCGTGCGTTGGCCATTGTTGTCGCGCTGGCAACGGTCATAACACTTATCTCGAGCGCCAGTGCGGACTCGTGCAAGAAGGTGGACATAAAACTCGACAACCAGACCAGCGTGAGAGTCATGGCGCTCTATGCGTTTTTCAAGTGTGAGGGGGAAAACGAGAAGAAAGAGCTCTTCAAGAACGTCGAGGTTCCCGAGAACACCAAGCTGCCGGTTGCAATCCAGCAGAATCTTGAGGGCTGTAAAGGCAAGAAGATGAACTACATTGAGGTCCACTATAAAGTCCGGTGCGGCGACAGCTCGTGGAGTAACGATAAGTTCATCAAGGACAGCTCATTCTTGGCCCCCCGTTGCAGCTCGGAAGCCGGAAAGGAGTACACCGTCGTGCTTCCCGCCGGCAATCCACAGGCTACGTGCAATTGAGGAATCATCCGTTTCCTCGAATCCGTTCTCCATGGCCACACTGACGTAGAAGGCCAACCCAATTGCCCCCTCGATCTGCTGGTGGGTCAGTTTGAAGAACTGACTCACTGGCAGTATCAGCGTCCGCGGGACCTGTGGTTTCCCTGAGACAACCGGCCGCCGGACGTAATTTCCCCGAAGAAATCTGATCGCACGTAAGGAGAAAAAAATGAACATGACACTGCATCGTAAGCTAGGGCCTGCCTCTCGGGCCCTGCTTGGCTTCGTTCTAGCACTCCTGGTTCCAGTATTCGCGGGAATCGCTTGCGCTGATGACCCAAAGGAAAGCGACCATCATCGCGGAGACAAATCCCTGGAGACCTTATATGTCTGGGCGGGTGATCAGGCTCGCCTGGCACCAGACTTCCTGGCCGTCATTGATTTTGACGAAGACTCGCCCGAGTATGGCCACGTCGTCAAGACGGTTCCAATTCCACCTCCCGGCAACGTGGGAAATGAGCCGCATCACTGCCATCTCTCTTCCGATAAGAGTGTTCTCGCGTGTGGAGGACTACTCAGCCTCCTTCGCGGACAGAATGGAATTTTTTTCTTTGACGTGTCTCATCCCCGCGACCCGAAGTTTCTCTTTGCCACTAGCGGCTCCAAATCGAGCATCACGGATGACTTCTTGCCGTTGGAAAGCGGAGGATTCCTGGTCACGCAGATGGGCTCTGCAACCGGCATGACTCCTGGCCGGGTAGCCGAGTTTGACACCGGTCTGCGAATGGTTGCGGAGTGGCCCCGGCGCCCTCCGGAAATGGGATTCAATCCGCACGGCATCTCAGCCCGACCGGAGCTCAATCTGATGGTGACCTCCGATTTCATGATGCCCGCTAGTTCGCTGAACGTCGTGCCCGGCGACCCGGAACTGCGCGGTTCTATCCGGGTATGGAACTTCAACAGGCGGACGATCGTCCGTACCATCTCCATCCCGAATGCGATAGGAACGATGGACGTGAAGCTGATTCCCAGTGACCCGAAAGGACGAGCTTTCACCGCCGGTATGTTCGACGGCTTGGTATATCTGGTCGATCCCGATCGCGGCACCGCCGAAACGGTCTTCGACTGCGAGGATATCGTTCCCCACATCGAGGTTCCGGTGCGAGGGGGCATGGTGCAGCTTCTGGCCATGCCGCAAAGCGGGGATCGCCTGCTATTCGCATCTTTTCAAGCCGGCCAGGTCGGCATGCTGGACGTAAGCAATCCAAAGCATCCCGTTCAAAACGGAATTGTCAACCTTGGGGTTGACGCCGGGCCACATGCGATTACGCTCACCGACGACGATAAGCGTCTGGTGGTCACCGATTACTTCCTAAACGAGGACGATTTTGGCAAGATCCACTTCGAAGGCGACCATAAGGTTCATGTGATCAAGGTCTTCAGGAATCATCTGGAACTAGATCCACGCTTCGAGTTGGATTTCAATACCGCATTCCAAGCGGGCCCTGCACGTCCGCATGGAATCGCCGTGAAATGAGCAGAGCTATACGAGGGATCTCTACCGGACCAGCGTTCGCGGAGGTAGGGATTCCTCGTCGCGCTTTCAATATCGCGTGGTGCCGGGAAGGGATTCGAACCCCCACGCGCCGCGCTGTGCAATTCTTTCCACACCCTCACCATGCTAAACTTCGCCGCACCATGTGAGGCGAAACGATGGCGTTTGTTCGGTCTATAGGGCGCTGGACGTTGACCGCGTTAGTCATCAACAGCATCATTGGTAGCGGCATATTCGGCGTGCCGGGCGAACTTACGCGATTGCTGGGACGAGCCAGCCCACTCGCGATGATTTTCGCAGCCTTCGGTATCGCCATTATCATGGCGTGCATTGCTGAGGTGGCATCGCAGTTCTCAGAACCTGGCGGACCTTACCGCTACGTACGAGCTGCTTTCGGCAGGTTCCTGGGCATTCAGGTCGGATGGTTTCACCTACTCACCGTCGTGGGCGCAGTGGCAGCCGCGGCCGATCTTTTCGTCGATTATCTGACCACCCTCCTGCCCTGGACGCTCAGCGTCTGGGGGCGCGGTTTCCTAGTAGCGATATTGATCGCTTTTCCGGCGGTGGCGAATTATGTCGGAGTTCGAAGTGGAGCGAATCTAAGCAGCGTCATGACTGTGGCCAAGCTCTCGCCGCTTGCGTTGCTAATCTTGTTCGGCGTGGCGCGCTTCACACAACATCCCCAGTTGATTCACCTTCCCGAAATCGCAGCTCCCAGAATGGCCAATTGGCTGCGTGCAATGGTGTTTGCTTCGTTTCCATTTCTAGGGTGGGAAGACTCTCTCATCCCAACGGGAGAAATTAGAGATCCCCGCCGAACCATCCCCTTTGCCTTGAGCACAGGCTTATTGGCATGTGCTGTGACCTACGCGCTGCTGCAGTTCATCACCGTAACCACACTCGGTACAAACTCTACAGAACGGCCGGTGCCAGACACCGCATCCGTCCTCATTGGAAGAGGTGGCGCGGCATTTGTAGCGATTGCTGTTATGGTCTCAACCTACGGGTGGATTTCAGCGGACATGTTGAACGCTCCCCGGCTTGCCTATTCACTTGCCGCGGAGGGTGATTTTCCTGCTGTGCTTGCAAGACTACATCCGCGTTTTCACACACCTGCGGTCGCCATCGCGCTGTATGCAGTTACCGGATGGGTGCTGGCAGTGAGTGGTACTTTCCTCTGGGCTGTCGCACTTAGTGCTGGATCAAATATGGTCTACTATGCCGCGACATCCGCCGCCCTGATACGGCTGAGACGATTGCGTCCCAATGCGGATGCCTTCAGAGTCCGGTTTGCGCCTGCGCTGAGTATTGTCGCTGTTGGGCTCGCTTTGGCGCTACTAACCGGCCTGAAACGTCGTGAAGCTCTCCTGATGTGTGTCACCGCGTTGATTGCCACCGCAAATTGGGTGTGGGCGAGACGGCACCAATTAGAAAGCGACGCAAAAAACTGCTGAGCCGTTTAGCAGGCGTAAGCGACCCGCCGAGCGGGAGAGAGCGGAAGCCTGCAGGCGAAATCCTCAGCGGAGCCACGCGCATCGATAGACGAGCCTTATGTTTGCCTCTTCGTTTCCCGACATAATGGTGACAGAACTAGAGACAACTTTTGGTAGACTCGTATCCCGTCAACTTCCTAAGGATCATTAATTTAGGAACGTTTGCGGATGCCTGGCAGTTGGAAATTGGCCGGCGCAGAAACTGTGTGATCCGGTCGTCAATCATGTTCGGCTGAGAACTTCGTCAAGCGTTTCCTGAAGGGCGAATCTCCGAAAGAAAGAGGCAGCGCATGGCACGGCCTGAAACGTGGCGTAACCTGGCGCCCGTTGTACTCGCCCGAGTCAAGGAAGCCAAAAACGTCGATTTCTTTTACCGCGAAGACGTTGAAGTGTTGTTCGAAGTGGAAGAGCGGACCGCGCTGCGAATCATCTCGAAAGTTGGCAAGGACGCTGATTCGTCGCGGCCGCGGGTCGGCCGGACAAAGCTTATCCGCTACCTGCAAAAGGTCGCTGCTGAGCTGGCAAAGGGCATGGCCCGGGTCGCAGAGATCTACTCCGCGGCGCAACATCGGGTGGAGGAGGACCGCATACTTCGGGAAAAATTCCAGCGGGAGCTGGGGGACACGCCAGTGGGATTTCAGTGGAGTCGACGGCGGGCCGAGGAGCAGGGGTGCCTCGCAGATCTTCCTGACGCCATCAAACTCGAGCCGGGCCGCGTAACGATCGAATTCCCTTCGGATGCCCCGCGGGCATTGGGTGAACTCTTGCACGCGTTGGGCCTTGCCCTGTTGAATGATCACACGAGAATCATGCGCCGGGTGGTACCGGATGCGTTCAAGAAGCCGGACGGCGCTTTGGTGAGTGTCGAAACGGCAATTATGGAATCCTTGGAAGACGAACGATTTAAGGGTTGAGGATGGGTGGCTGGGATCTCATTTCCATCCAGCTCACAGGATCTAGAATGGTTGTGAATGTGGCAGTAATCCGATGAACTGCCCACTAGCTAGACATGTAGCAACGCACGTACGTATTTACCTACGTACGATTGGAATCAGATCTTTGGACAGTTGCATAACGTGGAGCTCCTGCGGCAAGCCAGGCCTTAAACAATTCTTCCACGAGGTCGCTGAGATCACGATTGCCCTGTCGGAGTAATTGCTGCTTCACTTCAAGATGTTGCTCGTTGGGCACATAAGCTGTGATCTGCGTGTACGCTGGATTGCTGCTCCTTCCCTGTTTGCGTGGTTTCCGCATGCGCAGGCGCGATGCTAGCGGCTGAACTGGGACCGGCGGCTCAACTGCTGGTTGGCGCGAATCCACAGTTGCCGATTCCGTGATGATGGACGCCGCTGACTCTACTGGTCTCGGGCTAGGCTGCGACGGCTCGGGCGACGGAGCCGGTTCTGTCGTCGTCTGAAATCCGACCTGATTGATCCAATCTCCGAACTTGTTACTCTTCGCTGGCTTTTGACCTGTTTGAGACAAAGCTTCTGAACTCCTTCCATTTTATCCAGTGGGCCTATGCACTTTGAGCAACTTGCGTACGTGCGTACGTAAGCGCGTTAACAATCTCGACCATTTCGTCTCCAACAAGCTCGTAATCGTTCCAACCGGCCACACTGCGATCGTCGGGAACATCCCTAACCGTAGTGCCCTGATATACCGCCTTTTGGAATGCCTTGAAACGGCGAACCGACTGTTTGAATATTGGCAAGCCAAGTTGCTCGAGGAATTCCCTCGCCTCGGCACCATCGGTCTGAGGTGGCGGCGGAACAGCCGTGAGCAGGACCCGGTATCTGTCGGCGCCGATGGAACTCAGCGCCTTCAACGTCAACTCCAGTGTCTTGATCGACAATGGATCTGGAGTACAGGGAATGATCAGAAGGTGACAGCCCAGAGCAAGCTGCTTCAGGTCCTCTTCATCTGGCCTGGCTCTGGTGTCGATAACAATATTCTTGTACCGCGGTACCGTGATGGCCGCCTGTCTCTCGTCGCAAATCGCAAATGGCAGCTTGCCGGTCCTCCCCCAATCGGTAACGGAACGATTCGGATCGCCATCGACCAAAAGGGTTGCATCGAGCTGCTGGAGATAGGCGGCACAGTGAACGGCAGTCGTTGACTTCCCTACCCCACCTTTGAAACTTGCAATGGTTATTACCATGCGCGCAATCTAGCACGTACTTACGTACTGCTCAAGCCAAATACGCAGGTACTTAAAATTGTACGTTGTCATTCTTGGTACAACCGTACACGTTCACGTACGTCACAACCTGAATTAAAATACTGCCTTAAAATCATCAAGTTATCAATTTCACACAGTTACGTATCTAACAGCTTATATACTCACGTACGTACACATGAGGATGGCAGAAGGAAGTCTTGTAACTCCCTAGAGTCCCCAGGTGGTGATCTGCCATCGAGACCAAAAAGGGTTGAATCGACTTGGCTGGAGATCACGCGGGTTGACTTCTCTGTCTCCTGTTACCTAATTCATCCGCCCGGAAAACTACCACAAACGTACACACGTAGGTACGCACCTCCCTACACATATACATCCTTACGTACTCACCTCCTTACATACCTACAACTGTACACATTTACATACGTCACCACTTAACAAGCTGCGTGTCAGATCCGCTAGTTCAGTTATCGACTGGGCCAACTGCTCGATGGCCGGCCTTGCGCGATTCGTGGTCTCCATGCGCAATTGCCTAGAATCTGGTGTGGACTGGCATATGCCTAAGTCATATAACTAGAAATAGTTGCATATAAATAGTGAAGTGATTTCTTAAGATCATTATCCTAACTCTTTGATATTACCTTGGATCTGCATCATACTGTTGACAATGGTCTATCCGGGTCAAAATCTCCTGAGCCGACCAGAGAATGGGCTTCCACGGGCGCCGGGATGTCAACCGCCTGAGAACTCGTCAACCGGCAATCTGTGTTTCTCCTGCTACCACAGCACCAGTTGAACAAACGCCGTCAACTCCTTGGCTGACCATAAAGTGTTTCTTTAAGAGATAGATGCTAATTGTGTGATATGACGGCGAATATGCAGCACGTGTGTGATGGCATGAAGCACGTCAACTCCCTGGTCAATTCATGAGGTTTTTCTTCGGGAAATAGCGCTAACCGCAAGATAGTACACATGATATAGATCATCGATTAACGGCGTGAAGCCACCTCCCCGCGGCTGGCTTCGCCTTGGTGCAGCCTCCGGTGCGCCCCCGGCGACTTACAAGGCTTCTTTTGGATCGTGGGCCTCCACCACAAACCCAGGAACTTTGGGGACGTCTAGCAATTGTATTCGTAGATACGATGACGTATCTAATTCTCGTTACGATGACGTATTCGGCCCTGGATACGGTGTCGTATTTGTGCGTGGAATCAAGGGCGAGCGTGATACGCTGGCATTCGAGGTATCTACCCTCGGATGCCAAGAAAAAGCCCATATGCTATCAAGCTTTCCGGCGAAGAGCGCCGGGCTCTGGAGGCGATGGCCCGGAGATATACGTCTCCATACTGTGACGTCGTTCGCGCCAAGATTGTGCTGCTCGCCGGCGAAGGTCTTTCCAATGATGTGATCGCATCCCGCCTGGATATGCCCCGGCAGATCGTAAGCAAATGGCGTAAACGATTCGCTCTGACTCGCCTGCCAGGTCTTGAGTCGCAACCTCGCAGCCGGCAAAAAGCGACCCCGCCTCGCCGCTCACGGTAATCCTTCGCGATACCAACTTCCCTGACAAATGCTGGCCCGCCTTTTTATTGAATAGGTCACCGTAATTTGGAACTCATCCAATACGCTGACGTATTGTGCTTGGTGGTATAAAGGGCGGTCAGCCTGGGATCAAGAGCGGATTTTCGCATGTCGTACGTAGGTAGACACGTACGTACGTGGCTACATGTCTAGGCTACTGATCGAGAGCAGCACGACTGATTGTCGGCCAGGGAGCTTGCACAATGCCTGAGGTTATACCTTCGCGCAAACGCCCACGGGGGCCGCGCTCTTCCTTGGTAATGACGAATACGTCACCGTAATTCTCGCCTGGCGTAAGGACTTACGAACCCTCGAATACGCTGACGTATTATCTAGCACACGGGCTTCGAGTACGCTGACGTATCGTTTCGAATACACGGCGTATTATGCCCTCAGTTCGTGTCCACTTGTTATGTTGTAAGGGCTGCTGCACGATTGTGAGAATTGGGGCGTGAAATCCCTAAAGTTCCGACTTCTCATCACAATTGTGGGCGTGCTGGCCGCAACTGGCGGAGCACACGCCCAGGCAAAATTTCCGCCAGATTCGGACAATGCGGCCTTGCGCTACTGGACGGCGTTGGCCGACATGAGCAACGCAATCGACAAGGATGAAACGACGCGAAACTTGGTCTCGGCGACGATCAGAGGCGAGATCCCTTGGGATGAAAACAAACTTGGTCCGATTCTGGACGAGAACGCCGGTGCGGTCCAAGCGATGCAACGAGGCACCAAGCTTCCCGAATGCATCTGGGGGCTAGACTACCGCCTGGGAGTGATCACGCCGGTTCGAGTTGTGATGCGAGCGCGCGGTTTGGAACGTCTCAACACTCTCGAGGGAATCCGCGAGTTAGCAAAGGGCAACGGCGAAGCGGCCGTGAACACCTGGCTCTCGGGAATCCGCTTTTCGCAGGACGTTGGGCGCGGCGGTCCCGTTATCCTGGCGTTGGTAGGGAGCGCCATGCTGGAGGACACTTTCCAGGCCATTACAGCGCAAGCGAAACAAGGCAAATTGCAACAGGCGCAGAAGAAGGCTTTGTACAAGGCTATCAAACAGTTGCCTGACGACGGCTTCGATTGGGGAATCTCGTGGGGTGTCGAGTACGCCATCGGAAAGCAGTTTCTCGAAGGACTGCGGAAGGCCAGCGACCCACCGGCCGTTTACAAACAAATGGGTGGGGATGCTCCGGAGGGAGTGCCCCCGACACAACAGGACATTGATCGATACGGAGAGTACATGCTTGCCGCGCAGGGTGCGTTGCGCGAACACCCGGATATCGCGACGCCGCTGCTAAATGACCTGCAATCCCGGGAGCGCAGCCTTCGCGAGGTCGTGCAGTGGTTGATCCCAAGTCCTTCAAGGTGCAATCGCACTCGAATCAAAGTGCTTTCCGGCCGCGACGAACTGCTACAAGCCCTCGCCTCCAACTAGAACGTTTTCCAGGATCTGCGGCAACGTGGCTCCCCTTAGCATCGTGAACGGATCACTCGGGAAAGACGGGATGACAGCTCGCTGTGAGGACAATGGGCGGGTCGCGGATCTCGTACTCGGAGCCTGAGATCATCGAGGCCATAGGGATTCCTCGCTCGCGCTCGGAAAGTGGGCCATGGTGCCGAGAGGGGGACTCGAACCCCCACGAGCTTTTTGAGCCCTGCGGATTTTAAGTTGAGGCGTTTAGCAGGCGTGAGCGAGGCGAAAGCCGAGCAGGAGCCTGCTGCCGAAATCCTGAGCGGAGCGCCTGAGGCGCGAAGTCGAAGGATCTACTTCGATACAGCTTGGTGCCGAGAGGGGGACTCGAACCCCCACGAGCTTTTTGAGCCCTGCGGATTTTAAGTCCGCTGCGTCTGCCAATTCCGCCATCCCGGCCCGCAGAATCATTTTATGCCAGGCCAGCATGTCGTGCGTTTGGGTCACTCAATACCTCAGCGGCTGAAGCCGACAATGCTGTGGCTCTAGCCGCAGGCATAAATGCCTGCTCCACCCCGTGCGGGATGCGATAGATGTGCGCTCCAAAAGTTGAAAGAGGCGCGGTTTGATTGCACTGATTCTTAGCCGAGCGTTAGAAGAAAAGCTGTCTGCTCAAGGGCTTCAACACTATGGGGTTCTCCCGGCGCCAAGACCAGCAGTTCTCCCTGGCTGATTTCTGTAGTGCGGTCGCGGGTGCTGAAGCGGATGCGGCCTTCGAGGGGCTGGACGATGATCCGGGACTCCGTCTTGTGTTCTTCCCATTTCGCTCCGGCCTCCATCAGGACTAGCCCGATCCGCAGTCCCGGTCCCTTGGTGAGCATTGTTGTGATTCGGCCTGCTTGTGCCTTTGACTCGTTTCTCGCGGCCCGAATGATCTCGGCGACGTTGAATTGCTTGAGCAGTTCGGTGGAATCGAGAGCAGGAGTCTCCCTGCCCCGAGGGGTCTTGTCGCCACTCAAGGACTTATCGCCACTCAAAATGCGTTCCATGTTATCCGATCTGCCATCCGGCATAACCGGCCGGCTGTGTCGTTTAGGCAAAACTCCACCGCCGGCGAGGGCGCCTCCACCCCGCCACGCGAAGGGCGTGTCGGGGACCCCGGCGCCGGTGCCGCACTTGATCCCATTCTAGTCTCCAAGCTTGTCCCCAAACACCGAAGTGGTGAGCGTCAGGGCGGCCCGGCGGGCTCCGGCTCTAGGGTTTGTCATCGATGGCAAGAAAAGAAACGGCAGCCCACGAATGGGCTGCCGTGAGGAGGCTTTCGACTTCTTGTCGAACGATTACTTTTTGGCCGGAGACGGAGTCGCGGCCGGTGCTTTCTTCTTGGCTGGCGGCTTCGTTCCGGGTTTGGGAGCCGGTTTTGCGGTCTTGGCCCCTCTTGGGCTGATCAGGCTGGCGGCGTCCGCCGCGTTGAACGGAAACACCTTGGTAGATGCTTGCGTCTTGTCCTCGGCATTGAGGACGACGTCCACGCGCCGATTCTGGGCCAGAGTGATGACCTTCAGGTTCTTCAAGATCCGCGCTTTCTGTTCGGCAGTAACCTGCGTATCCGCCTCGGTCATCTGTTTGACTTCCTCCGGAGTGAGCTGGTGTTCCTCGCCCAGGCCTTGCGTCTTGATGCGGTCGGCGGGAACGCCGTGCTCCACCAGGAAGTTCTTCGCGCTGGCGACGCGGCGGTCAGAGAGCGCCTGGTTGTACGTCGGTCCTCCGCGAGGATCGGTGTGTCCAAGCAGGGTCAGTGTCGCGTTGGGATCGAACTCCAGATACTGCTTGAAGTCGTTCGCCAAGCCCGCAAGCGTCGCCTGCTGGCTCGCAAGGAGCCCGCCGTTGGGGTTCTGCGGCGTAGGCTGAGCCGTCTGGAAATACACACTACGCAGATCGACATTCAACCGCGGCGCGAGATTGATCTCGGCGGCGCACTGCCCGGTACCGCCGCGCCCGTCGTCCACAGTGAGATTCACGGTGTAATGACCCTTGCTGAGATTAGCGGTATCGAGCTGCACCGTGTTTCCGGTACCGGTGACCTGGCCCGCGGAGCTGCTCCACTTATAGGTGATGGGATCGTTGTCAGGATCGCTGGCGGTGGCAGTGATTCGCACTTTATCGCCGACCATGACAACGTTCCTGGCGCGAGGCGTGACGTTAACCGCTGTCAGGCTGCAAACTGGCGGACGGTTCGGCCTTGGCTCAACCTGGACATCAGCGCTACAGGTTACGCTCAGGCCTTGCGCATCTTTCACAGTGGCCGTCACCGTGTACTTCCCGGGTGTGGCCTGACCTGGGCTCCAACGAACCGTAGGCCCGCTTCCGTCAACTGCTCCACCGGTCGCCGACCATGTGTAGGTCAACGGACTATTGTCGGGCGATGCGGCTTCGGCGTGAATGGCCGAGGTTTCACCCGTATCGAGATGGACTGTGCCCGGGTTAGCTGAGCAGGACGCCGTCGGCGGATTGGGCACCTTCGGCGGTGGCGGTGGCGCCGAGGGATAGCCGAACCGGAACACCACGCCGGCGGAGGCCCTGATATTGTTCTGCCGGTCGTCGCGATTATCCGAGAATTTGGTAAACAGATAGTCGACCTCCGCCAGCCTGATGCCGACGTGGGGGTTGATATGCCAATCCAATCCAACGCCGGCGTCGGCAGCGAACGCGTTCTGGTGGAAGTTAGGGCCCTTGCTGTTGAAGAAAGGCGCATCAGAGACGAACCCGGTTGGGAAGCTTGAAGTCAGGCGCGCCCCTCCGACCAGTGTCTCGATGTAGGGCGTCCAGCGCTTGTGACTGAATGCGAAGCGAGGGCCTGCCAGGAACGTGTACAAACGCCCATCCACTCCGCCGACGTCATGAAGACTGTAGGTACCAAAGTCGCCGGTCACGCCAAACCAGTTGTTGATGTTGCCGGTGATTGACGCCGACCCTCCCGGAATGAACTGAAAGTGCTCATTCACTGTGACCGCCGGACTCAGGCGCGTCGACGTGCTCATGCGGACATAAGAGTACCCGACAAACACTTCGCCGCCCGGGGTATCTGGCCCACGCAGCGATGAGGAACTCGAAGACCGGGGCGCCGGGGTAACTTGCGGCTCGGCCGGCACCACCGCTCGGACAAAATCAGCCTCGGCTGGGGAGCTCTGGGTTGCGGTTGTAGGCCTGGCGCTGTCGCCAGCCACGGTTCCTGGGGGATTGGCCGCCGGTTTGGCGTCGTCTCCAGCAAAAGCTAACGTTGTTAGCGATGCCTGGAGTAGAAGTGTCGCAATAAATGGCGCTGTCGCTCGCATCTGGCCTCCTCAATCGAACGTCCGTTGACACACTCTTGTGGGTGTCATTCAGACACTCAACCGGCATTATCTTACCTACGGCAGGCACCTCCCGCAATGTCAAAGAGATAGCCGTGCAACTTCAATCAAGACACACTCACCGCCTCGCATGCAGACATGATGGTAGAGTTGTTGGCCATGGACGACGCCCACGCACCTTCCCTTGCAGCCCTGAAAGAATTCATGATCGACAGAGTCCCTTACTGGCGAACGCTGGGTCTGGAATTGAAAGAGATCGCGCCGGGCAAAGCGGTGTTTGAAGCCGCGGTAGTTCCCGGCTTGCTGCAAAACAACCTGCTGCACGGCAGGGTCCTGGCCTCGATCGCCGATTCGGCCTGCGCCGTAGCTGCGATCTCCTTGGTCTTCCCGGCGAACTACGCCACCACCATCAACCTCCATGTCGCGTACCTGCGTCCGGTTACGCAGGGCCGTTTTCGCGCCGAGGGCAAGTGCGTCAAGCCAGGTAAGCGGGTGATTTTCTGCGAAGCGCAAGTCTTCGACGAAAAAGACACACTGGTCTGCACCGCAACTTCACAACTGATGACCATCCGGAATGAATGATGCCAGGCTGCTCGGGTAGTGATCAGCTTCGATCGAGAATCATGTGGCACCGGCGCCTCGCCGGCGGAGCTTTCGAAGCGAAGCAGCAGACGAGCCAAACTCTTTCAGTGACCCAAGTGTTCCGTCTGCCTAAAGGCCCGCGATCCCGGCACGCAGGGATCGCTAGACGCTGATGCACGGTAGTGGGCCAGTTTTCACTGACTCACTACGGGCGATTGCTTTTTGCACAAGAATCGGCTAACTTACGGATCTCCCCTGGTGCGTCGTCCCCCAACTAGATGAGAGGCATCGATGCTGTGCCCAGTGTGTAACTCGCCGCTCGACGGAGCCTCGCAGGCCTGCCCGCAATGTTCGCGCGCGTCTGTGGACCCGTCGACGAGCGCCCTGTCGCCAACACTCGACGGCAAGGCTGTCGCCAGCATCCTTCTGGGATTCTTATCCATCGTGCCCCTCAGCATCTTTGCGGGAATTCCGGCCGTGGTTCTGGGGCACCTGTCGCGGGCATCGGTTCGCAGGAGCCAAGGCCGCCTCAAGGGCAGCGGTTTGGCCTTGGCGGGATTGATCATGGGCTACGTCAGCGTAGTGCTCCTCCCCCTTTTGCTTCTCACGGTGACGGCCATCCCCCATGTGTTTGGCGGCCGAATCGCCGCGAATGAAGCCCGCGCCTTGAACACGCTGCGCTCCATTAACTACGCCGCCACCACCTACCACGTGGAGCACAATACGTATCCGCCAAACCTCCAGGAACTTGGATCTGCCAGCCTTTTTCCTCTGGACAATGAAGTTACATCCTTCGGAACCCAAAGCGGCTACCGGTTTACCTACAAACCGAGTTCCTTAGGAAGCGGCTACGTCCTCCGTGCCGACCCCATGTCGTTGACGACTGGCCAGCGCCACTTCTACTCCGACGCATCAGGCATCATTCGTTTCGAAAACGGAAAGCCCGCTGGGTCTGCCAGCCTGGACATCGCGCCTTAGAAGTCTTTCCCCACGGTCTCGCCTCAAGTGACGTGGTTTGTTTAGCTTCGCGGCGAGTGCGAACTGGCCTGTTCGAGAACCGCCCAAGTCGAGGACGCGGCCATTCGGACACTAAGGACCTTAGACCTATTGGTCCGCAAAATACCCTAAAAATCCAGGCTTAGAATGTTGCGTCGGCTGGAAAGTGGCCTTATAATATGTAGTTTTTACCAATGGGCTGTTGACCTTCCGTGGGCGGGTGGAACCTTGAAATTTTGCCTCGGCGGCTGAAACCAATACCGGTCGTGGGGAATCCAAAAGCTGGAAGTCATTTGTAAGTGCACCCTCATACATCTGAAAAGGCAGGAACAAAGTTAATATGGCGAGAAGACGTGGCAATCCAAACTGGGGTAAGCCCGAGCCGATTGGACCGGTGATCCCCGTTGTAACCTCGTTTGAGCAAGCGGTGAAGGAGTTCAAACTGACCCCAGATCAGTATCTCCGCTCGACCCGCTTGCGCGAGTGGGCACGCCGCAACAAGAACTCCAAGTACATCCCGGAGCCCTTGCTGGAAGCCTGGGGATTCGAAATTGAGTCGACCCTGTAAATGCGAATCAGGGAAAAAGGCCGCCTGAGGGCGGCCTTTTTGCTTTACCTAAGTAGATGCCTTCCTTCAGCAGTCATGACATTCTGGCAGTTGTGATCGCAGCCAGCTTTGCCGCCGGGCTGAACGTCTACGCCACGGTGGCCACGCTTGGATTGCTGGCGCATGCCCACGCCTTCCAACTCCCGGCCGGCTTGCACATGCTCGAATCCTGGCCGGTGATTGTGGTATGCGCGCTACTGTTTGGACTGGAATTTGTCGCGGACAAGGTTCCGGTGTTCGACCTGGTGTGGAACGCGCTGAACACATTCGTGAAGGTCCCGGTGGCCATGTTACTCTCCTACGGCGCCACGCAGCATCTCTCCCCAGGATTGCAGGCGCTAGCCGTCGCTTTGGGCGGCGCGATCGCGCTCGCTGCTCACGGCAGTAAGATCGCCGTGCGCGGCGCAGTCACGCCTTCGCCCGAACCGCTTTCCAACGTAGCACTCAGCCTGGGCGAAGACGTAGCAGCTATTTCCCTCACCTGGTTTGCCACCCGCCATCCCATCATCGCAGCCGTGATTGTCGCACTGTGCCTGTTGCTGATAGTGCTGGCGATGCGCTACGTTGTGAGGTCCGTCAAGCGGTTGTTCCAGCAAGTGCGCGAGAGTTTTACTAAAGTCGTACGAGTTTGACCTGACCACCTGCGGCATGCGACTATTTGCGTTCGCTGCTTTCACATTTCTTTAACATCCCGTGTCCCAGGAGCGCCGCACAGAATGGTACGCCTGATTCCACGCGACACCAAGTTCTTCGAACTCTTTGGCGATATGGCCAGCAATCTCGGAGAAGGCGCCCGCCTTCTTCAAAAGACCCTGGGCGAATTTAAGGAAGTCGAAGACCGCGTGCGGCAATTGAAAGTCATCGAGCACCGCGGCGACGAAATGACCCATGAGATCCTGACCAAGCTCAACCAGACGTTTATCACTCCGTTTGATCGCGAGGATATCTACAGGCTGGCTTCCTCTCTCGATGACGTGCTGGATTTCATTTATGCTGCCGGGGTACGCCTGGTCATGTACAAGATCACTTCCGCGCCCGAAGCTGCTTCGCAACTAGCGGGAATCCTCGTGATCCAGGCCGACCAATTAGCCGAGGCATTGAGCCAGCTGGAGAAGGAACACGATCACGTGCTCCAGAATTGCGTGGAAATCAATCGCCTGGAGAATGAGGCTGACCAGGTGGCGCGCTCTGCCATCGGCGCGCTGTTCGACAAAGAAAAAGACCCCATCTCGCTGATCAAGCTCAAAGAACTGTATGAAGTCCTGGAAACCGCCACGGACAAAGCCGAAGACGCTGCCAATGTCATTGAAGGCGTAGTGTTGAAGAGCGCCTGACGCAATCGCCATGACCATCAATCCTTCCTGCGAGGCTCGCTAAGTGCACCTGAGTGGACTGCTGGTAGTCATCACCATCTTGGTTGCGCTTTCATTTGACTTCATTAACGGCTTCCACGATGCCGCCAACAGCATTGCTACCGTGGTCTCCACCCGCGTGCTTTCCCCGCGATGGGCAGTGCTTTGGGCCGCCGCTTTCAATTTCATCGCGGCATTCGTCTTTGGCACGGCCGTGGCCAAGACCATCAGCAGCGGCTTGGTGGATCCAGCACAGGTCACACAATACGTGATCCTGGCCGCCCTCACCGGCGCCATCGTATGGGACCTGCTCACCTGGTGGTGGGGCTTGCCGACTTCTTCTTCTCATGCCCTGATCGGCGGACTGGCCGGCGCGGGGATCGCCCGCGCAGGCTGGCAAGTGCTGGTGCGACAGCCCAAGTTGACTTGGCCCATCGTGGGCACAATCCCCGGTTTGGGCGCCAAGTGGATGTCCACTCTAATCTTCATCGTGCTGGCGCCACTGATCGGATTGGTGATCGGACTGGCGCTGATGGTCGCAGTCTCTTGGCTCTTTCATCGTTCGGCTCCCCGCACGGTGGACAAGCTTTTTCGTAAGTTGCAACTACTCTCCGCTGCCGCCTACAGCCTGGGTCACGGCGGCAATGATGCGCAGAAGACCATGGGCATTATCGCCGGCGCGTTACTTGCCGGCGGCTATCTCACCTCATCGCAGTTTGCTTCGGGCTGGGGTAGCTATAAATGGAGGATCATTCTCTCCGCCCACGCTGCTATCGCCTTGGGTACTTACATTGGTGGATGGCGCATCGTGCGCACGATGGGTTCGAAGATTACCAAGCTCAAGCCAGTGGGTGGCTTCTGCGCTGAAGGCGCCGGCGCAACCACGCTGTTTGTCCTGGCCATGAACGGCATCCCCGTCAGCACTACCCATACCATCACCGGCGCGATCGTGGGTGTGGGATCGACCGGCAGGCTATCGGCGGTACGCTGGGGCGTTGCCGGACGCATTGTCTGGGCCTGGGTTCTTACCATTCCCGCGTCCGCTGCGGTGGCAGCCATCACATTCCTGTTAATCCGGCGGTTCATCCCCAACGCTTAAGACGCGTGGCTTTCAAGAACAACCACTTGATGGCCGGGGCAGCCAATCTTCAGGTTTTCCCGTAGCGTTGCCAAAATGCCTGTTCCGTATCTCAGCAGAAAATACGCAGTCCCCACTTCCCTTTCCTGAAGTTCCTTATTCGGATAGAGCAAGGTGGAGAGTTCGTCGGCGTGGCGTTGGAGTTCCGAGTTCTTGCGGATTTCGGCGCGGGCGGCCTTGTCACGCAGGCCGTGAAGTTGGTAGCGCATTTTCGACCCGGCATTCTCCGCGGCGTCCACCAGCGTCTTGTCCAACTTTTCAAGGGGCGGCTGAATGGCGGCCAGCGCCTGGTCGAGGTGTGCGGCAGCAGCGTCAAAGCTCTTCGTGATGCTGTCGGGCAACGCGCGCGCGGCGATCACCTCGCGCAATTTTTCGGGCGGCACGAACACGTCCGGCAGCTTGAGATGGTATCGGTCCAAAAGTTTTGCCTGGCGCGGCTCGATGAAAGTGGCAAAGATACGCGGAACAACCGGCGTCACCCTTTCCGCAAGGCTGCGATACACAACTTCCACCTGAGCGAAGTATGCGACTTCACTGGGGCCTCCGCAGTAACAGAGTGTGGGCAGCAGAAAGTCCTCGATGACCGGCCGCAGCAGCACGTTGGTGCTGAAGCGTTCCGGAGATCGCTCGGTCTCGGCCAGCAGTTCAGCGCGGGACAGCTTGCGTTCGCCAACAAAGAAAGTCTCGCCCTCGTGTCGAATCGGTATTCGCACACCATTCTCAAGGTAGAAGCACAGCGTGTGGGAAGGCGTCACTTTCACCTGCGCATGATAGCCGGCGGACTCGAGCTGCTGTTCGCGATGCTGCAGGGCCTGGTTGATCTCCTCGGACTTCTCCAGCGCGGCCCGGTAGAGTGGCTGAGCGAGGGTGTGCAGTTCGCCATCCAGCGGATCGAGAAACACAATGCCAAGATCGCTGAGGATCCTCGTATAGAATTTGGCGAACGCACTCGAGAACGTTTCGCCTTGGCGGTAACTGGCGCCGAGTGATTTGCTGACGTCAGACTCACCGAATAGCCCTTCCACCTGCCGCACGGCTGCGGTGATCTCGTCGTCAAAAGCAATGGCGCCAACCGGTGCGTTCGCCTGGTGCGGCGGGCTCACTGCAAATCTCTTCAAGTGATCGGCTGTGGGAAGATTGACGAAATCGATCTCTTCCAGATCGTGATCTTCACTGGCCAGCCAGAACACCGGCACGGCCCCGGCCTTTTGCGCGATTTGCGTTACCGAAAAAGCCTTCAGCAAACAAAACACCGGCCCGCCGAAAAGACCAACTTGCTGGCCGGTGACCACGGCGGGCGCGCCTTCGCGCAGACGTCGGAT
>Ga0126379_10000643_pt1 | contig 19557 bp, 14 predicted proteins | sample PanSoiMetPlot_24_FD_92640 | JGI IMG/M metagenome (GOLD analysis project Ga0126379, IMG submission 92640) | Tropical forest soil microbial communities from Panama - MetaG Plot_24 | ecosystem: Environmental > Terrestrial > Soil > Tropical forest > Bulk soil | place: Panama | collected 2016-02-17
CAGGTGACGCAGGTTGATCGTCTTGCGCTCACCACCGGCAGAAATCCGGTGCCGGAGAGAAAAATCCAGTGGGGTTATCGCCATGAGCCGGACAAATTTGGCGTCGCGGGGTTTACTGCTGTGGACTCCGAGGCCGTATCGCCACCCCGGGTGCGCGAGTGTCCGGTGCAGATGGAAGGAGTCGTCCACGACTTCCGTCCCTTCGGAAAGAATGTAAGTGCCAACGTATTCGAAGTTCACATCGTAAAGCTGTACGTTGCCGAAGAGCTGCTGGTCGGCGACGGCCCGCGCCCTCATATTGACGCGGAACGCTGGCGTCCCCTCATCATGAGCTTCTGCCGTTTCTTCGGGCTGGGCGGCGAAGTGCACCCTTCGCGCCTGGCGGAGTCGGACTTCATGAAATTTGTTGCGCGGGGAACAGGACCGCAAGCCGTGGCCTCTAAGTAGCCGGTTTCAGGATCTGGGTATTCGCCTGCAGCCTTCTCATGCCGCGAAGCCAGCGGTCATAATCGCCGGCCTTCTGCGAAATATACTTCGCGACCTCGGGATGAGGCAGAGCCAGGAAACGCTCCTCGGTCACGGCCTTGATGGTCTCCTCCGCCGCTTGCTCCGGTTCGATCGCTGTCTCCAAAATGAACGATCCGCCTGAGAACTCAGCTTTGGCCAGCATCTGCGTGCGGACCCCCATAGGGCACAGAGCGGTCACGCGAATTCCCTGGTCGCCGTAAGTGATCGAGAGCCATTCGGCAAACCCCAGCGCGGCGTGTTTGGTGACCGAATAGGGCGCCGATCCCAGTTGCGTGAGCAGTCCGGCGGCGGAGACGGTTTGCACCAGGTAGCCTTCCTTCCGCGCGAGCATCTGCGGTAGTACGGCGCGCGCCGCATAGACATGCGCCATTAAGTTGATTTCCCAACTGCGCCGCCAGTCTTGGTCGGGGGACTCCGGTCCGCCGGCCACACCCACGCCGGCGTTGGAGCAGAAGATATCAACTTGGCCGCAGGCATCAGTGATGGAATCCACCAGGTTGTGAACGTCCTTCTCTGAAGCCACGTTGCAGTGCGCAAATCCGCCGGGCGTGTCCTTGATCTCGGCGGCGACTTTGAGGCCGGCTTCGCGGTCGATGTCCGCGATGACCACAGCTTTTGCCCCGGCTGCCGCGAACTTGCGGCACAGTGCACGGCCGATGCCGTTAGATCCGCCGGTAACGATCACGACTTTTCCCTGAATTTGCATGTCCAAGAAGATAGTCTCTTTGGTGCAAAGCTTCAAACGACCCACGCGCCCGTTGCCAAAATTGCAAAGCCCGTTTCCTCTTCAGCCTTTAGATTTTGGCAATTACCCGATTGGCAATTTTGGCAATCTAGTCTTGGTTGATCCGCTACTCGCAATCGCGCGGGCGGGATATTAAGCTGGAGACGACATGAACCAATTTGCCATCGGCGTTGATCTCGGGGGCACCAGCTTGCGCATCGCCGCGGTGGAGAGTTCGGGCAAGATCCTGGAGAAGATCACCACCGGCACCGAAGTGGCGCGGCGGGACCGTGTGATCGACGAGATGTGCGATGCTGTCCGCACGCTGGCGTCAAAGTACCGCGCAACCGACGAACTGGCGGGTATCGGCGTGGGCGTACCTGGCATCATCGATATGGCCACGGGCATGCTGCGTTGGTCGCCCAACCTCCCCGGCTGGCAGGATTACCCGGTGCGGGAAGAGATTGAGGGCCGGATCGGCACGCCGGTGTTTCTGGAAAATGACGCTAACGCCGCTGCCTTGGGCGAGAAGTGGCTGGGCGCTGCCGTTGGAGTTGACGACATGTGCATGCTTACCCTGGGCACCGGCGTCGGCGGAGGCCTGGTGCTGGAGGGGCGCATTTGGCATGGAATGGCAGGCATGGCTGGCGAAGTTGGCCATACCAACATCGACCCTGACGGTGTGCCTTGCGGCTGCGGAAGCCGCGGGTGTCTCGAGCAATACGCTTCTGCCACCGCCATCAAGCGCATGGCTCTCGAAGCCATCGCCAGCGGAAAGGCGCCGGAGTTAGCACGGGCCATGAGCCAGGACCCTGAATTCAGTTCGAAGGTTGTCCATCAGATGGCGAGCGAAGGTGATGCAGCCGCGCGCGCGATTTTTCACCGCGTGGGCACAGCCTTGGGTATCGCGCTCGCCGACCTCATCAATGTGCTCGACCTGCCCACGTACGTGATCGGCGGTGGCGTGGCTGCCGCCTGGGACACTTTCGCGCCGACCATGCTCGAAACCTTGAAGCGCTATTCGTACATTTATCGCGTAACGACCGCGACGCCACCGGGCGGCGATGGAGCCAGCAGGTCAGGAAAGAAGACCGTAATCACGCGCGCTTTGTTAGGCAGTGACGCCGGCTTGATCGGGGCATCCAGGCTGCCGATGATGCCCGAACACGCCAAGCGCGTTAGCGGAGTAGATGTCTAGCTATCGAGCAGTAAACTTCCACAGCCTCGTGTAGTTGTTTCTTTGAAATGAACTCGCGCTCAGTGTGCGCCACGTGAATGGAGCCCGGGCCCAGCAGCAGCGGTCTTCCCCAGCGGCCGAGAGCGGGGATGTCCGTAGTGAACGAGGCCACCATGGTCGCGATCCCGGGAACCGTTTGTAGTCTCGTGAAGGGAATCTCGAGCACGAAGTCTGCCCGCGCCAGGCCGGCAACAGCATCTGTGATTTGCCGGCGCAGCGTTTCTGACGGTCCCACCAGGCGGTAAAGAAGATGCGCCTTGGCATGGTCGGGGATTACGTTCGGAGCGCGCCCGCCTTCAATCACTCCGATGTTGAGCGTGCATGCGCCGATTTCGGAGTCGCGCGGCAATTCCATCGTTCGCAAACGGTCGAGCACGGTCAATACTTTCTCGATGGCTGATTCTCCCAGCTCCGGGTAGGCGGAGTGCGCCATCTTGCCCGTGGCCGAGATCTCTACGCGCAGCGCGCCTTTGGAAGCAAGCGCGATCTTGTTCTCCGTGGGTTCGCCGTTGATCAAGAAACGGCTGCCCAGCGAGTTCTCATTGGCGACCTTGGCGCCCTGGCTGTCACGCTCCTCGCCGACAACGAACAGCATGCCCACCGCCGCGCCGTCCTTCTTCAAACGCTGGCAGGCGGCGATCTGCGCGGCGATGATGCCTTTGGCGTCGCACGCGCCGCGCCCGTAGATGTTCTCAGAATCCTCTGACGATGGTATGAACGGAGGCACCGTGTCCATGTGGGTGGAGAAGACCACTTGCGGCGGGCGTTCATCCAGCGTCGCCACGACATTAAAGCGCTCATGGGCTACCGGCATCTTGTGCGTGGTGTAACCCAGGCGGTTGAGCTCCTCGTACACTTCCGCGCCGACAGCGCCCTCGTTGCCGGAAACGGATTCAATATCAACCAGCTTGCGGGTTAGGCGGACCGGGTCCATGGTTACGAGTACGACAGCATAGTGTAGCAAGCAGTGTGCACTCGCCATCAGCAATCAGCGAATGGCAATCGGGTGATCGGGTGATCGGAACTTGCGCAATCGGTCCGGATCACCCGACGGCCCGATGATCCGATCGCCCGATCTTCGCAAGGGGAACGAACGCTGTGGTACAACAGGACTCGTGGCCCAAGGAATCAAGTCCTTCTTCCTCGCCGGCCCGGCCGGACAGCTGGAAGCGCTTCTGAACCAGGGCAAACCGGAGGCGACACATGCGGCTCTGGTCTGCCACCCGCATCCTTTATTTGGGGGCACGGTGCACAACAAGGTTGTGTACCACGCCATGAAGACATTGCACTCGTTCGGCTTTCCGGTGCTGCGGTTCAACTTTCGCGGCGCCGGGCTGAGCGAAGGCGAGCACGACCAGGGACGCGGCGAAGTGGAAGACGTGCGCGCCGGGCTCGACTGGCTGGAGTCGGAATTTCATCTGCCTATCATCTTTTGCGGGTTTTCTTTTGGCGCGGCCACCGGACTGCGTGCCGCCTGCGGAGATCCGCGTGTGGCCGGCCTGATCTCGCTGGGCACGCCGGTGTCGGTTGAAAGCCGTGCCTACAGCTACAGTTTTCTTCGTCAGTGCGCCGTGCCCCAATTGTTCGTCAGCGGCTCGCTCGACCAGTACAGCCCGCGCAGCAGCCTGGAGGAGTTGGTCGAGATGGCGCCGGAACCTAAAGAACTGGTGATCGTGGAAGGCGCCGACCATTTTTTTGAAGGCCATCTGCCGGAGATGCAGGCCGCAATCCGCAGCTGGATGGCCAGATTTTTTCACGCGCAAGCGAAGGTGGAAGCAAGCTGATGCCGGACGGCGCGGAGATGCGCTTAGTGGCGCGCGAGATCTTCGGGCGCGCGCTCGCCGAGGCAAGTATCGAGAAAGCTTTTGAGCGTCATGTCGGTTACGAGCGCGGCGTACTACGCGTGGGCGACGACCTCTACGATATGGCCTCGTATACGCGAGTGCTGGCTGTGGCTTTTGGCAAAGCTGGAAACCACATGGCGGCATGTCTTGCACGCCAGGTCGGGCCGACGGTCCAAGGCATCATTGCCGATCCCAATCCTCCCGCCCAGCAGCTTCCGGGCTACCGCTATTTTGCGGGTGGACATCCTCAGCCGAATCAGGAATCGGTGCGCGGCGCGGAAGCGATTTTGAAATCGCTGGGCGCAATGCATGATCAGTCGCTGGTGATTTTCATGATCAGCGGCGGCGGTTCCTCGGTGGTGGAGAAGCCGGTGGATGCGGAAATCTCGCTGGCCGGCCTGGTGGCGACATACAGAGCCCTGGTGCTCTCCGGCGCGCCGATCGCAGAGATCAACGCCGTACGCAAGCACCTTTCCGCCACAAAAGGGGGACGCATGGCCCGCGCGGCGCAGGGCGCACAGCAGGTTTCTATCTTGGTGTCGGACGTTCCCGACCACGCGCTGGACGCGCTGGCCTCGGGACCGACGATGGCGGATTCGTCGACGGTCGAAGACTGTTACCGCATTGCCCGCGAACACGGGTTGCTGGCGGAATTCCCGTTGCCGGTGCGGGAACTGTTTGAGCGTCGCGCGCTCGAAGAAACGCCTAAGAAGAACGATCCCGCTTTTGTCCGCTCGCGGTGGTGGACGGTGCTTTCCAATGCGACGGCGGAGCGGGCCGCCGCGGCTGCCGCCGCCGAGCGCGGCTTTGCCGTGGAGATTGATCACTCCTGCGACGATTGGGACTACGCCCGCGCCGCGGATTACCTGCTCGATCGTATACGCCGGTTGCAGCGCGAGGTGACGAAAGCGTGCATCATTTCCGGCGGCGAGGTAACTGTGAAGGTCAGCAGCGCCGCCGGGATAGGCGGCCGCAACCAGCACTTTGCGCTCTACTGTGCCCAGAAGATTGCAGCAGAAACGCTTAGCGTGCTCAGCGCCGGGACTGACGGTATTGACGGCAATAGCCCGGCGGCCGGAGCAGTTTCGGACGGTACAACCGTTGAGCGATCACACGTCGCGGGACTCGGTCCGGAGGAGCATCTGCGCGAATTCAATTCTTACCCTCTGTTTGAAAAACTGGGCGACACGATTCTGACCGGGCCAACAGGAAACAATGTGAGGGACTTGAGGATTCTTCTGGCATATTGAATCCGTGGCCGGTTGCGCCGAACAGCGTTGGGTTTTTGTTCAGCCTGTTTACCAATTCGCGAAAAGTTCGTAGAGGTATGCGGAGTCCGCTATTTTCTGGCCTTGCAAGTGTCCAATCTGCACCCCGCGCATGCCACATTCAAACGTGGCATCGGCTTCTTCTTGCTGAGGATGAGGCCGGGCTTTTGCCGCAACGCTTAACGTGCAAGGAGTCAAACGCTCTTTGGAAAAACGGTCAAGAAGATTGACGAGATTCGCGGCGAAATCGCTTTGCTCTGAGGAACTGGGTGACCAAGAAACCATTGCCCCATCGAGCTTCTCGCCCTTGAACCTTACTCCTCCCCGAAGGGAGCCAGCAAAGGGTTGGCCTTCTCGGACGGTTAAGTACCAGACTGAATATGGCTTGTTTTCAGCCGACCAGACCCGGTCCTCCCGGAGGTCAAAAGGCGTTCTAGACAGGAGCACGAGGGCCTGACTCTTCGGCATTCCAAAAGTTAGAGTCTGACCACCGATGTCGATTTTGCAAAGATCAGCACTTCGCTTGCAATCAATATTGTTTGGACTGTATGCCCTTTGAGCTATTGCAAGGCATGAGGTGAGTAGAATCAGCCATGCGAATGATTGAGGTCTCATAGTGGCTCTCCACTTAAAATTCTACCAACCTACTTTAGATTGAGAGCTCAAACAGCTCTCTCGCTTTCGCTCACCCCGATGATCCGCTAGCGGCCTCTCACCTGTTGCAATACTGCGTAGAGATGATGCCCTTCATGCGCCAGAAAGAACTCCAGCCATAGCCCAAGGGTCATTTCGCCGAAGCGGGGATGGACGCCGGTGCGTGCGTAGTCATTTGCCGACAGGGACTTCAATCTGGCGACGATCTTCTCGCGGGACGCGGTCATCCTGGCCAACACTTCTTTGTAAGCAAGCGCCCTCCATGCGTCCCACTCAGGATCTTCTTCGGCGCGGTAGATGGAAAATGCCGGGTTCTCCTGCTTCAGGATCTTTTCCACTCTTTCCAGGAAGATCTCCTGGTAGCGCGCCAAGTGGGCCAGGTTTTCCAGTGCAGACCATTTGCCCTCGATTCTCGGTGCGGAAACGGTTTCGACCGAGATTCCGCGTAAAGCCTCGTCAAGAAAATCGCGGAGTTGCGTTTCGCATCGCTGCAAACGGGCAGAGGACGAAGGGGACATATTGGAAGTTTGACACAGCGGCAGATCGCCGTCATCGCGCGTGATCTGTTCTTTCTAAAATCCCGAGCGGCAGCGAGGGATCCATTTGGCCAAGAGGCAGCGTCGGGTTACTCAAACGGAAGGTCGGCTATATGGATCTCTCGCTTCGCTCGAGATTTCAGAAAAAGGGATTCCCGATAACGGGCGATGCCGGCGATCTACTTCACTACTTTCAGCTCATCCGCTGCCAGGATCTTCTTGATCTGGTTTCTGGCGTGCACAGCCCAAGGGCCCGTCGAGTCAAGCTTGGCGTACGCTTTCCAGTGACGCAGTGCCTGGCGCGGCTGGCGGGCTTTCTCATAGGCCAGTGCCAGATTGTAGTGAGCGTCAGCATAGGTGGGCGCCAGAGAGATGGCGCTTTGATACGCGCGAATGCCGTCGGTCAGGCGGCCGGTTTCGTCGAGCACGTTGCCCAGGTCGAAATAGGCCAGCGCGTACTTGGGGTCAACCTCGATCGCTTTTCGATAGTAACGTTCGGCCAACAGGTGGTCGTGGCGATTGTAGTAAAGCGTCCCCAGGTTGATGTATGCAGCTGCGTGTGTGGGGTCGAGTTCCACGCATTTCTTGTAGGAGGCGATCGCTTCGTCTTGTGTCGCCGGGGCTTCCTCGAGACATACGCCGCGGGTAAAGAAATCGGCTGCGCTTTCCGCCGCGCGCAGGGAGAGGACTTTACGGGACTCCACGACACTGCGCTCCGCAAAATCCATCACGAACTGTCCGGCCAGCGGCTCAACGGCCGCGCCGTGATGGCGAAACGCCACGCGGGACTTGGTGGCAAAGGTCCCGGCTTCGAGCAAAGGATTCTCCATCCCCGCCACCTGTTGCTGCATGGCCCGTAGCGAATCGCGAATCACCGCCGGACGTACGCGCTTGGCGCGCAGGTCGCGCAGCTTTTTGATTTGCAGCAGGTCAAAAAAAGAATAGGCGTCACGCACCGCAAGCAGGCCTGTCTTCTCCCATCCTGTCAGTTGCCGTTGCGTGATACGCAGAATCCGCAGCACGTCGTCGCGATGATATCGTTCCACGTGTTCCCTTGAAGTAGCGGTTTCTATCAATTACAGATGATTATTGCGAGCTGTTGCTTAAATAGCAAGGGCAAATCGGCAGCGTGTTGTGGAAAAAGTGACCGCGAGTGGTTGACCCTCGGGGTAGCCGCGGACAAGAGTTTGTCCTAGTGCGAAGACGAACAAAACATGGTAGGCTGCGCGCCGGCTTCCAAGAAAGGAGCCCACATGTCAGAAACAGGACTGGGTCTGGGAACGCAAACCACCGCTGATCCACAAGAGGTGTATCGGACTCAGGTGACCCTGGCAAAAGCGGGCATCAAGCGCGGCGCCAGTTGGTTCGACTGGATTGCCATATTCTCCATCGTCAATGCTGTCATTGTGCTCGCTAACGGCAACTGGCATTTCTTGCTGGGCCTCGGGATTACCGACATTGTTAACTATTTGCGCTGCGCAGCGGCAGCAACCGCGGCCAGATGGCGGGTTTGGTTGTCACCGGGCTGGCAGCAGCCTTCTTTTGGGCTATGGGCCACTTCGCCAAACAGGGACAGCGCTGGGCGGTGATTCTAGGGATGTTTTTTTACCTGCTTGACGGCGGGATTTGTCTGGTCTCTCAGATCTGGCTCTCGGCCGCCTTTCACGGTTATGCGCTGTTCATGGTGACCAGGACATTTGCAGCCATCAAGCAATATGAAACCGCCAAACAGGACGCTGAGGCTCATGGCGTGTTCTTAAGCTTGCCGGGAAACTGAGCCGCGCGCTTTACGGTTCCGGGCTCGTCTTCTAAAATCAAACATGAGGCCGACGTAGCTCAGTTGGTAGAGCAGTCGATTCGTAATCGACAGGTCATCGGTTCAAGTCCGATCGTCGGCTCCATATTGTTTCTGTCGCTGCGCTCCAAACCGCCATAGATCGCCGCTTCGGGCCGCAACCTTTCTGCTCCTGATGCGCGCGGCTCGGCACGCAAGTCGGCCTCGCCGCGAATTCTCGTCATGAGAGGTCGCTGCGCTCCGAACCATTGATCTCTGCTTCGACCGCAATCTTTCTACTACTGATGCAGCGTGCCCGCCAACGACGGCGATGTCGGCGATGACGCGCGATCACGGCGACTCCGACAGTTCTTCCGCCTCCTATGCTATAACTGACTCCTCACCATGTCCGACCCGCTTTTGAATTTCAACAGCAAGATTTTCTTAGCGCAGGTGAATACCAGCTTCAAGGTGCTGCGCGGGAGCGAACCGCCCGTGACTCTGGAGCTCGCCGAAGTCACCGAGCGGACAACGTCACCCGAGGTCGAGCTTTTTACTCTGATGTTTCGTGGACCGCGCGCGCCACGGCTGCCGCAGCAGATCCATCATTTCGAACACCCCGCGCTGGGCGCTTTCGATCTCTTCATTACCGCCATCGCCGGTGATGACCAGGGGATATCTTACGAAGCGATCTTCCACCGCCTGCGCAAGAAGACGCCGTGAATTCGGGCGAAGAGATCACGCTGCGCCCGGTGACGGAAACTGACGACGAGTTTCTGCTGTCGGTCTACGCCTGCACCCGGGCAGCGGAGATGGCCCAAGTGCCTTGGACCCCAGAGCAGAAAGAAGCTTTCGTGAGGATGCAGTTTGCCGCGCAGAAACAGCATTATGCTGCCGAGTACCCACAGGCCACCCACGAAATCATATGCGCAGGCGCTGTGCCTGTCGGCCGGCTCTACCTGTCGCGCGGCGAAGAGGTATTTCACATCCTGGACATCACAGTCCTTCCCGAGCACCGCAAGCGCGGATCAGGAACAACGCTGCTGCGAAGGATCATGGACGAGGCAGCGCGGGCCGGGAAGCCCGTGACCATTTACGTCGAGAGCTTCAATCCTGCTCTCGAACTATTCCGGCATCTCGATTTTCACCCGGTCGCCGAGCATGGGTTCCAGGTGCTCTTGCGCTGGACGTCCAACGGGTGACGCGGCGCCGGCTCCGCTAAAGCTCGCACCGGCATTTCCTGCCGGTGCCTGGACTCCGCCAGAAACTGTTCCGGCGTTCCCCGCGGGCGATGGAGCGCCACTGCTGGGGCCACCACCAAGCACGGGAGCCGCATGGTCGTCAGAGGGCGCGAGCTGAACAGGAGCGTTGATCAGGTTGAAAATTGCGGTGTACTGTCCGGGCCCGGCCGGAACAATGAACATCGGAAATCGCCCCATCTGCGCGTTTTCAAAAATGTAGGTGTCTTGCGCCAGGGAGGTGCCCCCGGCGCTGAAAGAGAGAATGTAGCCGCTGGTGGTGGGCGCGGACGAAGAAAGCGCAGGCGGCGCCACGCTCATCAGGCCCACATTCACCGGGGCCAACGCGGGAGGATCTTCCACCTTAGTCAGCCGCAGCCAAACCGGGCTGCCGTTTCCAGACTTCGGCGTCACTTTGAACGGCGAACCAATCAAGCCCTCGAATACGCCGCGGTTCACGTTCAGCGCCGGATGCGACAGCAGATTGCGGCCGACATCTCCTGATCCGTCGAGATCGCGTTTGCGTCCGTTGAAGGCTTGGGAGGGGACCGCGGCGCAGGCGATCGCCGCGAGAGCTCCGTGCTTCAGAAACCGCCGTCTGGAAACTGACATAGAAACACCTCACTCGAAATCTGTTACATGCGTCCCGAGTCCGGTCCAAGGGCCGGAACGCTCTTGCTCACTTTCGGGTACTTCGAGGGGGACATCCTGGGTACAGCAGGGGATGAGCTACTCTACTGCCCGGCGCGCAAAATTTCCAGAAAATAAAATTTGATTTTTCTCAGCGTCGGGGCGGCCGCTTTCTTGGCAATCGTAACGCCCAACAGCTTGTCGCTGATGGCAAAAGACTTCCACCGCTCGCACTGCCCTACGCCCATCGCCAATGACAATATTTGGCAGCAGATGAAAATTCTCTGAAAAACTTTCTTCTCAAAAAAGACACGTGACAAATCCAGAGTTCCTGAATTAAGCTTAGTCGCTCCCTCGGCAGAAATAACACAACGCTCCGGCTGGCTTGGCCGGCTTTTCCCTCAGTGCGTTGAAGCGAGGGACTTTTGTGCTTGCGCATTTAAGACCCAGGTTGCGCATGGCTCGGGTGTCCCCTCACAGAGTTTTTGGTTGACGTAAAAGGAGTCTGTTGGCCGTGAAAACAAGGTTTTTCTCTCCCCGTCCGCAGGTGATGGCGTTGTGCGTCCTCGTCGTCATTCTGGCGTGTCTTGCTCTGACCACATCGGTGTTTGCCGCTGGCCCCACGCCCGCGCAAGCCGCACCCAGCGGCCCTAAAATCTGGCTGCAGGACAGCCGGCCGATGCAGGCGACTTATACGGGATCCGCCGCGCCCAGGGCGGCAGGCGTTATGCAGGGGAGCACTCCGCAGCCGGTTGCCATGGCTTCGGCGGACCTTGACGGCGACGGAATCGCCGAACTGGTCGTCGGCTACAGCACGGGCTTTATTGCCGTGCATCGCGGCAATCTTGACGCTTTTGCCCCGCAGAGCGATGAGTCCTTTCAGGCTATCGGCCGCGGTGAGTTTCCCGAGCCGTTTCTTCCTGAAGCGGCGACTTTCCCGGTCCCTGTGACCCCGGACTTCGTAGCCTTGGGGGATTTCAACGGCGATGGCAATCAGGACCTCGTGATTGCCGCGCGCGGCGGAAACCTTCTTTACCTTTTCGCTGGCGACGGCAAGGGGAACTTTGGCAATCCTCAGGTTATCAACCTGGGTGGCCCGGTTACGTCTCTGGCCGCCGGTCAGCTGGGGACCTCCAGCCCTCTCGACAGTCTGCTGGTAGGCGTGAGCAATTCGAAGACAAGTTTTTCTCTCTACGCTCTTGCCGGGACGCCACAGGGCCTGAAGTCTCTGGGTAGTTATTCACTGAGCGCTCCGGCTTCCAACATTCTCTTTGGCAACTTCGGAGGCAGCAGCCAGGATGCCGCGCTTCTGTCCGGCGGGCGAGTGATGATCCTGCGCTCGTCGTCGATGCAGTTGTCGGCGATTTCCTTGCCGGTGACGGCGACAGCGATGGCCGTGGGCCGCTTTGTCTTCGACCGCAATCCCGGTTTGCAGATCGCCTTACTGACTCCCGATGGCAGCGTGCAGATCGCCGCCCGCTCTGACTTCGATCCGCGCACATATTCGCTGGATGAAGTTCAAGCCAAAATTCGCTCCGGACGTCGCGGTTTCGGAAACCCAAATGGCGGCGTCTCGAACCTTAACGTTTCCCTCGCCAGCTGGAAGATCGTGGAGAGCTTCCCAGGGGTGGGGACCGTCACGGCTGGTCAGACCCCGCAGTTTTTCCGCACGCGCATTTCGAGCAATGGCGCAGACGACATCATGTGGCTCGGCGCCTCCAACACGCAGATGGTGGTGATCTCGCATCCCGACGCTCAGCCGGGAGCGGCGACCTTCATCCCGGGCGTGATTTCGGTCAAGCCGTATAGCGGCACGGTAGTCGCGGCCCTGCCCATACGCACCAACGTGGACGGACGTGCGGGCATCATGGCGCTGCATCAGGGGCAAATTGCGCCCGCAATGTCGATGCCGGTCCCGGACCCCACATTCACGGTGAACCGCACCGACGATCCCGTTCCGCATTCCCCGATTTCAGGCGCGTGCAACGGCGTGGCCAATGATTGCAGCTTGCGCGAAGCGATTCTGAAGGCCAATGATCCAGGTTTTCCAGGTACTGATACCGTGATGGTGCCCGCCGGCACTTACACCCTAACGCGGCCCAAAATTGCCAACGACTGTACCGGCAACTCCGGTGCTTTGTCGGTCAACGACTCCCTCAACATTATCGGCGCGGGACAGAACACCACCATCATCCAGGCGGGAACAACCAGCTACAATCCGGGCCCGGCCAATGGCGTTGATATGGTGATGAACATCAACGAGGACCTGGGCACTGCGAACTGTCCGCTCACGAACGCCACCGCCAGCATTTCCAATCTCACTCTGCAAAATGGACACAACCGCGGCACCCAAGGCGTTGACGGCGACGGCGGTTGCATGGAGTTCGATACCGGCTCCGCCGGCACAGCCAGCCTCACGCTGACCAACGTGACCCTGCAGAACTGCGACACCACGGCCGGTAATGGCGGCGGCCTGGCGAGTTTTAACTTCACCCACCCCCTTCCCAACGCGGGGATCGTGACCATTACCAACGGTCTCATTCAAGGGAACAAGACCGTGCAAACTACCGGGTCCTCTGTCGCCGGCGGCATCTGGTCTTCGCTCGGCTCTGATCCCAAGCAGACGCCGGCTCGGCTCGTAATGAGCAACAGCCAGGTTCTCAACAACCAGGCGGCGGGAGGCACGACCAGCGCGGGCGGCGGTATATGGCAGGGCGGTCCTTTCACTACAAGCGGCCAGACGCGCTCGCAGATTTCCTCCAGCACGATCTCGGGGAACACGGCGTCAGGCCTGGGCGGCGGGATCTGGGCGACGGGCGGACTGGTGATTAATCAGGGCACGGTCATCAGCAACAACAGCGGGGGCACCGGCAACCAGCTCAATACTAAAGACGGTGGTGGATTCTGGTTCAACATCAATCCGGACACCGCGGATCTCAGCCACCTGACGATTACTGGAAACTCGGCAACCGGCAGCGGTGGTGGAATTCGCGTGGACGACGCTGGCGGCACAGTCAACATCAGCTTCAGCCGCTTCGCCGGGAACACCGCCGGCGTCGCAGGCAGCAACCTCAGCAACCGGCATGATGTAAATCCGGATCCAGGATCGGTGGTTACAGCGCAAAATAACTGGTGGGGTACCAACGCAGCCGGCAGCACCATTGATTCCAGCACCTCCACATGTCCTGCGGGCGTTCATCAGGTGTGCTTCGATCCCTTCATCGTTCTGGGCCATAGCGCCACTCAGGCTGTTATCCGCATTAATCAAAGCTCTGTCTTGACCGGCGACATGAGCAAGGACAACCACGGTGCTTCGATCACTGTTGCCAATCTGGACCGGATCATCGGCTTGCCGATTACGTTTGACAACGCGGTCTTGGGAAGCATTCCAGGCTCCCCGGTAAATACAAATCTGGATGGAAGCGCCCAGGCCACGGCGGCTTTCAATGCCGGCGGCACATCAGGCCGGGGATCGGCCCACGCGACGGTTGACGCGGCGGTTGTTTCAGCCAATTCCAATCTGATTGCCAGCGCGACAGAAGCAGCCACAACCGTGACCATCACGACGGTGGGCGTCCATAATTTTGCTGCCGGCGAAACGGTGGTCATTTCAGGGGTGGGCGTGGGAGGTTACAACGGCACCTTTGCAATTACAGGTACCCCCACGACGACAAGTTTCACCTACACCACCACGGCAGGCCTGGGCGCCTCCGGTGGAGGCACGGCGAATGTAGGCATCATCATCTTGGAGCCTCTCCAGATCACGAAGAGCTTCAGCCCCAACCCGGTTGCCGTGAATGCTTCCTCTACATTGAGTTTCGCTGTTAGCAACCCCAACGTGATGGCGGTGGATGCGAGCTTTACCGATACGCTGCCTTCGGGCCTGGTCGTATTCTCTACGCCCGGCGTCACCAATACTTGCGGCGGTACGGTCACGGCCGTTGCCGGATCAGGCAGCATAAGCTTCTCCACTGCCAGCCTGCCTGTAGGCGCCTGCACCATCACGGTGAAAGTGAGCAGCGCCACTGACAACACTTATAACAACAGCGTCACTATCAACTCCACGGCGGCCGGAACCGGCGCGCAATCTACTTCGAGCGACAGCCTTACCGTCATCAATCCGCCGACGATCGCCAAGGCTTTTGGCGCGGCCACCATTCCGTTGAACGGCACCACCAGCCTGACCTTTACCATCAGCAGCACCAACGTCAACTTGACGCTGAACGGAGTTGCTTTCACTGACAATTTGCCGGCAGGTCTGGTGGTGGCTTCGACGCCGAACCTGACCAACACCTGCGGTGGCACGGCGACTGGTGTCGGCGGCTCCTCGTCGGTCAGCCTGACGGGCGTTAGCCTGGCCCCGGGCGCAAGCTGCACTGTCTCCGTCGATGTCCAGGGCACGACGGCGGGTGTCAAAAACAACAGCGTGCAGGCGACCTCGACCAACGCCGGCACCGGCAACACCTCGAACGCTTCGATCACGGTGGTGGCGCCGCCGACGATCAGCAAGGCATTCAATCCCACCAGCATTCCGTTGAACGGAACCTCCACGCTGACCTTCACCATTAGTAACCCGAATACGACCGCGGCTGCCGATCTGACAGGGGTGGCCTTCAGTGACACGCTGCCAGTAAGCGGCGGTCCCGGTAGCGCCACGCTGGTGGTATCGAGCACGCCGAATGTCAGCAACACCTGCGGTGGCACGGTGACGGCAACGGCGGGAACGGGCGTTATCAGCCTGTCTGGCGGCAGCGTGGCTCACAACGCCTCATGCACCTTGAGTGTGGATGTCAAGGGAACGGTCGAGGGAGACGCTAACAACACAACCGGCGCCATTACCTCCACGAACGGTGGAACAGGCACAACCAGCAACACGGCACTTCTGAAGGTGGTGGCTCCGCCCACCATCAGCAAGGCATTTGGCGCGGCAAGCATCCCGCTGAATGGGACAACAGCCGTAACGTTTACCATCACGAACCCAGGCAGCAACACCAGTGCGGAGAACGGGATCGCCTTCAGCGACACCCTGACGAACGGGTTGCAGGTGGCCAGTCCTCCTGGAGTGACCAACAACTGCGGCGGCACGGTAACGGCAACAGCCAACTCAACCAGCATCAGTCTGGTCGGTGGCAGCATTGCCACGCCCGGCGCGACTTGCACGATCGTAGTCAACGTGACCGGAACGCAGTCGGGGAGCAATATACCCAATACCACAAGTGCGGTTAGCTCCACGAACGGCGGCACTGGCGCAACTAGCAACACCGTCACGATCACGGTGGCCAGCCCGCCGAGCGTTACCAAAACATTTGCGCCGACAAAGATCCCGCTGAATGGGACTACTTTGCTCACCATCAACGTCACTAATCCGAACAGCAATGTCACGCTCAATGGATTGGCATTTACAGACAATCTGCCGGCAGGACTGGTGGTGGCTTCCACGCCCAACCTGAACAACACCTGCGGTGGGACAGCGACAGCAACGGCCGGAGCGAGTTCGGTAAGCCTCTCTGGCGGCACAGTGGCAGCGAGCGCCTCGTGCGCGGTTTCGGTGAACGTGCAGGGCACGACAGCCGGAGACAAGATCAACTCAGTACAGGTGAGTTCGACGGAGGGTGGCAACAGCAACACGGCGAACGCCACGGTAACGGTAGTAGCTCCGGCGACGATCAGCAAGGCCTTTGGGGCGGGCAGCATTCCGCTGAACGGGACGACGACGGTGACCTTCACCATCAGTAACCCGAATAACCCAGCTACTCCGGCCAACGGCGATCTCACGGGGTTGGCGTTCAGTGACACGCTGCCGGTAAGCAGCGGAGCTGGCAGCGCCACGTTGGTGGTAGCGACACCGCCTGGGGTGAGCAACACCTGCGGCGGCACGGTGACAGCAACGGCAGGAACGGGAGTCATCAGTCTGTCCGGGGGCAGCGTGGCTCACAACACTTCCTGCACGTTGTCGGTCAATGTGACCGGAACGGTAGCGGGAGACGCCAACAACACAACGGGCGCCATCAGTTCGACGGAAGGCGGCACCGGTACAACCAGCAACACGGCCCTGATAAAAGTAGTAGCGCCGCCGACGATCAGCAAAGCCTTCGGGGCAACTAACATTTCGCTGAATGGCACGACCACGGTGACCTTCACCATCACCAATCCCGCCGCGAATACGGCTGCGGAAAACGGCATCGCGTTTAGTGACACGCTGACCAATGGGCTACAGGTGGCCAGCACGCCTGGCGTGAGCAACACTTGCGGCGGCACGGTGACAGCAGGAGCCAACACGACAAGCATCAGCCTGGTTGGTGGCAGCATCGCCACACCGGGCACGAGTTGCACGATTGTGGTGAACGTGACCGGTACTCAGTCGGGAACGGTTTCGAACACGACAGGTGCCGTAAGTTCCACGAACGGCGGCACGGGTGCGACCAGCAATACGGCGACGTTGATCGTAGCCAGTCCGCCAACGATCTCTAAAGCCTTCAACCCGACAACCATTCCTCTGAATGGGACCTCAACTATTACGTTCACCATTAATAATCCCAACAGCAACGTGACGCTGAATGGCGTTGCGTTCACAGACAATCTGCCGGCGGGTGTGGTGGTGGCACCGACGCCCAACGTCAGCAATACCTGCAGCGGATCGGTTTCAGCGACCGCTGGCGCTTCTTCCCTGAGTCTGTCCAGCGGAGTCGTGAACCAGGGCGGTTCGTGCACCTTGAGTGTGGACGTGCAAGGCACTACCGCGGGTACCAAGCTCAACACGACCGGCGCGATCAGCTCGACGGAAGGCGGTACGGGCACGACCAGCAACACCGCGAGCCTCACCGTTAATCAGGCGTCGACTACAACCGCGGTCGCCTCATCTTCCAACCCGTCAGTCTTCGGTGTGCCTGTAACCTTTACCGCCACCGTAAGCAACGCCTCCGGCACAGGTGCGCCGACTGGCTCTGTGCAGTTCGTAGTTGATGGAGTCAACTTTGGTTCGCCGGTGCCCCTGACGGGTGCCAGCAGCAACAGCAGCACGGCCACGAGCGCAGCCACAGCTACATTGTCGGTGGCTGGATCGCCGCACACGGTGACCGCAAACTATCTGAACGCGGACGGTAATTTCGCCAACAGCACCGGCTCACTGGCGGGAGGACAGACAGTTACCTCGGCCATTACCAACACGGCGGTGGCCTCGTCCTCGAATCCATCGGTATTCGGTCAGTCGGTGACCTTCACCGCGACTGTGGTCGATGTCTCTGCCGGTTCCACTGCTCAACCTACTGGCGCCGTGCAATTTGTGGTGGATGGCGTCAACTTTGGTTCGCCGGTGCCCCTGACGGGTGCCACCAGCAACAGCAGCGCAGCAACGAGCCAGGCAACGACGACGCTGTCGATAGGCGGATCACCGCATACGGTCACAGCGAACTACGTCAATGCCGATGGTAATTTCACCAACAGTACCAACTCACTCAGCGGCGGCCAGGTGGTGACCCCAGCCGGCGCTACGATCACTGTAAACTCGTCGCAGGGCACGATCACCCTGGGCGACACCGTGACGTTTACCGCGACCGTAACTGCCAATCCTCCGGCATCCGGCACGCCCACGGGAATCGTCATATTCTTTGACGGATCCACGCCCATCGGCGGCGGAAAACTGAGCGGCGGCCAGACTACCTTGCCGACGTCGTTGCTCGCCGTGGGAAGCCACTCCATCACCGCAATCTACAACGGTGATGCCAACTTCACCGCCAGCCCGCTTTCGTCGCCAATCACGGAGACAGTGAATCTGCGCGGAAGCACGACCGGCATTGCCCTGAATCCAACCACGGTAGGCGCGGGCCAACCGAGCACAGAAACCGTTACCGTCACTGACGCCGGCGCCTCAACACCTCCCGGCACGCCCGATGTGTTTACAGCTACGGGAGCGCCTGCAACCGGAAGGACTGGCTTCACCGCTACTTTCATCGCCGACGGCGCTGTGGTGATAACCGGCGGCACGGACGCGAATGGTGTCGTGCTCAACACCGCAGAAGTCTATTCCGGCGGTAGCTTCGGTCCCGTACCCGGGCAATTGAATACCGCCCGCACCGGCGCGGTGGCAGTGCTGATGGGGAACGGCAAGGTGCTGATTGCCGGAGGTTCGAGCAACGGCGGCGCCAACGGTGCTCTGAACAGCGCTGAACTGCTGGATCTCAATACCGGCACATTTGCTCCGACCAGCCACAACATGACGGCTGCGCGTTTCGGAACCACCGCTACCCTGCTCAGCAACGGCAAAGTACTCATTGCAGGCGGCGCGAACGGCGGCGGTGTTCTGAACAGCGCCGAGCTGTACGATCCGGCCAGCGATACATTTACCGCTACCGGAAACTTGAACGCAGCGCGCACTGGGGCATCCGCTACGCTCCTTGGAACCGGTAAAGTCCTGGTTGCAGGCGGATCCAGTAATGGCGCTGGCACCGGTGGGTTGAGCAGCGCTGAGTTGTTCGATCCGGCCGGCAATGCCGGTGCAGGTACGTTTACCTCTGTAGCCGGAGCTAACCCGACGCTCGCGACGGGACGTTGGCAGCCAGAGGCGGCGCTGCTCTTGAGCGGCAAGGTGCTGGTTGCGGGTGGACAGGACTCCGGCGGACCGTTGACTACCGCTGATCTGTACGATCCAGCAGCCGACAGCTTTACCGCCAGCACTCACCAGATGAACGAAGCGCGTGCCAATGGCTCTGCGGTTGCCCTGCCCAGTGGCATGGTGCTGTTGGCCGGAGGCACAACCAGCCAGACGGTGGACCTCTACGACGGCGACAGCGATAAGTTCAACACCACCGGCAACCTGCTGCACCACAATCGCGGGCTTGTCGCCACGCTGGTGAACAACGGGGACGTGCTGGTGGTTGGTCTTAATATCGACAACGACCCCACCGATGTATCCGACGCCGAGCTCTACAGCCCGTCGTTCAACCCGCTCGGCACAGTCGGCTTCGGCTCGTCGGAGCCAAGCGATGTCTTCGGCGCGGCATGTGTGCTCACGCCCAGCAGCAGTACGGCGTCCACTTGCACTTCGACGGTAACGCCGATCCAGGTTGCCACCAGTCCGCACACCATCACCGCCACTTATCCGGCAGATGCCGTGCACTCCGGCAGC
>Ga0126379_10000644_pt1 | contig 19541 bp, 39 predicted proteins | sample PanSoiMetPlot_24_FD_92640 | JGI IMG/M metagenome (GOLD analysis project Ga0126379, IMG submission 92640) | Tropical forest soil microbial communities from Panama - MetaG Plot_24 | ecosystem: Environmental > Terrestrial > Soil > Tropical forest > Bulk soil | place: Panama | collected 2016-02-17
GGCGCCGAGCGCCTGCGGGTAGTGGCTCTTGATCAGGTCGACGAAGCCCTGCGCCGCCTCCTGGGGCGAGTTGTAGGCGGCGAAGCCCTGGCTGACCGGCGTCTGGTTGTACTCGCCCTCGTGGGTGGTGAGCTGCTGGCTGCCAGCCGTGCCGCCGCCCTTGATGCCGAAGAGCTCGTTGCCAGGCGCCTTGCCGTAGTTCGACTCGCTGGCTGCCATCGCCGCCACCCAGGACGGGTCGAGGCCGAGCTGGTCCGCGGCCCACTTGGCGTACGGCGCGATGGTCTGGGCGAAGCTCTGCGGCGTGCTCGAATCGATCGCGCCCTGGCTCGGCTGCTGGAAGGTGTTGAAGTCCGTCTGTTGCTGCGGCTGCGGCTGGGTCAGGCTCTGGAGCTGACTCGAGCCGAAGTCCTGCAGACGGCTGATGGTCTGCTGTGCGTTCTGGGCCGGCTGCTGCAGCGGCTGGAGCGTCTGAATGCCACTGGAGAGCTGCTGCTGGCCGAAGTCCTGCAGGCGGCTGGTGACGTCGGCCAGGCCGCTCTGGGCCTGCTGGCCGACGCCAGCCAGGCTCTGGGTGACGCCCTGGGCCTGCTGACCGACGCCCTGGGCGGTCTGGGTCAGGCTCTGGAGTGTCTGGGTGCCGAATTCCTGGAGGCGGCGCTTGGCCTCTTCGGTGGCGTCATCCAGCAGGAGGAATGGCATTGCCAGTCACGTTGGGCACCGTGCCAGGTTTGATGCTGGGCGGTGAGGGCGGCGGCACCAGCCCCGCCGCGGAAGGGGCCGACGGCGGGACTGGCGGCGCCGATGGGGGAGGTGGCGCGTTTGGATCGATCGGCTGCGGCAGCGCCTCCTGCGGCGGCTTGGGCAGCGGCACGTTGGCCTTCGCAGCCTGCGGCAGCTTGCCTTGCTGGTCGAGCTCACTGCCGGGCGGCATGAACGCGCGCTGATCGTCGATCAGCCGCTGCATGCTGGCCATGAACTGGGACGGGTCGCGCGCGGCCTCGGACATCAGATAGCGGCGGTCGTCGTTCAGGATCGCCTGGTAGTAGCGCGTGTCGAGCTCCTCGTTGTCGACGCGCGCCACGTCCGGCTCCTGGCCTCTGAAGATCTGTTGGCTGATGGCGTAGGCGTCGTTGGTGACTTCCCTGGTCAGGGAATCGCGCAGCACCGTCGAGTCGGGCTGGTTCTGCGGCATCAGCGTCCGGCGCGCACGGCGATGATCAGCAGCACCAGCACCAGCGCAACGAAAATGAGCAGGATCGGGAGGGGGCCAATCTCCACCCCCTCACTTCTTGCCGATGCCGGGAAACTTGCGCTTGACCGCTGCACGTACCTGAGCCTTCTCCGAGCTCGAGCCGTGCTGGGCCACCCGAGCCAGCGCATTTCGCGCGTGAGATGCATCCGGTATTGGATAGCTGCCGGAACCTTTGCCACCCTTGCCCTCACCTTTGCCTGGCAGCGCGAAGCTCGAGCTCTTCATTTTCTGGCGCGACGCCGCGGACAACTTGGCCATCAGGTTGGATACCCCCGTCCGTCAAAGACGACCGCGGCGTTCGCCCACATCCTGGCCTCCTGGAGCTTGCGGATCGCCAGGGTGCGCTCGGCACTCCGCGGGCAAGCATCGAGAATCACGTCGTACGCCTGGGTCGCGACGTCGTTGATGCGCTTGAAGGCGAGCAGCTTGGCCTCGTCGTCGGTATCGATGTACTGCATCGGGTTCATCGGCTCGACGTCGTCACTGGCGACCATCACTTCTTGCCCTTGGCTTTCCGTACCGGCACGCCGCGCTTGCGATCCAGCGCGTTGTCCTTCTTGCTGCCCTCGACGATGCCCTCGCGTTTGTCGTAGGCCTTGTCGCGCGCCTCAGTCCACTTCTTCGTCGCCATCACTTCACAGGCGGTCGCTTGTTGCCCGCCTGGTCGCGCGTGACCGGCTGGCTGCCGTTGCTGGCGGCGCTGACGTCGGTGTTGGTCGACGGGCCGGGCGAATGCACGCCGCCGATGCAGCCGCTGGGTCCGGTGGGCGGGTGCTCGCGCTCGCTGGGCGGGGTGAACTTGGCCATCACATACCTCCTGCGCCTGGTGCGCCGATATTCTGCGCCGCGCCCTGCATGACCTGCGGACCGGGTGGCGCGCCGGCCCCGGTCCCGTTGGGCGCGGTGGCGAGTGCAGCCAGGTCCGGGACCCCTCCTGCACCTGGCCCACCGCCCTCGAAGACGCCTGGCGCCATCGGCTTGGGCGGGGCGTATGGTCCGCCAGGACCCATGTTGCCAGTGACTGGCTGGATGTTGGCAGCCATCGTCTGCGCCTGCGCCGCGGCGCCCAGGATGTCTCCGCGGCCTGCGAACTGGAACACCTGCTGGTCCAGCCACTTCTGGTACTCGGGCGACTGGCGGATGCGGTCCCTGGCCTTGCTGCGACGGATCTCGTCGGGGTTGTCGCCGAGGTACTCAATGGCCTCGTCTGAGCCCCAGGTGCCGGCCTGCAGCCGCTCGTGGGCGTAGCGCGCCTTGATCAGGTCGTCGGTCGGCAGCTCCTGCTTGACGTCCCACTTGATCTTGACCGGGCGCTGGAAGTCGTCTGGACCCAGGCCGATGTAGCCCGAGCCAGTCTTGGCCTCGCTGCCCGAGTAGCCGACCCAGATCTTCTCCTGGACCTTGTTGGTCGCCAGGTCCCACAGCTTCTCGGTCTGACGCTTGAGCAGGTCCTGGATGTTGTTGACGATCGGCCCGACCCGCACACGCTGGTACGACAGGACCTGCGAGATCGCGAAGCCGGCGCCCTCCATACCCGACAGCGTGGTCACTCGGGGCGACTCGAGCTCGCGGATGGCGTTGTCGATCAGGGTCATGTGCTTCTCGAGCGTGGTCGCGTCCGGGTACTGGATGCGCGCCAACTGGCGACCCGGGCCCAGGTTGATCACCTCGCCTGGCAGCGGGCCGGGGTCGCGATCGCGCGGCTTGCCGTCGTCGCCGATCACTGGCGCGGCGGAGCTATCGCCATAGGTGACCAATGGGCTCAGCAGGTCCCTCGCCACGTACTGGGCGTGCATGGCGCGCAGGTACTGGCGGTACTGGACCAGCCACAACTTGGTCTGGCTGACGCCCCAGCCGACCTTGCGGTTGCGCCAGAAATTCATCCACAGGCCTGGCGCGAAGTCGTACGGCAGGAAGCCGTACTTGTGCTCGAACTGCTTGACGATCGCGCCGGTCGGCTCGTTGTGGTAGTTGGTGCCGCTGACGCACCAGCTCGCCCAGCGTTCGTCCCAGTGCTCGAGCATAGTGATCGAGCTGGGCAGGATCGGCCGTCCGTTGGCGCCCCACATGTTGCTGGGCTGGGCCTGGCCCATCTCCTCGGGCACGATGTTGCCGTCGCCGTCGAGGCCCAGCCTGTAGCGTCGGAACGTGGTCCTGAGCGGGCGATCGGTGACCTCGATGACCTCGCACACGCGCCCGCCCATCGTGTCCGGATAGATCACCCGCGGGTCGACGAACTCCCAGGCGAACGGCGGGCCGCAACTCTTCTTGATGTCCTCGGTGCTCTTGTCGTAGTGCTGCCAGGCCTCGTAGCTCTCACCCGGGTTGGGCACCGGGTAGGCGTAGCGCTTGTCCCAGGCGTCCGGCAGAAACAGGATCTTGCTCCAGGCGCCGCCGTCATTCAGCGCGGCGTCGGTGATGAAGGTCATCGTGTCCATGCCCGGCGTCCGCGAGCCACACTCCCAGAGCGTCTCCTCGGTCCAGTGCTCGCGCTGGCTGGCCGCGGTCTGGGCGGTGTCTGATTCGCCGCCGTCCAGGTGCAGCTTGGGTCGCTCGAGGGTCAGCATGGCTGTCTGCTGGAAGCCCTCTTCGCTGACGTCCGGGTCACGCGGGTCGACGTTGACCAGGGCGTACTTCTGGTCGGCGCCGAGCATGGCCGGCACGCGCATCTCGCGCTGCGCCCGCGTCCCGTCGATCTGGATGTCGTCGCGACGGTAGCGGTCGTACATCTCCGTCTGCATCTCGCAGAGGTAGGACGCGGTCGGCGGATCGTCGTACGCCACGGCTGGGCTTGAGTCTAGCGCGTGCTGAAGGCGTACTCAGAGCGGCTCGTCGCCGCCGGCCTCAACGCGCCGATCCAGGCCAGCGCCAGGGCGATGACGCAGTCGTCATGCTGGCCAGGCGGCGCGCCGTACCTGAGCAGTCCGGACGGCATGCGCGAGCTCTCGTAAGCCAGGAGCTCGGCTGACTGTACCTGGTCGTCGAGCAGCGCCACCTCGCCGTTCTCGATCGCCAGCGCCAGGGCCTGGATGGCCGCGGCCTTCGACGCGTTCGTCGCCAACCAGGGCTGCATCGGCAGCGCCCGCCTGGCCTCGCCGTACATCCTCGAGTAGCCCTGGGACAGCCGCTCGACGATCGGGTTGCCCATCGCGTTGGTCTCGGCCACGATCGCGCGCGGACGATACAGGTCGTACCAGCGGTGCAGGCGCTCGGCCTGGAACTCCCAGTCGACCTGGGTGAAGCGATCGATAGCCACCTGCTGGCACGTCGAGGCGTCCAGGATGCTGATCACGGTGAAATCGTTGCTCCTGCCCCAGTCGACACCGAACACGTACTGGTGGCCCTCGCTGGGCGGCGACGGCTCGAGGTAGGCCACGCCGTCCACGCCGCGGAACACGCCGCCGCCTTCCATGCTCAGGAACTCGGCCAGGTACTCCTGCATGTAGGTGCGCTCGGGCAGCTCGGCCTTCGCCGCGGCGAGCTCGCCGCGATCGATGAACGGGTTGACGCTGGTCGGCATCTGCCAGCTCGCCCAGTCGCCCTGCAGCGGGTCCTGGCCCAGGCGCCACAGGTCGTAGAAGTTGTTCATGCCGCGCGGCGTGCTGAAGAACCAGGCGCCGCCCTTCAGGTCGGTCAAGGTCGGCCGCAGCGCCTGCTGCCAGATGTCCAGCAAGCCACGCACGATGGCTGCCTCGTCGACGACGATCTTCGAGTACTTGCGCCCGCGGGCCGGATTCTCGTCGTCCAGGCTCCAGCACTCGAGCGTGCCGCCGGAGATCAGCTCGAGCCTGTGATCCTGCTCGCTCTTCAGGCTGATGACCTCGTTCAGGGCGTGCTTGGCTTCGCGCCAGAACTCGCCCAGCAGCTTGTACGTCGGTGCGAAGTAGCCCACTGGCTGGCCGTGGATAGCGTCCAGGCTGAGGATGTTCAGACCCAGCGTGGTCTTGCCGCTGCGCCGTCCCAGGCAGACGACGTTGAACCGCCGCGCGGCGTCCAGGATGGTCTGCTGCGCGGCGTGGGGTTGCTTCAGTCGGACCCGCGGCACCTACCTGCGAACGGTGCGCGACTCGACGTAGCCGTCCCGCCAGCGCACCTCGACATCGTCGAAGATGCCCGACGGCTCCCAGGGCGTCTCGCCGTCGAGCTCGCGCAGGGATCTGAACCAGCGCCCGATGCCCCACGCCAGCAGCGCGGCCAGGGCAAACCAGACGCTACCCAGGACCAGTATCAGTGACCAGTTCATCGTCCTCGAGCGCCTCCGGCAGGAACTCGATCAGCGGCCTGCCAGGCGTGGCGTCCACCACCCTGGCTGGCGCACCGACGTACTCGACCTCGATGACCATGCGCCCGTCGGTCTTGACGGTCGAGACGGCCTTGTAGCCAGCGCGGTCGAGCAGGTCCTGAGCCACCTTGATGGCCAGTGCAGGCTCAATCGAGTAGTCGCGCAGCGCCCTGGTCATCACGTCCAGCGACGGGTGAACCAGGGCCTGGATGCGCTTCTCAGCGGTCTCATAGCTCTGCTGCGCGGCGCCGCCGTGCGTCTGGCAGACGAGCAACCCGGTCATCGCCGGACGCCCGCACTGCTCGCCCCTACGGTTGTGCGCCCGGCATCTCGGATTTAGAAACGACGTTCGATGCGTCTTGTCGTTTCGCATTCTGGCGCTTCAGCATCGCATCATAGCCGCCAGCGCGCTCCATTAAGTCGCGCGCCTCGGCCTCGGCGCCGATGAGATTGGTCGACCAGCCCCAGGCCTTGTGCGGGCAGAGCCACAGGGTGTCGGTGATCTTGACCATCCTGCAGCCGGCAGGGCACGCGTGCTGGCGCTTGCCGACGCCGACAACCTGCTTCATCCGAGCGGTGTCCCGTTGTAGCCGACGCGCTCGGGCCTGGCCTTGACGTGGATGCGCGGCGGCTTGAGCGTCCAGTCGCAGACGTGGCCGTGCTGCCACTGCCCAGCGCACTCCGGGCAGGTGCCGTGTCCGCCGCGGCAAGGGTAGTCGCCCATCAGGTCCATCGCCGCGATCATCGAGCCGGCCACCAGCAGCTCGCTCCACATCTGGGCGTAGTCGGTGGTCGGCGCGACCCGAGCCACCTCGAGCGTACGTTTGTTGAGCGTGACGTACTCGAAGCTGAACAGATCGCCGCCAGTAGCCACGCGACACGCACGGCGGTACAGCGTCGGCTGCCAGGGGTCCTGGTTGGCGCGGCCCTCGCCCCAGGTTCCGACGGTGGTCTTGAAGTCGTAGATCTTGCCGCCCTGCCAGTCGACCAGGTCCATGAAGCCGACCGTCGGCTTGCCCCACTCCTCGACGGTGTCCAGGTTGAACTCGACCTCGGGCACACCGTGCAGGTCGAGCGCGTACACCGCCTCGAGCAGGTGCATGCCGATGCCGCCGAGCTGGGCCCAGCGCTCCAGGTGCGCGCCTGGCCACTTGAGCCACATGCTCTTGAAGGCGCGATCGCCGTCGCCGCCCAGGTAGTGGTGTGCCAGCCCGGTGTGAATCGCCGAGCCGAAGTACATCGCCTCGGTCACCTCCTGGGCCACGCCGTCGATGTAGCGCTCGCGGTACGTCGTCGGGCACAGGTCCCAGGCCTGGAACTGCGACGCCGACCAGTGATCAGTGGGCATGTCTACCTCCCGTTGCACAGGCGTTTGAGCTCGTCAAACGCGGTCTTGATGCGGATGAAACCGGCGTTGGTGCCGCCCACGTCAGGGTGATGCACCAGTGCCAGGCGCCTGAAGGCCGAGGTCACCGTCGCCAGGCGCGGATCGTCCAGCGGCCAGCCCAGCTCCAGGTCCGGCAGCCACAGGCGGTACTCGTAGGGGGCGAGTCGCGCCCTGTCCTCGTCCGCGCGTGTGCGACCGGGGTCCTGCGGGCTGACGCCCGCGGGCTCTGGTTCGGGCGCCTGACCGGGTTTGTGGCCGACGCAGCTATCGAAGTGGCACTCCCAGGTCGCCTCCCAGTCACCCTCGACGCCCTCGACGTCCATCGGTCTGCGCTTGCCGCGGTAGGTGACGTCCCACCACACCTTCGCGCCGCACGTCTTGCACGCGCTGACCTGGTGGCGGAAACCGTTGTCGTCGGTGGCGTACTCCTGGGCGGCGCACGTCTCGAAGTGCGACTGCTCCTCGTCCTTGTCGTCGTACGGAAACGCCTTGTCGGGGGCGTAGGGCGACGTGCCCCACCAGATCGGTTCTCTGCAGCGCCTGCAGCGGCCCCAGCCTGCCATTCACTTCCTCCCGTATTTCGCCTCGTTGGCGATCTGCACCCACCCGCTGGGCGCGCCCTTGGCCGGGATCGAAAACCAACCGCCGGTTTTCGGGTCCTGGACATTCAGCCAGCCGCGCTCGCGCGACCACCTGATTTTGGGTGGCCAGAACGGCCACTCCGGATCGGCCCCGGTTCCGGTTCCCGCAATTCCGACCAGCGTGGGAACCGGAACCGGAAGATCAGGCGTTCTAGTCATTGACCACCCGCTGGTAGTACTTGTACTTGCCGCGACGATCGCCGAAGCCTACGCGGATGGCTCGCCCGTCGCGCACCAGGTTGAGCAGGATGCGGCCCACCGTCTCGTTCCGCACCCCGGCCAGGTCACGCACCTCGTCGCTGGTCAGCGCGTCCGCCTCGAGCGTTGGCAGCACGCTCAGCACCGCCATCAAGTCGGCCATCTCGGCCACCTCTTCTGGTGCGCCCAGCACCACGTACTCGTACGGCTCGCTGCTGGAGAGCTCGATGACGATGTGCCCAGGCGTGTCGTCCTGGAAGCGACCGGCGCACTCGAGCACGCGCTGTCTTGGCCCGGCGTTGTCGCCCTGCATCGGCGTCAGGTGCAGGATGATGTCGACGATCGCGGCGTACGCACTCGAACCGCGCGCGCTCTCGCCCACCCCGCCGCCACTCTTGCGATCGTGGCGGATGAGCAGCACGCCGATACCCTTGGCGGTCGCCTCCTGGAGCGGCTCGAGCGCCTGGTACGCGCGCCCCGAGTCGTTCTCCTGGTCGCCGCGCAGGCCAGTCCACTGCGCCGCGGTGTCGACCACCATGACCTTCGCGCCGACCTCCTCGGCTTTGGCAATCGCCAGCTCGACTGCCTGCGGCCAGGTGATCTCGCCGGTGTCCTGGTACAGCATGTTGTGGACGTCCGGGTTCTCGAGCAGGCCAGCTTTCTCGACCTCAGGGCGCAGACTCAGCCAGGTCTGTTCGGTCAGGTAGACGATGGGCGAGCGCTCGGTGGCCAGGCCGATGAACTCGCGACCCTCGAGCAGGCACTGGATCATGGCCAGCGCGAAGGTGGTCTTGCCGGAGAGCTTGGCGGGACCGTCGAGCTCGGTCATCAGGCCCGGCCCGACCAGCCCGCGGACCACCCAGGGCACCACCTCCTGAGGACGCGCCTCGAGCTCCGGGTAGGTCCAGAACTGAGGCTCGGACCTTCCGGTTCCGGTTCCCACGCTACCCGGAACCGGGGGAACCGATTTAACATTTGGCCCGCGGCTCTTGCCGCCGACGTGAACCTCGTCGTCCGGGTTGGGCTCGTAACGGCCCACCGACTCGGCGATCTGGCGCACCTCGTCGTCCTCCAGCGGCGGTCGGCAGCGGCTCTGGTTGGCCACGCTCAGCGCGGCGTACAGCTCCAGCGGCGACATGCCCTGCTTGCGCCAGCGGCCCGCCAGCGAGGCCAGCCGCGCGTTGCGCTCGCCCTCGGCGTAGACGTCGTCTGTGCCCGACGACGTCCATTGCCGCGCGTGCTGGGCGCGTTCGTCCACCCAGTACGGCAGCTCGGGCAGGTCGTCCAGGTCGAAGCCCCACTCGCGGTCCATGCGGTAGCGCGTGCCGGTAGCATGGCGGCTGGGCGGCAACAACACGTAGCCGCCGTGACCGCGGAAGTCGATGCCGTCGGCCTTGGCGTAGATCGTCGGCGCATCGGGGCGGTAGGCGAAGTACAGGTGCCGTCCGCCGATCTTGCCGGTGATCACGCTGGGCCCCGACGAGAAGCCCAGCGCCGTCGCCAGCTTCATCGCCTCGGCGCCGTCGATGTCGACGACGCACGTCCCGGACAGGCGCCCGGTGGCCATCGCGATGTTGCCGAAGGGCCACTTGCGCCACCAGGCGATGGCCTGGCTGCGCGGCGGCAGGACGTCCTGGAAGCGCGCCCAGCGCACCAGCGGCTTCTTGCCCATCTTGTCCGGCGGGCAGTACTCGATCAGCCCAGTGCGTTCGTTGCGGTGGCCCTCCAGGCAGTGGCCGTCGCCCGGCGAGCAGGTGATGAAGATGGGCAGCGCCAGGTCCAGGTAGCTCAGGGCGAAGTGCCCCATAGTCTGGTCGGCGTTCGGTGCGGTATTCTCTGTCACGTACGAGGGCCTTTCAGGTCTGAGTTCTTTCGAGGCCCTTCCCCCACGGCGAACCAACTCCCAGGGGAAGGGCTTTATCTTACTCGCGTCGGAGCTCGGCAAGGATGCGCTCCTGGTCCCTCGGGCGCCACACGTCGACGTCCTCGCCGGCCCGACGCATGCTCAGGTGCATGAGCGTCTGCATCGGCGTGAGCCGCCCCTCGTCGGTCTTCAGCTCGCGCCACATGTGCCAGCCGGTGTCGTCGCCGCCGTCGCCCTCGCGCCAGATGTACCAGTCGGGGATGCCGAAGGCATCGCTCTTGATGACGCCCTCGAGCGCGCCCTCGGATTCGCGAATGTGGAAGCCATGCACGCCGAGCAGGGCCATGACCCGCTTGAGCCAGCGCGCGAAGTCGGCCTCACCGCCCAGGATCAGCCTGGGCAGACGTGCGCTCGACATGTCTCTGGTCTCCTCGTCTGAACACCAGGAACGCCGCCCCGTTGTTGTAGGCGGATAGCTGCGGCGTCCCCCACTTGGGGTCGATCATGGCGTGGCCGCGGACCTGGTAGACCACCTCGTACGGCGTCTGCCAGTCGAGCGCCTCCATCACCCAGTCGCTCTCGAGCAGGTACAGCTCGCCGTGGACGTGGTCGGTGACCTTGACCAGGATGCCCAGCTCGCACACGCGCCAGCACTCGCGGGTGCCGAGCATGATCGTCCGCTTGATCGTCTCGGTGTCCGCGGTGCCGAAGTGCGCGCCCATGACGCCGCCCTCGGCCGCCTCGCCCAGGTGCGGCGGGTCGAAGGCGACCACGTCGAAGCTGCGCTCGCCGTACTTCAGGTCAGTCACGTCCTGAACGCCACTGGGGGCCCGCCCCCTGTCCCTGTCATGCGCCGCGACGACGTCGACGTGCGCGCTGCCGTCCCAGAAGTTGCCCGAGCCGTACGTCGCGTCCATCGCATCGCGTGCGTCGGGGAAGCACGTCGCCAGGATCTTGGTGACGACCCACGCCGTCGGGCGATCGACGTTGAAGCGCAGCAACGGGTCGGGGTCCTTCGGCCTGGCCAGCCGCGCGGGGATCGGCCTGGGCTGGCGCCGCGACGCCTGCCAGAGCTCGACTGCCGCAGTCACGGTCGTGCCCGGCTCCAAACTTCCGAGCCACTGGAAATTTGCCTTGCCCAGCGCCATCAGGCTGGAGGCCTGCGCGTGCTGGAACGGGAGCTCCGTCTCGACGTAGTCGAGCCAGTGGCCGTGCCCGATGCGCCGCTTCTTTTCAGCCAGATACTGCCCGAGACGCCAGCCGCGCTCGAGCGCGTGGCGCCAGGACGCGATCAGCCCATTGGTTTCGTCGCGAATGCCCTGGTCGAGCTCGGCGTCGTTCAGCGACGCGAAGTCCGGGGATTGCTCCCCGGACTCGATAACCACCAGGTCGGTCACTCGACGGCCTCGAGCGCCTCCGCCTCGGCCTTCAGGCGCGCGATCTTCTCCTCGCGCGTCTCGGTGGTGCCGTTGGCCGGCGGCATGGGTTGAGCGGGCGCAGGGCGCGGGTTCTGGACAGTCTGGCCGCGCGTGCGGTCGGGCAGGATGCGGACGATGCGGATCTTCTCGACGCCGGTCTTGTCGTCGGTGGTCTTCATCAGGTCGACCATCGCCGTGCGGCTGACCAGCCAGTCGTCCCAGTCGTCCATGTGCGCGCGCACCTCGTCCGAGTCCAGCTTCTTGCCGACCAGCGCCTCGGCGATCTCGCGGCTGCCGATGTACGGCGGCTTCGAGTAGCCGGTCTGGGTGCCCGAGGTGTGCCACTGCAGGTACACGTCGCCGTCCTCGTCCAGGACGGGGATGTTGTCCAGCGTGTGCAGGCTGAACTTGTAGGCCAGGTAGGTGGCGCCCTGGCGCGCGGTGGGCAGCGTCGACTCCTTCTCCTCGACCTCCTCGAGACGCGCGCGATAGCGGGCCTCGAAGTCCAGGTCGACCGCGGCGAAGTTGCTGGCGTCCGGGTCCTTCATGCGAACCATGTCTTTTCCTCGATCCTTTTCCCTACTCGCAGAGCGTGTGGGTGACGAACTCACGCGACCGCCCCTGTCTGATCATCCAGACCACCGCGGCGTGATTGGCGTAGGCGTTGTAGCGCGAATAGCCCTCCTGTCCGTACGGCGTGGTCATCCACGTCGAATAGAGAAACTGCCCCAGACCGGCGGCGCCGCTCCTGGGGTTGTAGGCGCTCGGGTCCCAGTGGCTCTCGTAGGTCACGATGCAGTTCGCCTCGGCGGTCGCCCAGTCAATCTCCTGAGCCTCCGCTCGAGACGAGCCCACCAGCACCAGAGCACCGACGACCGCCATGCCCACTCCATCCTTCCAGGTCACTCGCGCTCCAGGGCATCGGCGATGCGCCGCAACAGCGGCATCACCGCGCCGACCGAGCTCGAGTGGCGAATGGCGTCGCGGTAGCCGTGGCGATAGCCGGCGCCGTGCCACATCGAGGCGTACGCGTGGGGCATCGGCTCGGGCAGGTCCTGCGCGGTCCGCAGGTAGTCCGCCTTCACCAACTCGTCGAGCGTGTCATGAATGGATTCGCTCACGGCGGGAAGCCTAGCACAAACCCGACCAGGATGCGTCAAGCATCCGGCGTCTCGAACAGGTCACGCAGCTCGTATGGGTCCATGCTGAGCGCCGCGGCCAGCTTGATGATGGTCTGCATGTAGGCGCTCTCGGGCTCCTGCTCCAGGCGGATGATGGTACTGCGGTGCAGGCCGCTCAGATCGGCCAGGTCCTGCTGGGTGAGCATGCGCCGTCGCCGCAGGTCGCGCAGCGGCCCGCGGCTCTCGACGGTGTGGGACGGAGTCAGCACAGTTGGCATGCCGGCAATCATACGACATTAGATCGCCGCCCAGGCAATGTTGCATCTATGTCGCAGGTGTGGCATACTTGCCGCATGGCAATCAAGAACCTCGAACGCTCGGCCGTCGGCTCGATCGTCCGCCTGCGCTGCACCCGCAGCCCTCAGCAGCACCCCGTCGTCGAGCTCGCCGTGACCGAGCACAACGCCTACTTCTACGGCGGACTCCGCCCCGGCCAGCGCGTCGACAAGCACTACACCATCTGCCAGTTCGACGTCACCGGCTACCACTGCGACGGCCAGCAGTTCGCCGCCGCCGTCTTCACCCGCACCGAGGAGGCCAACTGATGCAACTCCTGAGCAGCGCAGGCAAGTACACCTTCGAGATCAAGGTTCGCGCGGTCCCGTCGCCGATGGCCTTCCGCGCGCGGACGATCACCCCCAAGGGCGCTGGCATCTCCGGCTTCGGCAACACCCGCGCCGACGCCATTCGCGACCTGCAGTCTCGCGTCGAAAACTACGTCGCCATGATCGAACAGAACGGATGGGACTTCTGATGCGCTACGAACTCGACTCCGACCTGATGCACCGAGCCGCGCGCGAGTACGGCAGAGCCCACGGCTTCAAGGGCAACGGCGGCGGCTGGATCTCCAGCGCCGACGGAACGACCCAGGTCCAGGGCTGGTGGCTCTTCTTCCGCACCCACTCCAGCCTGATCCTGGACGACCTCACCCGCAAGCTGACCGCGTTTGACTCGATGGATGACATGGTGCTGCACACGGCGCCGAGCTACCGCCCGACCATCCTGCCGCGCGACTGGCGCCATGTCCTGCTGGCCGACGCGTACGACTGGCGCATGGCCCGCCGCGGTGATTCGCGTCGCGCGTGGCGAGGAGTCGGGCGATGACGCCGGTCCTGGTCACCGCGATGAGCTCGCGCCGCCAGTCCTACCAGGACCCGGCGTCGAGCCACCTGACCGTCGATGGGAACAAGACCCTGTGCGGCCTGATCGTCACCGGCGCGTACCCGCGCAAGCTGCTCGAGCCCCGCTGCCTGAAGTGCCGATGGCACCCGATCAATGTTGCATCTATGTCGGGAGTTGTCGTATCATGACGGGTATGGAACGTAAAGAGGAACGGATCGCCGCGCTGATCACCGCCGCCGATCGCCTGGGTCGCAAGTTCGAAGTGACCGACCTGCTGCGCTACCCGCGCCTGCTCAACCTGGCCAGCGACTGGCTGCTGGACGAGCCCCGCCCGACCGAGCAGGGCTTCACCCAGGAGATGTGGGACCAGGTCAATCAGGGCCAGTGGCTGACCAACGGCCAGGCCAAGGGCGTGCTGAACGTCATCGTCGCCCGAGCTCGCTACCAGGCAGCTCGTGCGGCCATCCCCCAAACGGCCTACACCAACGCCGCCCAGTTCGCCTGGTCGCTGGCTGAGGTCAGGAACGGCCGCTACCGCGTCGAGTTCGGCGACGGGTCCTCGCTCGCAGTGCGCCTGTCGGACATGGACGTCGAGAACGGCACCGAGTGGGCCCGCCGCCAGCCCAAGGGCACGCGCAACGTCAGCCTGCTGACCCAGGGCGCCGACGGCTGGACCGGCAGCGGCTGGATCAGCCCGGACGGCCAGCCCCAGGGCAAGGCCAAGAGTGGCTCGGTGAACCAGGCTCTCGAGATCCTGGCCAAGGCGGGCGACACGCTGCAGTACGGCGTGGCCTTCGCCCGCCAGGGCAACTGCTGCTTCATCTGCGGCAGGAACCTGGACACCGCCGAGTCGATCGACGCCGGCTACGGCCCGGTCTGCGCCGACAAGTGGGGTCTGCCGTGGGGCGACAAGCAGACGCCTGAGGCCGTCCAGGCCGCTCGAGACGCGGAGGCCACCACGGCCTCCAGGCCCGAGGCGGGCGACGGCCCCGACCAGGAGGGCCTGGGCTACACCGAGGTCGACGACGAGGCGCGCGACGAGATGGAACGCGACGACCTGGCTTCCGACCCGGTCAGCTTCTACGCCGCCGTGGACGCGGCGCCGAAGCGCAACCCGTACGCCGAGGCCGACGCCCGCAACAAGGCGGTCAACGATCGCATCCGCGCCAAGCGCGCCGCGGGCGAGAAGCTGACCTACGACGACATTTTCGGAGAGGATGAGTGATGGACCCGACCGACGCGATCAACGGCTTCTGCTGGGCAGCCAGCCGTTTCAACCTGTACCAGTTCTGCGAGGTCCTGGGTTGGGAACCCGACGACTACGCCAGGGAGAAGTTCCAGGACTTCCAGGCCGCGGCTCGCCTGCTGGGCCGCTTCGACGATCAGGTGCTGATCAAGCTGATCGGCGCTGGTCTTACCGGCAATGTTGCATCTGCGTAGGAAGTTGGGGTAAGATCCAGGCATGACGAACTCCGCCCCCACCCGCTTCGGCCTCGACAATCGCGGTACCAAGCCCTGTCTTCACTGCGGCGTCCTCTCCTGGGCGTCGCGCGTGGACGAAGGCACCGGCCTCCTCTGCCGCGGCTGCTACGACGCCGCTGGCTACGAGAACGAGCACCAGGACGGCTACCACACCGACCGCCGCGAGCCCCTCTGCCCAACCTGCGACCCGTCTCGCGAAGCGCGCCGCATGGCCCGCGCCGCCGCCCGAGTCGCCGCCTACGCCGACGTCGCTGCCGATCGTGCCGCACGTGCGACCGCCAAAGAGGCCAGCTACCCGCACTGCCCGAACTGCGGCGATCGCCGCCCGAAGACCAAGAGCTGGGAACAGACCGGCGTCGCGGGCCTGTGCAGCACCTGCAAAGACCTGGCTGACTGGACCCGCTTCTACACCAGCGAAGTGGTCGACGCCGCGCAGGCTGCCCGCTACCAGGCCGAATTCGCTCGCCGCGAGGGGAAGTACTCGCGGTGAGTATCAATGGCAATGTTGCATCTATGTCGGAAGTGTGGCAGAATCTGGGCATGACACGCTTAGACGTCCGCTCGCGCGGCGCCCTCGACATCGTCTCGAGCGGCCAATTGACCAACCGCTGCAAGCTGCCGAATGGTCTCGAGCTCGTTCCCTCGCAGGCGGTCGAGGGCGCGTTCTACGTGGTGGGTGCGGACTCCTGCACCTGCCCCGACGCTCGCTACCGCAACGCCACCTGCAAGCACCAGCTTGCCGTTCGACTCCAGGACATCCTGGACGCCGCCAATCCCGAGAAGGAGCCAGAGTTCTGATGCTGTACTTCGCTTTCACTCCGCTCTCCTGGGGCTCGAGCCCCAGCACCGCCGACGAGGCGCTGAAAAACGCGAAGGCGAACTTCCGCGACACGTTCCGCGCCAACAAGACGCCCCACTACGTGCTCGCCTTCCCGACCGGCACCAGGGTCGAGATCGGCATGCTGGGCGGCTGGAGCTCGGACAAGCTGCCTGTGGCCGTCGTCGTCGCCCGCAACATCGACGACGACACGCGTGCCAACCTGGAAGGGATGGTCGAGCGTGCCGCGGCGAAATCGGAGGCCAGCGCGTGAACACCTACGACGCGCTGGGCTTCGCCCTTCGCAAGCTGGGTCCGCTCCGCGAGCGCGTCGCGGACGGGCCCGTCCCGAACGACTACGTCCGCCAGCGGCGCGCCTCGGCCCTGGCCCAGTACGACGCCGCGATCGAGACGCTGAGCGCCCTTCGCGAGCTTGTCAAGGACAATGCCGATGCCGCGCGTCGGTAGCCACAAGAAGTGCCGCCGCTGCGGTGCGGCGCGGCACCGCAACACCGCCAACGGCCTGTGCGGGCGCTGCTGGGGCGAGGTCGGACGACCCGCCCTGGTGGCCGAGCGCCAGGCCGTCAAGGCCCGGCGTGCCGCCAAACGCGCGGCGTCCTACGATCCACTCGACCAGCTACGTACATCCGACATCGAAGCGGCATTCGTCAGAGCCGCACCCGACCCGATCGCCGCGGTCATGGCCGAGAGCGTGCGCGAGTACGTGCTCGATCAGGAGCCGGCCGTCGCCCTGGCCATGATCGACCAGGCCAGCCAGGAACTCGCAGACGAAGGGACCCCAATGCCAACTACTCGAGGGCGCAAGCCCAACCTGAACCCCGAGACCAAGTCCGAAATCGCCGACGCCTACAAGGCCGGCATGGGCATCTCGGAGATCCTGTCCGCCTACGGCATCGGCCAGGGCGCGCTGTACCGCATCATCCACGCCGCGGGCGTGCCACTGCGCGGCAATGGCGTCGTCGACTCGCCTGCCGACGTCGCCGCCAATGCTGCGCTGGCCGACGTCAAGCTGCCCGAGCCGCAGGCGTCGACGTACCCGCTCTGGCGGGTGACCTACGAGGTCGTCGTCCGCAGGATCGAAACGACGACTATCGAGGCGCCGACGTTCCTTGAGGCGGGCAGCCTGGTGCTGCAGGCGGTCACTGAGGGCGCCCCCGAGACCGCCGCCGATATCACCAAGGTCGAGCGCGTATGAAGACCTGGGTGGTGCTGCCCAACCCGGTCGACGGGCGCTGCTGGATGGGCAACGCCGAGTCGGCCGAGGAGGCGGCGATGTACGCGCGCGCTCGCGGCAACCTGGTCTCGGACGAGTACATCGTCTGGGACTGGGACGCCAATCGCCACACGGTCGTCTATCGCCAGGTCGTCGCGGAGCCAGACGATGCCGCTGGATGACCACGCCCTGCTGCTGCAGCTCGAGCGCACCGTCGAGAGCCTGACCGACGCCAGCATCGACGCCATCGAGACTGTCCAGCAACGCATCGACCTGGAGGTGGGGAACTCGCCCGCCTGGGCCCGCGTCGACGACCTCGAGACACACGTCCGCGAGCTCGAGGCCCTCGTCCAGCGTCTCGACGAGAAGGTCAACCGCGCGGTCGCCCTGGTCAAGCAGACTCTTGAGATGGTGGCGGAGTCATGATCGTCACCTGGGTTTCGCTGGAGGACTTCGTCGGCCAGTACGCGCCGGTACTGATCCTGCTCGCCGCGGCGCTGGTGTACGCGCTGCTCGCGCACTTCGACACCCCTGGGGCTCAAATAGACGGGCGCGAGTACACCTGGGATGACTGGTACGCGGGGCGTCGCCCAGACGATCGTTGAGTACGCACTGCTGATCACCGCGCTGGTCCTGGTTGTGCTGCTGGTCACCTGGCGGCACGGCCAGGTGATCAGCCAGTGGTTCTACGGCCTGGCCGCGCGCGTGACGACGACCGGCGGCTAGAGCGCGCCGAGCAGGCGAAACACCTGCCAGACGACCAGGACGACGAAAGCGATCCCCGACACCAGGAGGGCCGTGGTCACCGCCGGGCCCTCCCACTTGCCCGAGACCAGGGCACGCTTGCGCTGGTAGCCGACGCTGATGGCGATCTCCAGCTTGAAGCTGGAGTGCGGGTCAGACGAGCCAGACGCAGGAGAATCCGCCGAGTCTGGCCCAGTCATTCCTGGACAGGTTGTCCCACACCGACATGTAGCCCGGCGCCGAATTCGCGATCCAGATGGTGTCGCCCTGCACGCCCCTGATCGCCGTCCAGTGGTACCAGGACGCCCCGCTGATCATGCCGGTGGTGCTCTGGGCGAGCTCGTACATCGTGTCGAAGTCCAGCCAGGACTGCGACGTCTCCTGGCCCAGGTCCTCGAGCACCTGGCGCAGCGCCGAGCCGTCGGCATTCATCAGGCCGTAGCTGGCGTTGATGTTGTCCGGGTAGCCGATCTCGTACACCGTCGTCTCGCGGTCGGCGTAGATGTCGCCGCTCGAGACGCCCAGCGCCGAACGCTTGACCCACTCCAGGCTGCACGCCGAGCAGGTCCACGAGTAAAGCTGGCTGGGCATGTCGGCCCAGGCGTTCCAGGTGATGCCCTCGTCCGCGGGCGGCGCGCTACTGAAAGGGCGTCCGCTGCGTCGAGTTGTCGCGCTCGTAGTAGTAATAGACGCCGGTGGTGGCCATCGTCATCGACACGCGGTCGCCGTCGGTCATGATGATGTAGCGTTCGTCAGAGCGCGCCTCGCCGCCGTCGGCATCGATCGCGGCCTGGACGCCCGGGCCGACGTTGAAGTCGGTCACGCCGCCACCCCGTTGGCGCCCGCGGGCACGCGCGGCGCGTCGGTCGCCTCGAGCACGTCGTCATGGAAACGAACGAAACGACGGTCGACCGAACCCCAGGGCATGTGCTCGACCTTGGCCACCAGGTGCTCCCAGTCGGCGTCCTCGAGCTCAAGCGGCGCGTCGCCGATGGCACGGTCGAGCGCGTCCAGCACGCGGATGCCGCGGCGCATCTCGTCGATGGTCGCGCCGTTCTGGCGATCGAGTGGCACCTTGATGGCGCTCTCGATCAGCAGACGGTAGTCGATCGGCGGCGCCTCGCCGTGAGCGTCGGCCAGGCTGAGCAGGGCAATGCGCTTCATAGACGAGCTCCAGTCTAGGTGAACTGTACGTAGTGCCAGGCGCCGCGCCAGATCCACAGCCGTGTGGTCGAGCTATCCCAGACCATCGCCGCGTAACCGAAATCGAACGGCGCGGTCGTCGGCGTGGCGCCCATGTACGGGATGTGCGGGAAGTTCTTGCCCGCGGCAGGAGCCAGCGGCGAGGCGCCGCCCAGCAGCACGTCGCCCGAACCGCGCATCGAGATGACACGCGCGTTCTGCCCAGCCGTGCCGTTGGCCACGTAGATGTCGAGCTCGCAGTTCGTGGCCACGCCGCCGACCGAGTTGATCAGGATGGCGTTCGTCCCGGCACCCGCGTCGGCCCACAGGATCGAGTTGACCAATCCGCCGCCGACATTCGGCAGCGCCAGCGGCACGCCGGCCACCGGTGGCGTGTTGAGGCCGTTGGTGCCCTGCAGGTAGCTCGCCCCGCTGACGTGCAGCGCGTTGGCGTCCGGCGCCGTCTTGATGCCCAGCGTGCCGCTGACCTGCAGGTTGGCGGAGGCGGTGATGAGCTGGTTGACGGTCAGCGGGCCGTCGACGGTGACCTGCTTGGTGCCGTACAGGTACAGCGGCGTGACCGCGCCGCTCGAGGTGCCGTTGGCCACCGAGAACTGCATCACGTTGTTGGCCGCGATGCCGCCGTAGGTGGTGAGCACGATGCCCATCGGCCCGGCGCCCACGTCGGACCAGTAGAGGCCGTACTGCGCCGGGCTCTGAATACCCGCCAGCGA
>Ga0126379_10000645_pt1 | contig 19538 bp, 18 predicted proteins | sample PanSoiMetPlot_24_FD_92640 | JGI IMG/M metagenome (GOLD analysis project Ga0126379, IMG submission 92640) | Tropical forest soil microbial communities from Panama - MetaG Plot_24 | ecosystem: Environmental > Terrestrial > Soil > Tropical forest > Bulk soil | place: Panama | collected 2016-02-17
ATCAATCTGTTGCTGCCGCCCTAGACGAATTGGTCGCCGCGGTCGGGCTGAGGCTTGTGGCTTGATTAGAATTAGAGCTAACGAGAACAGAATCCTCGTTGGGGCCCCGTTAACCGACTAAGGCCGCTTGGTGTTTTCGAAGCAATTTCTGCCCGCATGTGAGCATGGCTTCGGTTTTTGGCGATTGTAAAGGTGGTGGCGGGATGATCCTGAATTCAAGGCTCAAACCCGATGAAGAGATTGTGTAAATTTCGCCACCCGGGGCGGGCCGTGAATTCAACAAGGGAAGGTTAGCATAAGAGCCAACCATCGAAGAAAGCCCAGAAAGGCAAGATTTAATGCTCTGAGTCGCCTCGCCTTAGAGGCAGAGGGATCTGCCCTGCCTTCCCACCCCAGCATTTCAGTGAATGCTACCGGATGTCGATTTTTCAGTATCGCTTCGAAGTCCGCGTAGGTCTGCGCAACAAAGTTCAGGTAATCGGGGATCAGAGCTGCGGTATTGTAGACCGGTATGATGATGCTGGCTTGGGGGGCGAAACTCGTTGCGGTCAAGAACCGTGGAATACAGTCTCTGACTCTCCTCTCAAAACATGGTTGACCGCTTCTACGCCCATCATGACCGAGTGATCCATATTGCCTATCTCATAACGCCAGGCTCCGAATCGGCCACGAGAATAGATGTCCTGCTTCATCAGTGCCGGCTGCAAAACACGCAAAGCTCGATCACGATTCAAGGTCGGGATGGGGTAAGAGTATTGGATTGTGCGATGATATCGCGAGATGATCCTTTCCCGGTCAGATTCCTCGAGAATTCTTACCCGAATCAGTCCCGCGATAATCTGATCGAGGATACATTCCGGATCAGGATTTTCGCCAGTGCGAAACGATATCTCACACATCAGCGAGCTGTAGCTCTCAGTATCCCCATGCGGAACATTGTTGGGTGAATAGTGCGAAAAATAGGTAGCGCGGTAACAGGGCATTTCCTTATCGGCGAAATAAATCCAGCACCGGCCGGTTTCGATTTTCTTCTTTAGGCCTAGGCCTGCGACGAGCAGATTGTTGTGATGCAGATCCTGGATTGCATCCAGCAGCATGCCGTCTACAGCTTTCATTCGCCGCACCAGCAGGTCCAGCGGCGCCGTTGAAATGAGGATATCGTACCTATCGCCCGTCCCGTCAGTAAAGGAAACGGTGCGGCGCGATGGATCCAGTTCGGCTAGTTCCTTACCGCGCTTCACTTTGTCGGGGAATTGGTTGGCCATACGGCGGTAGATTTCGCCGGTTCCTCCGTGTAGTGGGAACCGAAACTTGCTGTTCGGACCCCAGCCCACATCGTCGCGCTCAAAAAGCACGTTCTCCAGTAGTCGCTTGAAGTCTACGACCGCCACGCGTTCACCAATCCACGATTTGGACATCTGTTCGAGCGGCGTAGTCCAAACCTTCGAATTGTAGGGGAACATGAACGCTTCAGCGATGCCTTCTCCGAAGGTCTCGAGAATCCAATCGCGAAAGTTCGTTGCGGTTCGGCCACAACCATTGGCTGAGGCTTTCGCGGCACCCAGTAGACAATTCAATTGAATCGATTTGGGCAAGTATCTGAGATTGTTTTGGAATGGATAAGGGACCCAATGTTCTCCTTTTACAATCCAGCTCTCTCGGATACGCTCGTGTACCTCTTGTCCTAGCATCCGATCAACGAGTTGGTCGAAGTAAGGGTAATGAGAAAAGATGACATGTCCACCCTCATCCCAAACGAAACCGTGCTTATCCATGTGGGAGGTGGAATGTCCTCCGACGTGGTCTGATTTTTCATACAGCAGCCACTTCTCATAACCCAGTTCGTGAAGGCGATAAGCCGCTCCCAATCCGGTCGGCCCAGCCCCGATAATGAGGATCCTCTTGTGGTTCATGAACAAGCGCGGAATTCAATTCCTAGGTATACGGTGCGCTCCAGGAGATACAACCCGCCAGCCACCATCGTGTTATTACCATCCTCAAAAGGCGCGACTACCGCAATTTTATCATCAGCAACCCTGTCAATTTTCCTATCCAAAATAACTGCTAGAGGTTCGACGGGCTAGGCCGCTTTGTCCTAACGAGTTGTTATGTCTGCGACGGCGGGAGAGCTGCTCCGGGTGGGTGACTCGTTGCTTTCGCGTCGCGGCCACTCGGGGGACGCATGCACGAAGATAGGACAGCGCAGGAACGCTACGTGCCTCGATTCAACTAATTGCAGTTCCACCCACCCGGCGGTGACGGTGCTTTAAAATCCTGAAAATTGTGATCTTTGCAGAGCACTTCGCAGAAATGAAGTTGTTTTGCCTAATAAGCTTGTGGAAAAAGCCGCTCGAAATAGGCGACCAATTCTTGGCTCATTGGCCGCAACGCGCATCCCTTTTCTGTTCGAGAGCCTCAGGGCGGCGTACGGCGGGGGTGTGGGCATGCACACTGGTGGTGGTCAGCGTGGTTAGATTACCGTTGCTGGTCTGCGGCGCGACGCCGTGCAGCAACCGGGCCGCTGGGAGTCGCGTCGGTTTGCCGATCGGGAATGGCCAGCACGCGGCGCAATCGGGCTGTTGTGCTGCAAGGGGCAGTCACGTCAGGTCTCCCACAGACCTTTGCTTAGAAAAGTTAAATAGGTAAGTTGCTGCGTCGATGCCGGTTACAACGTCGAGTTTGCTATGCGTGAAGAGTTCTTTAGGGGCATTTTCGAGATCGTGGCCCCCAGATTCGAGGCGCAATCGTTTTACGATGCGTCGTTCGCATCTTCGCTGGAGCCGAGTTGCTCTTGGAAGTTAACCCAAACTTCGGTATCACCCCAGCGGAATTTGATTGCACCCCCGCCGGGTCCGTGACTGTTGAACACGATGGTAAACGGATCAACCGCCTCGCCTAGCGACCGCTTCTTGGCCTTGATGCGTGCGAAGTCGTAACCTGCCGGGTAATTATCAGCCGATTGACCAATTTTTTGATTCAGGATGAGGAGCCAATCTTCCGCGGAGGGCAGCAGATATACCGAATAGGTTCCAGCAGGAACAACCACATTATCGATTTGCAGGCAGACATTGGTGGTGAGGGAGGTTGCTTGTCCCCCACCGGACCCCCAAATCTTACCGTATGGTACCACCGCGCCAAAAATCTTCCGCTCCCGAGCCCTAAGCGGGCCATATTCAACGCTGACTCGCTTGCCGTCGGCAAACCCGAATGACACCCGCTGTCGCGGCGGATGGGCGGGATTCTGGCCGAAGAGGGAAGGCCCGCAAGTGATTACCAAAACTGTCTGCAATAGAAACCCTTTGGTTCTTGTCATATTAAGGACATGTCCGCGGTGTCAGCACGACCGACGATAGTGGCTGCTGGGTTAGATCCAGGGTGTCCAGCAGATCATTGGCACCCCGGTCCCGTTGTGTCAAAGGGGGGAGATGGAGAAGCGATTCGAGGAAAGTAAGAAAAGAAGAAAATTCATATTGCGTGTGGCTGATAATCCCCTTCTTTGAAAAGGGGGAGATGATGACTAAAGGCACGCGGATCCCCAGGCCATAAGTATCAACCGTCGGGGGCGGGACGTGATCGTAGAAGCCTCCAAAATCATCCCAGGTGAGGAACACCACCGTGGAAGCCCATTCCGGCCCCTGCATGATGGCGTTGATCTGCTGGACGGTCCAGTTCTCGCCAACGCAAGTGCTGGTGGGCGGATGCTCGCTGTAGACCGTTTCTGGCGTCAGCCAAGTGACCGTGGCAAGGTTGCCATTGAGCGCATCCTGAGCAAAATTGCTGGAGGGAAGGACATTGCTTTGCCAGAACGAGCCGAAGCGGATGTGTTGGATAGCATCCAGTGAGTTCCAGACGAACCCTTTAACGCCCATAGGTGCGGAGTAATAGCGCCAGCTAAAACCTACGTTCTGCAGCACATCGACCATGGTCTGAAAGTCGAAGCATGGGAACGGATGCGTTAGGTTGCCTTGAGCATCCATGACGTCAACAGTCGTTCCGGGGGGAGAGTCGCAACCCCAGACCGCTGGGGAACCCAAGGGATTGTTGATGACGCCCCCAGATTGGGCTGCCACCGAATATAAGTGATTAGGAAAGCTGGGACCGGACAGCGAGGAGAACATGTTGTCGGCCAAGGAGAAATTCCGGGCGTAGGCCCAGTAATTGGGGATGTCGGATTGCTGCATTTGCGTCATTCCTAGCATCAGACCATTCACATCTCCATCCCGGATCAAATTAAATTGATTCATTTTGCCGCCATTGACGGCTAGGCGAGAATCCTGCCAACCGTGGCCCAGGTCGTAGGGCAACTGGTCGGGAGTATGCCCGAGCAAAACTCTCGTGCCACTCGAGATGTCGCCAGAGGTTGCCCCATTGGCGCCAGGAAAAGTGCCGAAATAATTGTCGAAACTATGATTCTCCTTAATCAGGAAGACGACGTGTTTGATTGGACCATTTATGGGCGGCGAAGGCGGAACGGGAGAGGAACCACTGGCACCGCTGCATGCCGCCATGCCGAGTAAAGCACACATCAGCGCGCAGACTAGAGCCAGGTGCCAGAACAATGAGGTGTGGTATGGGGTCTTGCTCTTCGCTCGCGGCCGTTTGCCCATGCCGATGATACCTCCGGAACAGGCACGCCCCGTCACCAGCATCTCATAAAACGAGGTGATTGGAAAGTTGCAGTCTCTTCCAATGCAAGCATGAGCCTGGAACCGGGGCGTGAAGCAGGAAAGCTAAGTCTGCAAACAAATTGAGAAGTTTTTAGCGACAACGAAGTAAATGCGATTCGAGGCCAATGAACGAAAAGAAAGCTTACGGTTAATAGATCGGGTTGCTACACCGAGACGAAATTCTGTTCCGCCCAAATAAAGCGGTGGATAGGTTCTGACATCGCTTTCAACTATGCAGAGCGCCGATGTTACTCTGCCAACCACCAACAGCCACGAAATTCGTCTGCGCCGTATCAGTGAACCGGGCAAGAGCAGAAGACGCTATTCGAACAGGTGGGCCTTAGCCTCCCAAGAGGTTCGAACTGAATCGAAAATGCGGTGTAGAATCTGCGTTTGCGTGAACTGATTCTGAATGATTTAACCGTCTTTTGCCCTCAGCCGTGACGAACTTGGGCTAGTGTTCCCCGGGTTCCAGAGCAGCAGATCAGTCGATCTGACGTGTGGGTCTTTTAACTACTCGTATACGCGCCTCGGTATAATAGCACCGGTGTTTCTGGATAATCGTCACCGTTCGTTACTTGAGGCCAAAGGTTGAATCGTGCCCTTGCTGAGGCGGCTAAGCTACGTTGTCAATTACGTGTTTGGGCGGGATCTCGCAGGCCGTACAGTCGCCAAGCTTCCGGATGACATATTCCTGGTTAGCTATCCAGGGTCTGGTGGTCAGTGGCTGCGTAGGCTTGTTGGGAACCTCATGGACCCGGAACATCCAGTGACGGGAAAAAACATCATGCAGCGGGTACCGGATTTGTATCACCTATCCCGGCGCGGGTTCGACAAAACGGCTCGCCCGCGCGTGATTTTTAGCCACGAGTGCTTCGACGCGACTTGCCACAACAATTTGGTTTACCTTGTCCGGGATCCACGGGACGTTGCCGTATCAATTTACGAACAGCGGCGCAGCGGCACCGCAATCAGATCTTCCCAGACCCTGGAACAGTTCGTTTCCGCCTACTTCATGAGAATGGACGAGTACCAGGGTGGCTGGGCTGAACACTTTTCTGGCACGATCAAGGAAAAACAAGGGTTCTATTATTGCAGCCGCTTGAAGGAGGAGTTCTTAGGAACTCCTGCTTCCTGGGGAGAAAATGTCATGAGCTGGTTAGGCGCGCTCGGAAACGATCCCAAAGAACTAATGACAGTTCGATATGAAGATCTTTTCTCCGATCCTGAAAGCAGCCTGAGAAGGCTGTCCGACTTCTTGAAGCTGGGGTCGTCTCCAGAGAAGATACGCGCAGCGATCAGCATTAGCCGGTTGAGCGAAACCGATAGTGGGCCGGAGCAGCCAGGCAAATGGGTAACGAGGCTACCATCTTCGAGTGTTCGGGAAATCGAGTCGGCTTGGGGTCCGCTGATGGCCGTCTTGGGATATCTGCAGAGTTCTGAGAGCACCGTGTGCCGAACGTTTGGTGAGGGCAAGCTGGGCGTTCCCCTGTGAGGTCCGTTGGAATCGAGAGCCTTGCATGCATACCCCCGGTCACCTACCAATTCCAGTTTTTGCGTTTTCAACGGCGATGGGTAACGAGGACGGAGCCATCGCCGGGAGGCGAGCGGATCGCGGTGATGCTCCAGAGAGAGCACAAGATGAGCAAGTCGGAACAAGGCTTGGCGCAACCATGGTTCATGACCGCCTGAAACATATCAACTTCGTTCGACCTGCAAAGTCAAAGTAATGGACAATCGCGCTACCTACGCAATAGCCTGGCGAGAGTTGACATGTACGTTTTATGTAAAAGCTCATCACGATTTCAGTGGAAAAGACCTGGTCACGTGGGCCGAATGTATGCAAATTTTGATAGAGAAAAGGGAAGAAAGTACAAAGATTGGGCAGCCATAAGAGCTGCCAAATAGAGTTTATGATTTCAGGAAACCTATTAGGAAATCGATCTCCGATGGTTAGCGTGATTGTCCCCAGTTACAGCACTGCGCGTTATATCGCAGAAACGCTGGATTCAATCTTCGCGCAGACTTTCCACGACTACGAGGTCATTGTAGTAAACGATGGCTCGCCTGATACCCCGCAATTGGAGGAAGTCCTCGGGAAATACGAGAAGCGAATTCGCTATATCAAGCAGGAGAATCGAGGGCTTGCCGGGGCTAGAAACACGGGCATTCGAAGTGCACTAGGCGAATTCCTGGCTTTTCCGGATAGTGATGATATTTGGCTGCCGTGTTTTTTGGCCGAGCAGATGAAATTCTTTGAGGAGAATCCATATTTGGATATGTCATGCGCGGATTGTGTTTATTTCGGCGACACTAATTTGAATGGTACGTCTTGGCAGTCGCTTGACCCCATTGAGAGTCCGGTAACCCTGGAGAAGATCCTGCCAACTCACGGAGGCGCCTTTGCCTCATTCGTCCTGCTTCGAAAGGAAACCGCTTTGAGGGTCGGTTTTTTTGACGAGGAGCTCCGCCTTTTGGAAGATTATCATTACTGGCTCAAATTCCTGTCTTGCGGCGGCAGGCTCGCGTACTTACGAAAGGTACTCGGCAAACGAAGAGTTCATTCTGAGAGCTTAACCTACGATCAAGACGTAGTCGTTCCTCACGCGCTCACAGCGCTACAAAAGTTTGTGGCCACCTTGGATCCATCCAGCACGGAGGCCTCCCTTGTGCGCAGAGAGATTGCCTCCGCCCGGTCCCAATTGGCCTTGAAAGTGGGCAGGCGCAGGTTGGCGATGCGCGATTACGAGGGAGCAAGGAAATCCTTTGTGGAAGCCCAGGCTGCCGTTCCTTCAAAAAAGGTCCGATTTGCCTTGTTGGGGTTGCGCTGGGTTCCGGGGTGGACCCGTTGGGCGATATCACGCTGGGATGAACACAGGGGTGTGAGGCTCCGATGAAGAAACCTTCCAGCAGCTTCAGTGCACAGATTTGGCCTATCCTGTTGTCTTTGCAGAACCACTACCAGGCGATTCCGACGTCGTTTGCAACGATCACGAGATCGCCTCCTGTTTCTTCCCGCTGAGACCTCGCACGCGGGTCAGCGTTGCGCTAAGGGAAGAGCCCTTGCGACAAGTAAGCGCATGTATGACGAGCAAACGGGAATTACTAGGGGCTAGCCAGACGGGTGATGCCTAAGAAACTTCGATGTGGAAAGGAAGATGACTAAGGCGTGATCTGGAATAAACTGATGTTTTCGGCTAAATATGTTCTCGGCAGGGACGTCGCCAGTAGGATGGCCAAAGTCTTGCCCGAGGCGGTTTTCCTGGTTTCTTTTCCCAAATCGGGAAACACCTGGACACGTTTCCTGATTGGTAACCTAATCCACCCCGAAGAGCCCGTCACTTTCGCGAATGTCGACCAAATTGTACCCGATGTATATGGAACGGCGCGGAACGATATGAGAAAAGTTCGCCCCCCTAGAGTTTTTAAGAGCCACGAAGCATTCGAGCCCAGGTACCGGCGAATCATTTATGTCGTTCGCGATCCGCGGGACGTGGCCGTGTCCTCGTACCATTTCGCACGAAAGGGGCGGCACATTAATGACTCCCTATCCCTCGAAACCTACATTTCCACGCAGTTCTTGAAGCGCGGCCATACCTTCGGAAGCTGGGGTGAGCACGTAGGAAGTTGGCTGGCGAACCCGTTGAATATATCTCAGCTGGTTCACCTAACGTACGTCTCGGGAAGGACATTCGCGTCAACCGATTTGGCCCGAACGCATTCGTTAGGGACTCGAGAGCGCGGTCGCGAATTCCTGCTGTTGCGGTACGAAGATTTCCTCGAAAAGCCTGAACAGGAGTTGAGCAAGGCCGCAGAATTTCTGGGTCTTCATGCCTCGCCGGGAGCACTTGCCAGATCCGTGGAGTTGAGCGCGGCGGATAAGATGAAAAAACTCGAACGGATGCAGAGTGATTTATGGGGCACGACTAAACAGGGCCGCAAGGACATCAACTTTGTTCGAGAAGCGAAGTCGGAACAGTGGAAAAAGAGTTTGTCGGCTGCGTCAGTGGCAGAGATCGAGTCTAAGTGGGGCCACCTCATGGATTTGTTGGGCTACCAGCGCGGCGTTTCCTTATCGAGTAATGCGGAGCTTAGCCCGCAGGACAAGATCCGCGACGCCGGTGCGCAGCAGCCAGACTCCGTAGCGTAGGGACGGAGGCAAAATCTCTTTCTTGATGAATTTAACTTAGCCGCGTCCCCCAGCTGCGCTTACGGCCTTCCTACGGGACAATAGATAGCGGGCGGTCCAACGGGGGAAGATCCTGAGAGCGTAGAGAGCTAGTAGGATTCTCTTGTCGCGATAATATGCATTTGCCTGTGCCAGGTTCTCAGCCGCCTTATCGAATGCCTGACTTGACAGGCCTTCGTAAGCGTCCATCATCGCAAGCTCGGCTTCCAAGGCCGCAATCTCTCGATCCAGCAAGGACAGTTGCGCAACAGTCAAAGGAAGCTTTTTGCCTAGCCGGCGCAAGCATTCGGCTTCGTTGCTAGTTATATCTCGGGCCCCGAGTTTACCTGTCGCCCCGGCGCCGTGCTTGCGGTATTTCACCAATGCCTGCTTTGTGTAACCTATGGCGCCATGCGAGAAGCAAAGCCGTATGCAGAAATCGAGATCTTCACCAACACGAAGTTGCTCGTCAAACAATCCTACCTCGATAGCTTTGGCGCGCCGAACCACGGTGGCAGAAGGCAGCTGACTACCTTGCCTTCGGAGCATCTGTTCGAAGTTCAATAGCGGGTTCACGCCCGGACTCAGCATTCTCCGCAGGTTGGGACTTCCCATCAGCTCACCGAAACGTATGACGTCCGCGATTGCGGCCGCTGCTCTGGGGTTGTGGTCAAGAAACTGCACCTGTGCCTCAAGATATTTAGGCAGCCAGATGTCATCACTGTCCAAGAATGCAAGCAACTCACCACACGATTGCTGAATAGCGAAATTGCGCGCTGCAGAGACTCCGTGATTGGACTGTTTAAGGTAACGGATACGGCCCGCGTAAGGCTGGAGCACTGTCTCCAACTGAGGCGTATCCGGCGAACCGTCATTGATCACGATTACTTCGAAATCCTGAAATGTTTGGCCAAAGATCGACTCCAGCGCCTCAGAAATATACCGCGCAGCTTGGTAGGCAGGCAGGATCACACTGACCCTTGGTGGAAGACTCGAGGGGCTTCTCTTTTGGCCCGTGTCATGCATAGTCACCTTGTCGCTCTCCGGTCGACTATCAAACTTCATAACCTCACGCCAGAGTTCAAAGATGTGGACATTTAAACGCTAAAAAATCATCGTTCAACGCAGAAATCTTCGTAAACCTTGCGATTAGACCCTAAATATCTTTCAGAACAGGATCGACAAAGTCGAAGGGTACTTGACCGCAGGATCGTCAGGAAGCTCATGAACGATTCGCACTCCCTTCGGGCTGGCTTCGACGATCAGTGTCGGCAATCTATCCTTAAGCCAAAGAAGAGCTGGTCTCTGACGGCGCTGCCTTCCTGGCCTTCTGCGCCGCACGGAAATAACCAAAAAAGAATGCGAACTGAAGCTGGTGTAAGAAGGAATCCGTGCGCCGACCCCGGAGGCCGAGCAGAACCGTCTTCCAGACGTTCCCGAGAGCCGATCGATACCTCCATCGTGGTATCCCAAGGATGCGCGGCGTGTGGGGTCCCTCTCGTTCCCTTAGAAAGGACCACCAGCCCAAGCCATAAAAATGCTGTCGCAGGTAGTGCTTTGAGAAACGCTCGGCGGACGGGCAGTGGTAAAGCAGGGCACTGGGGTAGTAGATGATCAATTCTTTTTGCTTACCTAGGCGCTGCACCATGTCGGTCTCTTCGCCGGTATTGAGCTGGTCCGGCTTTTTCCCCATGTCGGTTCGGAATAACCCATATTTTTCGAAAGCTATTCGCTTGAACATCATGTTCGCACCGATGCCGATCAGTCTTTCATCGCTCTCCCTGTAGAAGATTACCGAAGTTCCGCGATCGAACTTCCCTACTGGGCCGGCATAGGCCTTGTCCCACCAGGGGGGACGAGGCATGTTCTCGTGCAGCAACACCCTGCCCCCCACGCATACAGGATCGTATTGCTGGAACGCACTTCTCACTTGTGTCAGCCACTCGCGGGAGACCACGACATCGTCGTCGATGAAGGCGATAATTGGACCGTGCGACACTTGAATTCCGTGGTTGCGGGCGTAGGATAGGCCGGGAACCGGCTCGAAAAAATATTTCAGCGGCAAATTGGTTCCATGGCTCTTGAAAGTTCTTACGGTTTCCGCGGTTGGGTCCGATGAATTATTGTCGATGACGAGCAACTCCCACAGGAGGTCGGAAGGAACAGACATCCGCGCCAGAGCTTTGAGCGTGTTCGCCAGACTTTCGCAGCGATTGTACGTGCAGATAATCACGCTAATCAATGGCGCGGCTACCTTCGTTTTAATCATGCCTCAATTACATGCCCCCCTAATCCATTTACTGCATTGGTGCTCGACGCGACCTATTGAGCTTCGCGCCCCCCTTCTCCATCTCTCCTAAGCTATTTGCCGAATCTCTCCTAAGCTATTTGCCTAGAGATGGACCACTTTGGTCTTTCCACATCGGATGCATCTATGCCCCTGAGCCCAAGGTGCATCACCACACCCACAAGCCTTTCCCTTGTACCGATGACTCCGCGACCTATTCAAAACGCGGCTCAATAACCGGCTGTGCGGCTTAGCGGCTGATTTGGCCTCACAGTCCAACCACGGCAGATGCGTTACACGAGCTCCGGTCAGATGATGTCTGCGAACAAGCGTTCGATGCGCCGAAAAATCAACAACCCAGTAATAAATAAACAGACACTTACGCCGAACGAAATGCTCACCAAGCTCAAAGGAGCTCGGCTGCCCAGCAGAGCGTAGCGAAACCCAAGGACCATACCAGCCATAGGGTTCAAACCGACCAATATTTGCCAGCGTAGGGGAAGATAATGCAACGGGTAAATTACCGGTGTAACGAAGAGCCCCATTTGAATGCTGTAGGGCACAATATATTTGACATCACGGAACATGACATTGAGTGCCGAGAGAGCGAGTCCGACTCCACTCGCCGCAAGGAAACTTCCAAGAACAAATAACGGTAGCCAGATAAGCTGGGATGAAAAGCGTTGGTGGTAATGCAGCATCAGCACCACTACGAGGGCCAGACCCAGCAATAAGTCGAGCAACATCGCCCCTATAGATGCCAAAGGAATAAATAAGCGGGGGAAATACACCTTTGACACCAACTGCTGGTTACCAACCAGACTGTTGCTTGACTGGCTTACCGAATTCGCGAAAAAGGTCCAGGGGACCAGCCCAGCATAGACGAACAGTGGATATGGCGGCCCATCGCTGTGCACTGCAGCTATGCGGTTGAAGATTACGGTAAAGATCAGCATGGCCAGCAAGGGCTGCAAAACGGCCCAGAGGACACCAAGCGCAGTCTGTCGGTAACGTATCTTGATGTCGCGCCATGCCAAAAAGGCAAGAAGCTCGCGGAAGTGGAAAATCTCGTCGAGGTCAAATGGTTGCAATCCCTTTCGGGGTTTAATGACAATCTCAAAAGTGGAAGACATAAAATGTTCAGCCTACTTTCAGGTGTACCGGACGGTAACGACCGGCTATGCTGCCTCGATTGCGCCTTAATAAAGCCTGTCACAAGCGTGCCGAATTTGTCTATACATCTTGGCGATATGCTTGGCCCCCGGTTGCTTTCCCGCTGGTATCATGCTCTATGCAACTTCCTTGCCATTGCGGGAAATCCGTTAATCAGCAGGTTATTCTAACCCGCCTGCCCCCCGGACGTTGAAGAACGGTGCAACCAACCTTGAACAGAGCCGATTTGCCAACCCGGCTTTTCATTTGCAATCCGGTACCAAATCATGAACTGTGACTAATCGCCGTCGAAACCGCCCATCGCATCTTTTGCGGGGCTGGTTCGGCTTATCGCTAGTCATCGAACCAATTTCTGCTGGTTTCCGATAAAATCGATCTGTTCGATTTGCATCATCCGTTCCATTTGCATCAAAAAATTAGCTTGGAATCGAGGATGGGATCAAATGCTGCCGATGATTGAAGCCAGAAGCCTATCCAAGAAGTACCGACTGGGTACCTCGGTACACCGTTTCGACAGGTTATCGGATCGAGTTGGGGAGGGCATGCGCAAAGCTTGGAATGCAATGCGAGGAAATTCGTTGGACGGCCAACGGTTGCGAGAATCCTTTTGGGGGTTGCGCGATGTGAGCTTTGACGTTCGGGAGGGTGAAGTAGTGGGTATCATCGGTTCCAACGGAGCGGGAAAGAGCACCTTGCTCAAGATTCTCTCCCGCATAACTGATCCAACATTCGGCTATTGCAAGCTACGGGGTCGCTCCGCCAGCCTGCTCGAAGTCGGTACCGGTTTCCACCCGGACCTCACTGGCAGGGAGAACATCTACCTGAACGGCAGCATTCTTGGTATGAGCAAAAGTGAGGTTCAAGCGAAGTTCGACGAGATCGTTGCCTACTCTGAAATAGGTAGATTCCTCGACACGCCGGTGAAACGTTATTCGAGCGGAATGTACGTGCGTCTCGCTTTCGCGGTGGCCGCCCACTTGGAGCCTGAAATCATGATAGTTGACGAAGTACTGGCTGTTGGCGACATGGCATTTCAGAAGAAGTGCTTGGGGAAAATGAGCGATGTCAGCAAATCCGGACGTACCATATTGTTTGTCTCACACAATATGTCAGCGGTCCAGAATCTGTGCGGAAGGGCTATAGTGCTGGGGCAAGGGAGACTGACCTTCGATGGCAGCACACAAGAGGCGATCGATCATTACGTTCACACTGTGTACGGTGAGGGGAGGTCCGGATCTCACATTATTGACTTAATGAAAGAAGGGCGGCGCGCAGGACAACGTACTCCTCTTTTGAAAACGCTCGAGCTTTATACGGACGAAGGGCTGCCGGCGAAATGCTTATCGTACGGCGCTTCGTTCATAGTGCATACACGTTGCCGTCTAGACGAGCCCGTTCCGAACGTCAGCATTCGTGTGTCTTTCAACACTCTCGTAGGGGAATGTGTGTTTGTCGCAGACAGCGGTTTTGACCGTGCTTGCGTGATCGAGGAGCTTGCGGGCGAGCGCGTTTTTGTTTGTGAAGTACCGAGTCTTTCTCTGATCCCGGGCGAATATATGATAAATGTGGCGCTTTGTGCCCGCGGTTCCGCCATCGACCGGGTTGAGGATGCCACACGTTTTATGATACTTCCGGCCGACTACTATGGCACAGGGACGCTACCGAAATACGGACGCTGTGTGCTGCCACACCGTTGGTATATAAAGGATGAGACTAATCTGCTGCTTGCAGCTGGTGGCGCTTCGGCACTTCCGGGTACAGACCAGACTGCTTCGGTAGGGACGAAGGGAGGCTCGCAAATCGATTGATCCTGATCCTTGCCGATCGTGACCCGTCATTTGCGATTATAGAGACCTACGAGTACGAGGGGTCTAGCGCTCAAAATGCGGTTGGCTTGACATAGCTGAATCCTTAACCCTAGAGTGGAAACTCGCTGAACGCGAAAGCGGAGCGTGTCAGCTCGTGTAAGCACCAAGCGGGGTGGGAGTGGAGCCCTTCAATACCGGAAACATGATCATGAACCGATATGTGCGCAGCTTGCGATCTTTTGCGGCCCGGGCACGGGGAAGGTTTCGTCGGAAGTCAGATCCACGAAAACTCCTGTTGGAGCGTATGCCCCGGGGTTCGGTCTGCGCGGAAATAGGTGTTTTTAAAGGAGACTTTTCTGCCGAGATTCTCAGAGTGGTGCGGCCTCGTGTCCTCCACCTGATTGATCCCTGGAAATATGAAACGAGCGAGGATTATAAGCAGTCCTGGTACGGAGGTGAATCAGGCGTTAATCAGAATCACATGGATGGCCTTCACCAAGCGATCCTGGATCGATTTAGACGGGAGATAGCTTCTGGACGGGTAAAGATCCACCGCTCAGCCTCTGCAGATGCAGCGGCACAATTTGTGCCTTCCTATTTTGACTGGGTTTACATTGATGGCAATCACTTGTATGAATTCGCGAAGCGTGATCTCGAGGCTTACTATCCCAAGGTTAAGCCAGGGGGATTTCTCACCGGAGACGATTACGGTCCAGGCGGATGGTGGGAAGGCGGAGTCCAGAGAGCCGTTGACGAGTTCATTTCCCTGGGGCAATGTAAGCTCCTTGCCGCCACAGAGCGCCAATTTATACTCCAAAAACCCGCCGGACAAGTGTGACCAACTCAAGTTTACTCAGGTTCTGCCTCAATGGTTCTTGAAATATGAAATAAAGGGCGCTCCGGTCACGAGCGTGCCCCTCTAGTTAACGAGATGCCCACCATTATAGAGGTGATACGGAGCACATGCCACAAACTCCTGCACCGGAACGCGGACATTGTATTTCGCAACCGGGAGGGCAATGTCGATTATGACTTCGTACTCCCGGCTCGTCGCACTCTGCCGGGCGTGAGTGCCATGGTGCGCGCTAAGAACGAGTCGAGGAAGGTCATCACTTGTCTTTCATCGATTTTGCATCTCTTTGATGAGATCGTCTTCGTCGATAATGGCAGTGCTGACGATACGCTGAATCTAGTTACGCAGTTCAAAGCCGAACGCGATCGGTACGACATTCTGACGATCTTTCGATACCCGTATGCCATCGCGCGGTGCGGCGACGAGCACCGGATGACTCCTAGCAACTCGCTTCACAGTCTGGTTTATTACTACAATTGGTGTCTCTCTAAATGCCGCTACGAGTACGTCTTCAAGTGGGATGCCGATATGGCGGTGGCGACGAATGGTACGGGCGCGCTGCGTGATTTGTTCAAGACACTACGCACGCAGGAGCCCACGATCTGGTCGATTCCCGTACAAACAATTTACCGGGGCGGCAACCGAGTCTGGTATGCGGCTCGAGGAGAGATTAACACGGAGCCCAGGCTCGCACCCAACCGTGCCGCGGTACGCTACCATAAGGCGCGACACTGGGAGCAACTGCGGAGCCAGGTGTACATTCAACGTGAGCGCTTCCAGCCCGTGTGTATTTACGAGCTGAAGGACGTGGCCGAGGACGAGTTTTCGCACTGGAGCAATGTGGATTTCCCCACAGAACGAAAACGGCTTGAGTGGCGCCACTTCCAGCAGCTGAAGCAGGGGGAAGTGCCAGACACTTTCGAGCGATTGAGTGGCGACTTCATCGAACAGGTCTACAAGGAACCTTCGTCTTGACGGTTGGGAGACGAGTGTGGGAGGAGTATGCGTTTACCTATGTGGATGGCTAAATACGTCGAACCGGCAGCGCCGCGGCACGCGCTGGTTCGTGAAAGAGTCTGGGTTTTAAAGGAGCTTGCGACTCACTGTGACTCTAAGTACAGCATAAATGAATTCTTCGGGCTGCGTTGCATCTTCTTTCATATTCCGAAAACGGCGGGACTTGCTGTGAGTAACGCACTGTTCAACAATCGCGCCGCCGGTCATATCGACGTCGAGACTGCGAAGGTTCTGGTCGGTGTTTGGCGGTTCCCGTACTTTTTCAAGTTCTGCTTCGTGCGCAATCCGTGGGACCGACTAGTTTCCGCCTACCACTACTTGCGCAAAGGTCACCCAACCTCACCCATCGCTCACACCCTCATGCGAGGTGCCAGCTTTGCCGAATTCGTCACGGAGACGTTGAGATCCCCAGCCGTCGCAAGAGAGTTGCATATTCGGCCTCAATGTTCATTTGTCGTAGATTCTCGGGGGGAACTGGTAGTGGATTTCGTTGGGAGATTCGAGCACTTGGAACGCGATTTCGAAACGGTCGCTCGTCGCCTTGGGCAGGCACGCAAGTTGGAGGCTCACAATCAGTCATTGCACCAGGATTACGAGAGTTATTACGACGATCAGACTCAGAAGATTGTCGCGGACTTCTACAGACAAGATATCGAGCTCTTCAACTATCGTTTTGCGCACTCGGTTCCGGCCAAACTGGCCGCTTCGTCTGACTCCCGAGACAATGTACGTTGATAGCCCATGTTGATCCTTCACCGATCTCATTTAGGCTCGTGGCGAGAGTGCGGTGGCAGCAAAGACGAAGGGTAAAAACGTACCCTGGGATCGCAACCGGTGACGGAAAGGCGCAGGTAAAACAGTAAGAGCACCGGGTGCATTTCTATTTGGCAGATTCCAAGTTTCTTCGACAAAGCTTCCACGAGTAGGCAGAACACTCCATCGCCGACTCGTTATGGGGCGCGAAGCTGCTACCAGCAGCAACGCAGCAACGGGAATGGACACCACGCCGCAGAGCGAGTATTGGCTTTCAAATGAAACGTAGAGCGTGCTGCCACCCGTAGTCGAGCTTATCTGCTGCCAGAAGTTTCCAGCTCTTCGGCTCTTCGAGTGGTGGCCTTGCTAAGAACATGTTAAAAGAACGACTTCGGACATCGTCGACCGCCTATTAATCCTGCTAGAACCTCGTATTGGCCAAAACTTGGCGGGTGGCGACAAATGCGTGAATTCGCCGATGCCCAAGTAGGTCATGGCCTGTGCGGAGGGATACGAGCTAGGCAAGCGAATGCGCCTTCCTGAAGGCAATGTCTATCGTCCTACGGATCCGTGGCTCGATGGAGTCGAGCACCGAATGAATCCTAACACGGAGTTTCGCCTTTGATCCGATTTTCATGGTAGAGAGCGAATATCCGCATTTCTGCATGAGGTCACCAGCCACGTACTCAACTGTCGCGATCGCAGTTGAGGAGAGCTCTTCGTTCCATCCGTCGGGCCGACCCTTCCTCAGAAAGCCTGGTTGAGTCCGCCTCAACATTTCGTATCCGCGGATGTGCTTGCCGCCCTGCTGCATCCTATCCATGCAGCACGCGTCCAGCGCTGCACGGCAGAACTCGAGATCTTGGGGCAGCTCGAGCCAAGCGAAAATGTTTTCGAGAGTCTTCCCTCCATCGCTCAAGAGATCTTCATAGCGGACTTCGTAATATCGCCGGGTGAGGACTCCGATCTGACGTCCGAGTGCGACATCGGAACGCCAGCGCAAAGCATTGTGAACGACGTTTCTCGACGCCCAGTGCGAGGCCCACGAGCGCGCAGCCACCGCGACCGAGCTGACGACGCTGCGAGGATCGCGGATGATGTGAACGAAACATGCTTCTGGCAGCAGTCGGAGTATGAACGGTGCATGACACACGTGATCCGGCGTTTTCTCCAGGACGACCGTCGCACCGGGGTGAATGTCGGCAATTTTCTTGAGTACCATCTCGGCAAAGGCTGCACACAGGCCATAAAAATCGTCGTCCGAGAGCAGGCGAGTCATGCCGATGTCCTGTCCCAATGATTTGTACCGCTCCCACGCTCGCCCGAGGTGCCCGAGATATCCATTAAAAAGATGCGTTTCCTGTGTCGTAGCAACCTTCGGATGTTGAGCGAGAAGCACCTGAAGCCAGCTCGTACCGCTTCTTGGAGAACCGACAACGAGAACATATTTGCGCGACATCATCCCATCAGAATATAGCGGATTCGAAGCTCCTATCGACTTGGTCAGTCCATCTGGTTTATTTGAATCTTGCATCGACGATAAAGAGTCAACCATGACCTAGCGTTAGTAGGCAACACTACCAAAATGCCCGTTTCCGAGGGATGCAATATGCTCCCAAGTTTCGACACCCTCGGCAGAAAGATAAAAGAAAACCGTTAATGAAGAAGATTAACATCAACAGACGCAATCGGAAAAATGCAAAGGTCAGAGGCTGGCGATTAGCTTGGATTTGGGCGCTCGATCGGCGCGAGGGGCCTTCGAAACGGCGGCGCATTCTGCCCTGGGATCGAGTAGCCGGACCCCATTGCTGAGGCCCGGCCCTCTAAGAAGCGGACTGAGTAGCCGACCCGCATTGCTGGGGGCCAGCCCTCTAAGAACCGGACATGCAACTTTCGCTTCATCCGGCTCAGGCCCTTCGGACGCCTCCTTTTTCGGGGAGACGCGGTGGCGATACGGAAATGCGCTGGCGGTGAACCCTGTCGTGGCATTCTGGATGGAGTAAGACGCGGTTGTGTGCACCCTTGGTGCCACCCTTAACGCGGGGGACGCAGTAATGGAGGCGCCATCCCGTAATCCGGGTGTGATCCGCATGTTGCATAAGGGGGCAGATTCCGCGCTGGGAGTGCCAGAAGAAGCGAAGTTTTTGAGTACCCCGAAACGTGGCCGACATGTGATCGTCTTCGCGTTTCTCGAAGTATGTCTCATAAGCCGGATCGTAAGGGATGGCTTCGCCTTTGACCTTGATGTGTCGTTGAATGGGCGTGCTACCGGCGAACAGCAAATGCACTTTACGTGGTATGCCTTCGTCGTCGCACGATTCTCCGAAAAAGACCCAATTGTTCTGTTTCTGCTGCTCAAAATACTTCTGTTTGATCCAGCGTCCAGACTTCTTTGGATGCCTTCGCCGGGCCCATTTACACAGACAGAAGAAGATAGCGTGGTCCACACGTTGGAAAGCGCGCTTACTCACCACATGCCGGTGATAGTTGGCCCAACCTCGTATTTTGGGATTGAGCCGATTAATCAGCTCGGCGGCAGTCAGGCCCAAACTGCTTTTGATTATCGTTCGGATGCCATCCAGGAAGGTCTTGACGCTCTTCTTGGAGGGCTTGATGAGCAGTTTCCCGTTAGGGTATTTGCGCACGTTTTGCCCGAGGAAATCAAAGCCCTGCTCCAGGTGCGTGATGACCGTCTTCGTTGGCGAAAGTTCCAACCCGCGTTCTTGCAGAAATTCCTTCACGAGGGGTGTCACTTCGTCTTCCAGTAGCTCTTTGGTTCTACCGGTGATGAGGAAGTCGTCCGCATAGCGAA
>Ga0126379_10000646_pt1 | contig 19518 bp, 7 predicted proteins | sample PanSoiMetPlot_24_FD_92640 | JGI IMG/M metagenome (GOLD analysis project Ga0126379, IMG submission 92640) | Tropical forest soil microbial communities from Panama - MetaG Plot_24 | ecosystem: Environmental > Terrestrial > Soil > Tropical forest > Bulk soil | place: Panama | collected 2016-02-17
GCTGGCGGCGAGCTTCGCGGTCGCGAGCGCGGCCGGCGCGGTGACGGTGAAGCTCGCGCGCGTGTGATCGCCCGGCGCGGCGAGTCGGAACGGCTGCGCGGCGGGCGTCACCGTCCACCCGACCGGCGCGCCCAGGCGCACCGTGCCGGCCGTGTGCGCGCGGGCGGCGGTGAGCTCCACCGTCACTGGACGCGAGGCGCCGGGCGGAAAGAGCTCGACGCCCGCCGTGAAGCGCAGCGAGACGGGCGAGATGACCGTGAGCCGCCGGCGCAGGGCCGGCGCGGCATCAGAGCCCTGCGTGCCGCGTCCTGCGGGATCCGTGGCGGCCGTGGTGCGCCGCGCGCTGGCACCCTGGCGTGCCGCCGGCGGGCTCTGTTCCCCGGGATCGGCGGCCGCCATCGGCTCGCCGGCGATCACCAGCGTCTGGCCGCCGACTTCGAAGACATATTCGATCGGGAACGCGGGCGGGTTCTCCGGCCGGCCGATCAGCGACGGGTCGTCCACCTCGAACAGACCGGCGGTCCCGTCCGCGCGCAGCCAGTAGGGCTGGCTCGGCACGGCGCTGGCCGGCATCGTCTGCGACGTCTCTCGCACCACGGGCTGGTCCGGGCGCAGCGACACGGCCTTGCTGATCGCCTGGTGCACGCTCGGGTACCGCACCGCCATCCAGCGCACCGGGACGCGCGCGCGCACGATCGCCGAGTGGCGGAGCTTGAACGCTTCCCCGGGCACGACCTCGGCGCGATCCACCACGGTGTCGACCTCGAGGCCGAGGCACGCCTCGATGATGCGATCGAGCTGGTGGCGCTTGTCGCTCACGACGGGATCGGCGGGCAGCGCGGCGAGCCGGCGGCGGATCGCGAGCACCGCGGGCATGCTCGCGGCGGGATCCCTGGCGTTGAACGTCGAGATCACGGCGTCGATCGCCCGCGCGATCTCGGCGCCGCCCGGCACGCGATTCCACGTGGCGTCGACGCCGTCGAGCAGGTCGCCCGTGGCGGGGTCGCCGGCCAGCAGCACGAAAGGCTCGATGCGGGAGCCCTCGTTCACGGACGTCGCGTTGAGGCCGAACCCCTGCGTCTTGTGCATGCCGCGGCTCTTCACGGCGATCGACGCGAACGATTCGCCGGTCACCGGATCGCGCCCGCCGACCTCCACCTTCACGACGCCCGGCCCATCCGGCACGTTCGCGGGCGAGCCCGCGATGGGCACGCCGGCGCCGGGATTCGCCGCCGCGGCGCCGAGCCCGACGTTGTGAAAGATGCGCCGCGCCTGCCAGGGGCGCAGATCGCGGAGCTGCTCGGGAAACGCACCAGGATCGCCCGCGAGCTGGAAGGCCTCGACCGCGAGCACGGCGGACGCGGTGTGATGGCCGTGCGTCGGCGCGGGCTTCGGCGAGAACCGCGTGATGATCACGTCCGGGCGGAACTCGCGGATCACGCGCACGATGTCGCCGAGCACCGCCTGCCGATCCCAGACGCCGAGCGTCTCCTCGGCGTTCTTCGAGTAGCCGAAGTCCTTCGCGCGGGTGAAGTATTGACGCCCGCCATCCAGCCGGCGAGCCGCGAGCAATTCCTGGGTGCGCGCCACGCCGAGCGCCTCGCCGAGCTGCGGGCCCAGCACGTTCTGTCCGCCGTCGCCGCGGGTGAGCGAGAGATAGGCCGTGCGGTATCCGCGGCCGCGGGCCAGATATGTGATGACCTGCGTGTTCTCGTCGTCCGGATGGGCGGCGACATAGAGCACGCTGCCCAGGGTGGCGAAGCTCTTGAGCTGCTGCAGGATGGCGGCGCCCGTCGGAGGCTCGGCGGCGTGGCCGACGCCGGCCGAGCCCACCAGGGCAACCGCGCCCAGGACAGCCCAGAACGGCACATGGCAGAGGAGCTCGCGGAGGAACGTCGGGGAGGCCATCGACGGTTCACGATAGCACGGCGCGCGAGCAGGTGACCGGGGCCGGCGGCTTCGTCCGCCGCGAGCGCTGGCGCCAGCCGACGTCGGCGTGGGCGACCGACGTCTTGGGTCGGCGCGTCTTGACGCGCTCCGTCCGCCCGCCCTATGGTTAGGCGCCTCTGGTGGATCAACCGCGCACCGAGCGTCCGTGACGACGGTTTTCCCCGTGCACTGACATCATGATCTTGAACAAGAGCCAGCGCGACGTCGCGACGACGCTCTTCGGCAAGGATCCGTTCGCGAAACTCCAGGCCCACCTGCTGAACGCGACCGTCCGCGTCAACAACGGCGCGGCGTGGGGCTCCGGGGTGATCTTCTTTTGCACGGCCACGGATGCGTACGTGCTGACGGCCAAGCACGTGCTGCATACGTTGCTCAGCAAGACGGCGGAAGACGTTGGCACTCCGGCGGATGCCAGAACGGCTCTTCTGAAAGTGACCCCGAAACTCTTCTATGGCCCGCCCAAATTGCTGGAGCCGCCGAAAGACACCGCACCCGTCGTCGACATCGATTTCACCGGCTATGCGGACAGCGGCAAGACGTGGACCTACGACGCGTGCGTCTTGCGTCTGCGCAACGACGCGAAATTCCTCGAACACGCCAAGGCGTATGCCCTGATCAGCTCCGGCAATCTCAATGACTATGTCGCCGGCGTGAAGGCGCCGAACACCGGCATGCCATTCCTCAATGCCAAGACCTATCGGTTCGCCCAGCTCGGGTATGGAGACTCGCTCGACAGCCTGATCCCGTTCACCAACGACTATCCGAAGTACTCACAGAAGATTCAGTTCAAGGAGTCGACTCCCGAAGCCGCCGTCCCGCAGCGAGAGGTGTTTTCCATCGAACGAGTGGAGAAGCCGCGCGTGTCGTACAAGTTCGCGACGCACTCGAACATGTGCGTCTTGCTGACCACGTCGGACGATACCAGCAAGGATGTCCGGTCGACAGGAACCGGGGATTCGGGCGGGCCCTTCCTGGCCATCGACAAGGCGAAGAGCGTCGCTCGTCTGGTCGGCGTCACGACGGGGGCGAATTACTTCTACGACGAGGCGCTGAAGAAGACTCCGGACAGCAGACCAGACACCAAAATGTGGAACAACGCGGCGACCGCGGTGACGTCCGAATTCCTGGACGCCTGGGCCCCGATCATCATGACGGGGTACGACGTGAAAGTGTATCAGTGGGGCGCCGGGGTGCCCACGACGGGCCGGAGCCTGGTCATCGTTGGCCTCGACAAGGATCGCGAGCTTCACATCCGGGTCTTCGACTGGAGCGAAGTGAGGACCGACGTGGACAAGAGCAACGTCCCCGAACCCAAGAAAGAGGCGTTCGCAGCGCTGGAGCAGAGGATCCAGTCGGTGGTCGAGAAGCGGACGTGGGACCTCAAGGTGAAGACCGAGATCATCAACGCGGCGATCCCGATCGCCACCCAGACGTAGCCCGTCACAACGGGGAGACGGGACATGCCCGGAGTCGACCTCGATCCCCAGGTGAAGGCCATCGGCAGGCTCGTCGGGCTGCTGACCGACAGCGACGCGGTCAACACCGACTGGTTTGCTGCTCCCTGGGCCGAGCTGGCGGGCATCCCGAAGCGCGTCGAGGAAGTGCTCGACGTCCTCGACGCGGTTTTCGGACCGGCGACGGCGGACGGGCCGCCGGTCTTTCCCGAGGCCCAGTGGTATCCGATTCGGAATCCGCTGCGGAACAACGTCCCGACCAGCTTCTGCGTCGTGGCGCCGAAGCCGACGGCCGGCATCGCGAGCGGCGTCGTCGGGGCGGGCGTGCTGGCGCCGTTCGGCTACCAGGACCTGACGCTCACCGCCTACGGGTTCCTACCGCTGTTCGAGCTGTCGACCACGGCCGAGCCAGAGTTCGTCGTCGGCACGCACGCCACGCAGGTCGGCTTGCGCGTCACCTCCTCCAGCACGTTCTCCGCCAACGGCGGCGTCACCTTCAGGGCAATTGCGCTGGATGCCCAGATCGTCCTGTCGAGTCCGCCCGTGGCCCGGTCCCTGGAATTGACCTTCGAAGATCTGCAGATCAACGGCGTCGCGGCTCCTCCGTCCGCCTCGACCTATGACTCCTTCGAGAAGGTCGTCAAGAACATCTCGGCGATCGTCGAATGGGTCGCCGCGGTCATTTTGAACGGCACCTACTGGCTGAACACGTACGTCGGGCACTCCGCTTCCACGGTCGGCGAGCTGCTGACGTCGGCCGGCATCTTGAGGATCGTCACGAGCGGGGACGAGCCCGATGCCACGCAGAGCTACGAGCTCGCCTCGGAGTACCTGAGCGGCAATCCTCCGGAGCGGATCGCCGAGGACTTCATCTTCGCCTTGATGTCGAGCCTGTCGGAATCGGAGGATCCGCTCGTCCCCGTTCCCGGCGGCGGCATCTTCGTCGCCCGGCGGGCGAGCAGCGGCAACATCGACGACTACGGGCTGCGGATCGCCGCCGACCTCGCGCTGAGCTCGAAACCGGCGGGCACCGGCAGCGCATCGCCCGAAGTCGATCTCTGCCTGGGCACGTGGTTCTCCGGCGAGACGTCGACGAGCAACTGGATCACCGAGATCACCAGGTCGAGCGGGGTTCCGCTCGCGCCCGGCCTCTCCGTGTTTCTGTTGCGGCGCGACGTCTCCAGGAACGCTCCAGTGCTCACCTTCGTGCCGAGCTTCGAGCTGACCAGCGTCGGGATCGACATCAGGGGAGGCGGCGACGCCCCGCTGGTCAACGTCGATGGCTACACCCTGCGCGGGACGGAGCTTCGCGCCAACCTCAGCTCGACCGACTGGTCCTACGGATTCGCCGCGCGCCTCGACAAGGTCGGCTTTCCGCTGGGCACCAAATTCGACGGCGGCAGTCAACCGTCCGGTTCCAACGGCGTGGCGCAGAACCTGCTCGCCTCGAGCGCCCAGACGGGCGCGCCGGGCGAGACCAGCGCAGTCAATCCCGGCTTCTCGGCCGAAGCCGGGTACATCAAGGGATTCGCCCCCCGCCTGACGATCTACGACCCGCAAGGCGCCGCGACCGACCTGATCTGGTTCCCGGTGCAGGAACGCTTTGGGCCCATCAACTGCCGGCAGATCGGCCTGAAAATCGAGACGAGCGGGGAGCACGAGTCCGATCCGGTCCTGGGCATGGTGTTCGACGGCGGCGTCGCGCTGGGCGCGCTCGATATCGAGCTCGACGAGCTCTCCGTGGACGTCGAGCTCAAAAAAGTGGCCGACGTCTCCGCCTACTCCCTCGACCTGCAGGGCCTGGCGGTGAGCTTCAACACGAACGCGGTGGAGCTCAGTGGAGGCCTGTACAAGACGGAACACCGCTATCAGGGCAACCCCTACATCGCGTACGACGGCGAGGCGGTGCTCAAGTTCAAGGACTGGGCGCTCTCCGCCCTCGGGACGTACGCGTCCCTGCCGGGCGGGACGGGGACGTCCCTGTTCATCTTCGCCACGCTGAACGCGCCGCTGGGCGGCCCTCCCTTCTTCTACGTGACCGGGCTCGCGGCGGGCTTCGGCTACAACCGCGCGTTGAAGATCCCCTCGCAGGACGAGGTGCAGAGCTTCCCGCTGCTCGCCGGGCTGGCCGACACGTCGCTGCTCGGCGGCAAGAACCCCCGGCCGCAGGACGTCCTCGCCAAGCTCGAAGACTGGGTTCCCCCGGTCCGCGGCGAGTACTGGCTAGCCGCCGGCGTGCAGTTCACCACGTTCGAGATCATCAAGAGCAACGTCCTGTTGATCGTCGAGTTCGGCCGCGACTTCATCGTGTCGATCCTCGGCATCTCGACGCTCAAGCAACCCGCCACCGGCACGACGTACGCCTACGCCGAGCTCGATCTCGAGGTGGTGTTCGACCCGGCCAAGGGGGTGATCCGGGCCTCGGGCGTGCTGGCGCCGAGCTCCTATGTGCTCACGCCCGAGGCCCATCTGACCGGCGGCTTCGGGTTTTGCTCGTGGTTCGGCGACCAGCCGAGGGCGGGCGATTTCGTGTTCACGGTCGGCGGCTACCACCCGGCCTTTGTCCTGCGCGACGGTTATCCGGACATGCCGCGGGTCGGGATCAACTGGCAGGTCGACCAGAGCATCGCGATCACGGGCGGCGCCTACTTCGCCATCACTCCCACGGCGATGATGGTGGGCGGCGGCTTCTCGGTCACCTACGACGGCGGCCGACTCAAGGCCTGGCTGAAGGCGCAGGCCGACGCCATCGTGCTCTGGAAACCGTTCTATCTGATCGCCGAGGCCTCGATCAACGTCGGCGTTTCCTATCGCCTCGAGTTCCTGTCCGTGGACACGACGCTCTCGGTCGAGATCGGGGCGGACTTCCGGGTCTGGGGGCCGCCCACGGGCGGATCGATCCACGTCGACTGGTACATCATCTCGTTCACGATCCCTTTCGGGAAGGATCAGGCACCGCGGGAATCCTTGACATGGGATGAGTTCAAGGGCCTCTTGCCCGCCAAGCCGCCCGTCAAGAACGGCAACGCCGCGCTTCACGCCCGACTGGCCGCGTTGCCAGGGGGGGCGAAGAAGAACGGGGACTCCTCCACGCCGGCCTACCTCAGCATCAAGGGGGCAGGCCTCGCGTCGACCATCACGGTCGACGACGCCCCGGTCTGGCTGGTCCGGGCTGGTCGGTTCACCTTCCACGCCGTCTCGGCGATTCCGGCCTCATCGATCGACTTTCAAGGTCGCGCAACGTCCATCGAGGGCCAGCCGGTGGCCATTCGCAGCGTCAATGGCGGCATCTCGCAACAGGATTATCGATCGAGCCAGACCGTGATCATCCTGAAGGCGGGCCAGGCGTTCGACCTGAACGGCTGGAACATCGATGCGATCGTCGAGCCACTGCCACAGGCCATGTGGGGCGACCCGCTCCCGCCTCACAAGGACCCCGATATCAATCCCGACACGCCTACCGTCGACGGCACCGTCGGCGTGACGATGTACCCGAAGGCGCCGGATCCGACACCCACGCCGGTCATGGTCATCGAGAGCGTATTCGTGCCGATCACGATCCCGGGCCCCGGCTTTGTCTTGCCGATTTCGCCAGCGCGGCAACCGGCCGGCCATCCACCGCAGGAGGCGAGATCGTTCGACGACATCGCGCACGTCGACTCGCCAACGGTGGTCGACAACCGCGCCGCGCTCTTCGGCGCACTGGTGCAACTGGGCATCAACGGCTGGACCAACGATGCGCTGCCGAAGATGGCCGCCGACCCGGGAGACGACTTCCCCGACGAGCCGCTGGAAGTCTTCCCCGGCGCCACCGTGACGATCTGAGGAGACGCCGGTGTCATCCTCCAAAAGCGCCAGTCGAGACACCGGGAATGGCGCGTCGCTCGCTGCGGGCCAGATGGTCTTCTACGACAACTGCGTCCCCACGCTCGAGGTCGACGATTACCTCATCGAGGTGACACAGGTGGCCCCGGTCGCCGCGACCGGCCACGACACGCCCGAGACCTATGCCGTCTCGCAGGGCTTCTCGGTCCAGGGACCGCGCTATGCGCTCCCTCCGAACGACGTGTTCTCAATGTTCCCGCCCGACCACTCGGAAGGCGTCTTCAACCAGTTCCTGCCGCACGTGGTGTTGACGAAGCGCGAGCTGCCGTGGGAGCGGGACGTCTTTCACGACAAGGACTCGCAACGCGGCACACAGACTCCCTGGCTCGCCCTCCTGCTGTTCGTCGAGAATGAGCAGATCGGCGGGCGGCCGGCTCTCCTGCCCCCGTCTGCTCAGAACCCGAGGCTGTCGGCCCCGATCACGGCCGATTCGTTCTATGACTGGGCCGCCGGCAAACCTTCCGAACGAACGCAGCCGGCCGAGGGGATTCTCTGGCCTCGACTGACGCCCGCCTGGCACGAGACCGAGGACGCCCTCAAGAGCACGACGAGCGTGGTCATCGATCTCTCGCCCGAGGCGTTCAAGACGCTCCTGCCGCCCTACCCGGACTTGCCGTACCTGGCCCATGCCCGGCAGGTCGACGCCTCCGCGAAGGACCAGCAGGCGCTGAACATCGCCGGAGACGGCTGGTATTCGGTGGTCGTCGGCAACCGGCTCGGCAACGCGCCGCCGAAGGGCGCGTCGTCGCGCGGCACCGAACCGGCCGAACCAGGTCAGCGGAATATCGTGCACCTCGTCTCGCTGGAGGGGTTTGCGGAGTACATCAAGGGACAATCCCTGCCCGCGGGCACGAGCAGAGTGCGGATGATCTCACTCCAGAGCTGGTCCTTCACGTGTCGGCCCGACGCGGGCGAGAGCTTCAGCAAGCTGATGCAAGGTCTCATCGCAGACGCCGGGAACCGACTGAAGAGCACCTCGTTCGCTCTGCCGGTCCCATCGCCGGCGTACGACTCGACGACGCAGGATGCATCGCAGGCCCTTGGCAGCGGCTACGTCCCCCTCCGCTACCAGACCCGGCTGGGCGAGCAAACCTTCGGCTGGTACCGCGGGCCGTTCTCACCAGTCCCGGTTGCCGATTTCGTCACCGGGGCCCAGCAGCCGCGTGATGATTCGATCGGGCGGCCCTTCGATTCGGCATCGGCGGCCCTGATCTACGACCCGAAGTACGGCGTGTTTGACGTCTCCTACGCGGTCGCGTTCGAGACCGGACGGCTCCTGGCCCTGGCCGACGGCCATTTCGGTCAACTGCTGATGGCATGGCAGCGCAACGGCCACCAGCACGTCGACCTCATCCTGGAGCGCGCCAGTCAGGTGCCCGCGCTTCGCACCCTGCGGCAGGAAGGCGACGATCCGACAGCGGCGGCCACTCTGCCGCACCTGCTCGGCCCGCACGCCTTGACCGAGGAGTTCGTGCCGTACCTCGCGGAGCAGTTCGCCGCGAAGATGACGTCCCGTCTCGCAGATCGACAGGCCGCGCCCTCTGTTCTCGGCCTTCGATCGAATGCGACAACGACCTCGCCGGTGGCGACGCGACAAGCTGTCCGCGCTCTGCTCGAGCACCCGCTCGTCCGGTCTGCCGTGCGCGCCCACGGCAGCCAGGGCGTCGACACGCTCGTCGACTGCCTGGCCCACCTCTACCTGCTGGTCAACGTGCCGTTCGAGAACCTCGTACCCCACGAGGGCCTGCTCCCGCCCGAGAGCGTTCGATTCTTCTACCTCGATCCCAACTGGCTGGCCGCGCTCGTCGAAGGAGCGCTCGCCATCGGCATCGAGTCGAGCCGCGACGCTCACTATCAGGACCTGATGAAGGACGTGATCTGGAAGGCGACCCACGAGACCGTGCCGAAGGTTCGTGCCAGACTCCATCCGAACACGCCGGCCTCGACCACGAGTGCCGGGCCGATGGCCGGAATGCTGCTTCGCTCGGCTGTGGTCGCGGGCTGGCCCGGACTCTCGGTCAACGGCTACACCAAGGCCGATTCCCAGGGCGGCAACGCACCAGATCCCGCCTCGCGTATGCCGCTGCGCCGGATGGAGCGGCTCTCGGACGACGTCCTGCTCTGCCTCTGGCCCAGCGTCCCCGCGCTCGTGTCGATCGATGAGCCACACGAGGGGGTGGCGTTCGGATTCGAGGATCCTCCGCATGGCGAGGGCGACTACCTCGACCTCAGGTCGCTGGACCCGGCCAGCTACGGCACGTTGCTCCCGGGCCGCTCGATCGATGCTCGGGCCACGAACGTCATCGACGCGAGCAACATCGTCAAGATCACGGCGGCCGATGGTCTGATCCAGCTCATTCAAAGCGCGCTGCCCGGTTCACCCGCCGTGCACATCCGCGACTTCGCCGTCCAGATGGTGCGAGTCCCCGAGCGGGCCGTGTTCGCGCCACCGGCGATCGACGAAGGGAGCGACGATCGTGCCCGATGACAGCTACCTCATGGTGCCGATGCATCTCGACGCCATGGTGCTCAACCAGGAGGCCGCGCCCGCGACTCCCTTTCTGCGATTCCAGGTGGACTACGGGCAACTCGCGAGCTTCGCCGAGCCGGAGACGCCCTTTGCCGGCGGTTCGAATGTGCCCCCCCAACCCGGCATCTATCTGCACTGGACTCTCCCCAAAGCCCTCCGGCACGGCATCCACCAGAAAGACGGAACGATCGACTTCCCGTTGATCCCGAACCGCTGGCTGGTGGTTCGCGCTCAGGACGGTGTCGAGCCCGCGCAGGCGATCAAGGCGTGGATCATCGTGTCCGACTTTCTCGGTGACGGCCAGACCGAGGGCACCAGCAACTACGTCGACCCGAACCACCCTGGCACCGGCGCGCCCCGTCCGCACAAGATCGGAGGGGCCTTTCGATTCACCGCGGACCAGACCAGCCTGCCCGACCAGAAGACACCGCTCTTTCTCGAGGCGATGGGACCGGGGAGCTCCACGTTCTCGACGTTCGAGCCCGGGCTCACCAACGTCCTCGCGTTCATCGACGACATGACCGACCAGCGGACGCCGGCGCAACCGATCGACTCCGGAACCTTCACGTACCATGTCATCGGCTGGTACTCCGACAAGTCCAGCGACCCTCTGCAGGTCGCGAAATGGATTCCCGGGGCCGGCGACACGCCCCTGTTCACCGCCCTCAATGCCGATTGGCGGTACGGGCCTGGGTTCGACTGGCTGGTCTACGTCAAGAGCGCGGCCGACATCCCCAGGCAGATGCTGGTCCACGCGTTCGTCTCCGGCGTCCCCTGGAAGCGGAACGCCCCGAATGTGCCGGGGCGGAACTATCCCGACGACATTCCGAACACCGTGCAGGTCGCCGTCGGCAACACGGCGATCGACGCGCTGGCCGCGCTCGCGAGCTTCAACAATGCCGCGCCCGCTGACGGCGCCACCGAGGCATCGCTGCTGCAGGCGTTCCAGTATCAATGCCTCGACCTCTTCGATCAGCCCGGCAGCGCCGAAGCCCTCGACGTGGCGATCCGCCCGCACTGGTATGGCGCCACGAACGGCGGCACCGTCTGGACGATCGTCGCGGCCGAGCGCGCCGGCAACACCGGGCTTCCCGCCCCGCCGACGCCGCCGATCACCGACCCGCAGGCGACCGCCCTCGCGGCATTGAACACGAAGCAGGCCGAGCTGGACCGACAGCAGCGCCTCCTGCAGTCCATGCAGTGGAACCTCTTCTCACTCTGGTGGAAGAACCAGTGGCAAGGCGGCAATGGCGGCAACGCGCCGTTGGACGACGACTATCACGACTGGTTCCTCACGCAATTGCCCCGGCATCTCGGAGCCGGATCGACGTGCCGCGACCCGAATGGCACCGATCCGTCGCAGGAAGACTGGTATCTCTGCAAGGTCAAGGCCCAGGCTCGGCGCGTCGCCCAGCTCGCGGCCGAGCGCGACGGGCTCCAGCATCAGGTCTCTTCCCTGCTCGGGACGCCCGTCCCCCAGCAACAACTCAAGGCCGGGATCCTGCCGCAGTACTTTCACCCCGCCGACCCGGTCGTGCTGATCAGCGGGCTGGGGCGCTCGACGAACTTCGACCCGGTCGACGGCCTGGTCTGCCGCCTGACCCGGCAGACCATCTCGCAGCTGACGGTGAACAACACGACCTACAGCAAGAGCCCCACGGTCGGAACGAACATCACGTCCAGGATCCCGGTGCTCGGCGACCCACACGGCCTGCTTCCGAGCGGCGTCCAGGAGTTGAATGGCGAGGGACTGTTCCTTTCGCCGGCCCTCTTTGCACAGAACGTCCTCGGCGACCCGCAGCAGCGCCAGGCGGTCGTGGATGCGATCGCGAAGCTCGCCGGTCCCCCGACCGTCGAGCAGTTCCCGCCTCCTTCCTTCGCAATCCCCGAATGGGTTCAGCCCTGGATTCCCCTCTTGCTGGACTGGGAAATCACTGTGCTCAAGGAACCGGCCTACACGGCTCCCACGAATCTCTCCTCGCCGGTCAATCAGCCGACCTGCACGTTCAATCAGCAGCACTGGCAGTTCGACGGGACGCGATACGCCTGGGCGGGGCCGACGAAGGCGAGCGACGAGGAACCCTACTGCTTCAACGAGGTTCCGGATTCCGCCCAGATGCAGCTCCAGGGGCGTACGTTCATCGCTCCGTATCCCGTGTTCACCCTGGCCGATCAGCTCGACGAGTACGTGAAGGCGCACAGCCTGCGCGACCCGCGCCTGGAGGCACTGCTGAAAGGCCTGGATCAATACGTGGACAGGATCCGGAACCTGGACATCCTCTCGCAGCGGCTCGGCGGGATGATGGCCCGGATGGGCCAGCGTCGCTATGCGATGAGCGCGACCCCGTGGGACGACGGGATCAAGAGCCACCTCGGCGACTCCCGGCACGGGTACCCGTCACCATTTCCCGATGGGAGCTCCCCCACGGCCGTCTGGGATTTCGCGCCGCTGGCCGGGACGTTCTTCGTCATCAACAAGCTCGTGGTGATCGACAGCTACGGTCGCACGATCGACGTGACCCTGGCGAATGGCAGCTCCTGGCCACACGACACCGCGATCCCCACGGAGAGGTACTTCTACCCGATCACGGCCGGCGAGATGGCCTCGCCGACCCTTCAGAGGCCCACGAAGAATTCGCCCGCGTCAGCGGACGCGACCGAGCGCATGCTGCAGTTGCCCCCGCGGGTCGTCCAGGACTCCCAGCTCGACTTTCACTTCATCTCGAACGACGACCGGAATGCCAACGTCGACCTCTCCCCCGGGGCCAACCCGATCTGTGGCTGGGTGGTCCCCAACCATCTCGACCGCAGCCTCGCGGTCTACGCGCCCGACGGCACCGCCTGGGGCGAGCTATTCCTCGCGCGGGTCGGCGGCACCTACACGCCGCGCTGGCAGCAGGACCCGACCAACCCCGCCGCGCCCGCCTCTGTCGATCGCATCCCCAACGTGTACGTCCGGGGAATTCTCGATGCTCTGGATCAACGCGCGGACAGTGGCCAGGCCTTCTTCGACTTCTTTCAGGCGATCGACGAGACGCTCTGGACGATCAACCCGCGCGGCCGGTTTCAGGACCTGGATCTCTCCGTCTTCGTCGGCCGGCCCCTCGCGATCGTGCGGGCCGAGCTCTCGCTCAAGCTGAACGGACTCCCGTACGAGAACCAGGACTGGTGGAACACCTTTGTCTTTCCCGATCCCCTCCAGGACGGCGACGATGGCACGCATCCCGTTCCCCTCGGAGCGCGCGACGGCGGTCTGGGCAACTATCTCTGGTCGATCCGCCTCGGCAGCCAGGTGCTCCGAGACGACGGTCTGATCGGCTACTACGTCGATGATCCCGGCGGGCTGGCGAACAGCTTTCACGTCTTCAACTCGGTGGTGCTGCCGGACGGCATGCAGACGACGTATCTGCGGCAGATCGGCCCCGTCGGGCCGCCGCGTCCGGGCACGACCGCCAACTACATCTCGCTGCGCTTCATCGACGACACCGTCGTCCAGCCGGACCCCGGCAAGAATGAGGTGTGTCGCATCACGATGCTGGTCGACCCCCAAGGGAGCGTGCATGGCTTCTCGGGTCTGCTGCCGGCCGTCTCGCGGAGCGTCCCCAGCACGCTGGCCAAGCCGGCACTGGCCAGGATGGCGTACCTGTTCCGCGCCGGTCCTTTCCTCACCTCGCCCGACAAGGTCCGCATCCCGCGCCCGTCGGCCCGCCAGGGAACGTGGACGTGGTTCGACAACGTGATCCAGACGAGCACCGATTTCGACCAGACGGACGGCCGGGTGAGCTTTCCGTCCACGCCCCCGCTGGTCAAGGAGGGCTGGTTGAAGTTCACGCCCAACCCGCCCCTCCCGACGCCGCGATCAGAGGAATGAGGAAGACCCACATGGAACTCGAATACGTCTTCACGCCCGACCCCGGTCCGACGATCTACGCGTCAGCCGACACCGGCCAGCCGAACGAGGTGAGTCTCGGCGTCCTGATCTCGACCGGGACCAGCTGGCCCGTCACCGTGGCAAGACTCGAGATCGAGATCCCGGTCGGCGCGAACGATAGCTCCAAGCTCTCCCCCGCGCCCGTCTTGCCCGCGCCCGCCTTCGACACGCAGGCGAACCCGACGCTCAGCATCACCAGCGCGGGCAGCGTGGTCACGATCGCGACCAATGACGGGAGCAACGTGACCATCTCGAGCACTCGGCCGCTCGCCTTCGCGCTGCCCGGCATCGCGGTGGGCCCGGTTCCTGGAGTCGTGCCGATCACCATCACCGAGGTCCCGGCGAGGGGGGCGCACAGAGAGGACAAGACCCATAGCCTGACCAAGCAGCAGACCACGTGGCCGGTGACGCGATTCTGGGCCGAGCCGGCCGCGCTCACTGGCCTGGACCAGACCGTCACCCTCAGGTGGAGTTGCAACAGCCTGGGAGAGAAGTACGGGTACAGCTTGAACGCCCCCGGGTGGCAGCCGAGGGACTGTCTCGAGGGCGGCACCTGCTACGACGTCCAGGACGGGAGGCAGGGGATCACCAGCTTGGCCCTGACGAGCACGACGGAGTTCACGCTCATGGTCGTCCAGGCCCAAGGCGGGAACCGAAGCAACGTGGGGACCCTGAACACGACCGTTCAGATCCTTCAGCCGAAGATCGGTGGCAAATTGCCTATCGTGTACTTCAGCGGGTGGGTTGCCCGGTTGTACTGGCTGGCCACCAATGCGTCCAAGTGCAGAGTGTCGCTCAACGGGGTCACGCTGGACGACAACGCACCGCTCGATACGTGGGACAAGGGCTACCTGGTCCAGGCCGCCGTCGAGGGGGAGCAGAAGCTCGAGGTGACGGCAGTGGCCGCGTCGGGTCAAGTTGACGTGTTCACGGTCCCCTCCTTCGTGACGGCCAAGGGCCAGCGCGTCGTGACCTTTCCGCCGGACCCGAATTGGCCGTCTGTGGTAGGGATCTCGTCTGACGGAACGGTAGCGATGGTGGACGCGTTGGTGGACGACGGGGGCGCCGACTACGCGGTGAGGGTGATCGATGTCGGGAAGCGTCCGATCGGTCCCCCCGATTTCGTTGGAGTACCGCAAGTGGAAGGGCTGGCGATCGCGCCCGATGGGACGCTCGCCCTCACGTCAACGACGTATGGCCTGACGACTCCTTTCAACGTGTCGGTGATCGACGTCGCAAAACGCGCGGTGAAGCCCGTCTCGATCGCTGTCGGTCATTTCGCACTCGCGATGGCGTTCACGCCGGATAGCAAGCTGGCGCTCGTGGCGAATTCCGAAGACAACAATGTGTCGGTCATCGACACGAGCGCGCTCGACCCCCATCCCCCGGCCGTCCCTTGCGGGCAGTCCCCGATGGCGATCGCGTTCACGCCAGATAGCAAGCTGGCACTCGTGGGGAATTTCGATGGCAACACCCTGACGGTCATCGATCTGCACCCACCGCGGGCGGCCCGGCCCACGCCTGTCCCGGTGGGCGGCGCGCCGATCGCGATCGCGATCACGCCGGACGGGAAGCTCGCGCTGGTGGCGCGTCAGAACAACAGCGAGATCCTGGTGATCGACGTCCCGACGCTCACGGCAAGGTCTTCCACCATCCAGGTCGGTCAATCGCCCACCAACATCGCGGTCACACCCGATAGCCAGATTGCGCTCGTGGGGAACGGCCCAAACAACACGCTGACGGTCATCGATCTGAACGCATTGCGGCCTGTCCGTGTCACGCCGATCCCGATCGGGACGATTCCGCCGTGGGTCCTGGCGATCACGGCTGACGGCAAGACGGCGGTGATCGTGGATCACTCGGGGGTCGTGGTGTTGTGAACACGACCAAGGAACATGCCATGTCCAACAACGCTGAGTCCCTGAAACTCGAATACGCCTTCACTCCCGACCCCGGTCCGACGATCTACGCATCGGCCGACAGCACCCAGCCCAATCAGCTCAGCCTCGGAATCACGATCTCGACCAGGACGAGCTTCCCCCTCACGCTGAAGCACATCCTGATCAAGATCCCGGTCGGCCACGACGACAGCCCGGATCTCGCCCCCGCGGCCGCCCTGCCCGAGCCGATCTTCGATACCCAGGCGAACCCCACCCTCAGCGTCAGCAGCAACGGTAGCCTCGTCACGATTGCGACCAACAACCAGACCGATTTGACGATCTCCAGCGCCCGGCCGCTCATCTTCACCTTGCCCGCCATCGCGGTGGGCACGCACTCTGGCGTCGTGCCCCTCACCATCACCGAGTCCCCCACGAGCGGGCCCGACCGAGAGGACAAGACGACCTACAGCCTGACCAAGCAGCAGACCACCTGGCCGGTGACCCGGTTCTGGGCCGAGCCGGCCACGCTCAGTGACCTGGACCAGACCGTCACGCTCAAGTGGAGCTGCAACAGTCTGGGCACACACTACTCGTACAGCCTGAGCGCCCCCGGGTGGCAGCCGCGCGACTGTCTCAACAGCGGGAATTGCTACGACGTCCAGGACGGGGTGGCGGGGATTACCACTCAGGCGCTCGCCGACACGACGGAGTTCACGCTCGCGGTGGTCCAGGCCGAGGCCGGGAACCGGAGCACCGTGGGGATCCTGAAGACGACCGTCCCGATCCTGCAGCCGAAGATCAAGGGCAAATCGCCGGCGGTGTACTTCAGTGGGTGGGTGGCGCGCTTGTACTGGCTGGCGACCAATGCGTCAAGGTGCACGGTCTCGCTCAACGGCGTCACGCGCGACGACCACGCCCCGCTGGACACGTGGGACAAGGGCTATCTGGTCCAGGCCTCCGGCGAGGGCGAGCAGAAGTTCGAGGTCACGGCCACGGCGGCGTCCGGTCAAGTCGACGTGTTCACGGTTCCCTCCTTCGTCACGAGCAAGGCCCAGCGCGTCGTGGCGCTTCCGTACGACCCGTATTGGCCGTCTGCCTGGGCGGTCTCGCCCGATGGAACGCTCGGGCTGGTGAACAATTCCCCGGACGCCTATGCCAACTACTCGGTCTCGGTGATCGACGTCGCGAAACGCACGATCTCGCCCCCCAACACCATTCGGGTTCCGTACGTGTTCACGCTGGCGATTTCGCCCGATCGGAAGCTTGCCCTCTCGTCGACGGGTACCGGCTACTACGGGTTCGACGCCGGGTACGTGTCGGTGGTCGACCTCGCGAAGGGCACGGTGAAGCCCGGCACGATCGCCGTCGGGAAGGGGCCGAGCGCGATCGCGTTCACGCCGGATAGCAAGCTGGCGGTGGTGGCGAATAGTGCCGACACCTTCGTGTCGGTCATCGACACGAGCACGCTCGATCCCCATCCCCCGGCCATCCCGTGCGACGACGTGCCGATGGCGATCGCGTTCACGCCTGACAGCCGTGTCGCGCTGGTGGGGAGTCTGATGAAGAGCACACTGACGGTCATCGATCTGGGCCCTCCGCCGTCCGCCCGGCCCTCGCGGATCCCGACTGGTGGCGAGCCCTACGCGATCGCGGTCACGTCCGACGGGAAGCTGGCGCTGGTGGCGCGCAAGGACAGCAGAGAGCTCCTGGTGATCGACGTCCCGACGCTCACGGCGAGGTCTTCCACCATCCCGGCCGGTAACGCGCCCATCTCGATCACCATCACCCCAGATGGTCAGATGGCGCTCGTGGGGAATTCTGGTGACAACTCGTTGACGGTCATCGATCTGAGCGCTCTGAGGCCCATCGGGCCCGCCATCCCGCTCGGGGCAGATCCGCGAGTGATGGCAATCACGGGCGACGGGAAATCAGCGGTGATCGTCGACAAGTCGGGCGTCATGGTGTTGTGAGGCGACGACTCGCCCGAGAAATCGACGGCCGCGACGCGCGCCGACCTTTCAGCTCGCCACGACCTCTGCCAGCGCCACGCCGAACTGCGACGCCGCGTTGCCGCCCATCATCCGCGCGATCAGCTCGTCCGGCACGCCTGCGCTCTGGAGCCTCTCGATCGCGTCCCCCGCGCTGGTCGCGTCGTGGTGCGGGTAGCGCGAGCCCCAGACGACCTTCTCGGCGAAGTCGTGCGGCAGCTTCTTGATCAGTCGCTCCTCGGCGTCGAAGCCCAGCATGACCCGGCCCTCGTGCCAGAGCTCGTCCGTGTCGGTGCGCACCGCGTAGTGGTGCAAGAGCGGGATGACGCGGGCCGAGGCCTCCATCTTCTCGAGCACCTCCTCCATCCACGAGGCCTTGCCGTGCGCGCAGACGACCTTCATGCCGGGGAAGCGCTGCATCACCGTGTACCCGATCAGCGTGGATGCGACGAACAGATGGTTGTCGAGCCAGTAGGAGAGGATCGGCGCCATCGGATGGCCCAGCGGGGTCGCGGCGGTGAAGAACGCGGTGCCGGCCGGGCCGTTGCCGCCGCCGCTCGTCGGGCCGGCGCCGCCCGCCATCATCGGCGGCTGCGCCAGCCGGTTCTTGATCTTCTCGAAGAACTGTCCGTGCGAGGTCCACTCCGGATTCCACAAGCCGGGCGTGGGATGCACGGCCGCGACCAGTCCCGAGCGCGCGAGCTCCGCCCACAGCGGGTCGTAGCTCGGGTGGGTGAAGTAGCGGCCCTCGATGAACATGGGCCGCAGGAAGGCGCCGCGGAAGCACCGCATCGGCGCGACCCGTCGAAGCTCCTCGACGGCGAAGTCCATGTTCTGGAGCGGCACCATCGCGGCGGCGAAGAGCCGGTCCGGCGCCGCGGCGCAGAAATCGGCGATCCAGTCGTTGTAGGCGCGCGCCAGCGCGTATGCGACGTCGGGATCGCGCACGAGGTGGAATCCCTCGCCGAACCACGTCGGGTACAGGAATGCCTGGTCGACCCCCATCGCGTCCATGTCCGCGAGACGCGCCTTCGGGTCCGACGCTCCCGGCGTCATCGCGTGTCGCACCGTCGGGTCGAGCTCGCCGATCGCATCCCACGTCATGCCCGGCCGCCACAGCGCGTGCCGCGGCAGGTTCGGGTTCATCGTGTCCCGGAACGTCTCGCCGTTGACCTTGAGATAGGAGGTCGTCGCGCCGTCCTGCCGCCATAGCGCATGGCGGCCGAGCGTACGATACTCGGGATCGAGATACGTCTCCCAGAGCGCGGGCGGCTCGACGACGTGGGAGTCGCTGTCGAACACTGCGCAAGGCTTCTTCACGGCGCTACCTCCGCGTGACCGAAGCCGCCGCAGCGAGCGACGCCTGCACCTCCGCCTCGGTCGGCCACCAGTCCGGACGCTCGATCTGCGTGACCCGCTCGCGGATGAACGTTCGCGGCGCCGGGATGTTGTAGAGCCGCCGCGCGTTCGCGCCCAGGAACTTCGCCTGATCCGCCACCGGCAGGTTGTACTTCTGCATCGTCTGCATCGCGCGCCAGGCGTCGTCGCCGTCGTGGTGGTACACGTCCGATGACCAGATCAGGATGTCGCCGTAGAACTCCGGGAAGCGCGGCGGCGGCGCCTCGTCGCCCTCGAAGCCCGTCATGCAGTGGCGGAAGAAGGTCTCGGACGGCGGGCGCACGAGGGGCGGGAGCTGGCGCTCGTTCTTGTAGAGGCGCGCCGCCTTGTCGCATTCGTCGAGCAGGAAGCTGAGCCACGTCGACGACGCCTCGAACACCGCGGCATTGATCTTCGAATGCCGCTCGAAGAAGCCCGACATCAGCACCGACGTGACCCACAGCGCGGCCTCGGCCTGGAAGTTCTGCACGTTCGACAGGAACGAGTGCGGCACGCCCGACGA
>Ga0126379_10000647_pt1 | contig 19494 bp, 16 predicted proteins | sample PanSoiMetPlot_24_FD_92640 | JGI IMG/M metagenome (GOLD analysis project Ga0126379, IMG submission 92640) | Tropical forest soil microbial communities from Panama - MetaG Plot_24 | ecosystem: Environmental > Terrestrial > Soil > Tropical forest > Bulk soil | place: Panama | collected 2016-02-17
GCGCTCAGGCGCATCCGAAAATGTTGGACACCGCCGTGGACCAGATCCGCGAAGTTCTCGAGCGCCGTAGAAACGTTCCCTTTGGCGGCAAAGATAACTTTTCCATCGCCACCGCCGAGCAGGAAGTCGCCGAATTCCACAACATCATGATGATGGTGTACCTGGCGATGATCGTTCTCAGCGCCATTGGGCTGCTGATCGGCGGCGTCGGCGTGATGAACATCATGCTGGTCAGCGTCACCGAGCGCACTCGCGAAATCGGCTTGCGCAAAGCTATCGGCGCCAAGAGCAAAGACATCACCTGGCAATTCCTGCTCGAAGCCATGACCCTCACCGGCATGGGCGGTTTGATTGCGTTGATCCTGGTGTTCATGCTGGTGCTGCTCATTCGCCTGACGCTCCAATGGCCCGGCGTGGTGCCCTTCTGGGCGGCGACCACGGGAATTCTTGTCAGCGTCACTATTGGTCTGATCTTCGGCGTTTGGCCGGCCATGAAAGCCGCCAAATTAGATCCAGTAGAAGCCCTCCGCTACGAATAGCTGCCGAACGCTGGCCGTTTTTCGATTTTCCAATTTTCGTGCGTTGCCAGTGGCCAGCCTTTAGCTTGGTCTTTCCGACAAGAGATCACCGATCTGCCGGGCTTGCGTGCGCGCCGCAAGAAAATTCAGCACAGTTTCCATCGATAGCATCAGCAGCAGCACAAAAGCGCCAAATAATTTCGTCTCCGCAAGGCGGCTGGGCGCTGCGCCATAGACCACTCCCACAATCATCACCAGCGAACGAATCGCCGAAAGCGGTCCGAGCGCGAACACGCTCGTGGCGCTTCGCAAATCCGTGGACGGAATCACGCGCAGCATCAGGCTCCCCACCACCGCAATGGCATAAGGCACAAAAATCCACAGCATCCTTCCCGCGGCGGCTTTCAGGTCCGCGCGCAATTCTCCGCGATGCCCAGAGAAGCGCACCGCCAGCAGCAGCGCCAGCAACGCAATCGTGCTGATCACTTGCGCGCCGATCAATCCGTACAACGCGTTGCGCAAATAATAGCGGCGCTTGCGAATCAGTGCGCAGCGCCCCATGGACACGCGCGCGCCGCACAGCAAGCCGTCGAGCAGCGCCAGCAGGTACAGCGCGAAGAGCGTCATCGCAACTCTCCCAATCGCTGTGCTCGGTGGCCGAGTTGAAGCCGCAGCTCCTTCACCAACGAAGGGCGCACGCCAATCAACGTGTGAAACACACGAGGCGCAGGCGTGTTCCAAATTTGCGCTCCGTAAATGCCGGACACAAATGCCGGAGCGCCGCTGCGCGCGGCTTCCGTCAGCTCCGATGCGCTGTAGGCTCGCGCAGCCGAAAGGACGCCATCATGGCGCGCGATTGCCGTTCGCATGCGCAAAAGATGGAAAAACCACGAGCCAACTGGCGCCAGAAACCACGGCTGAAAATCGTAATGTAGAAACGCATGAATTTCCGGCTGGTCGTGCCGGTGCAGGAATTTCACCAGCGAATCGCCGCGGAAATGATGAATCACGCCGGTGGAGAGATAGATCTGCCCGGAGTGCTGCGCAGAAAACGCGTCGCCATGCACGAATTGGCAGGGCAGATTTTCCGCGCGCGCCAGTCGAGCCGCTTCGTTGATGAGCGCGGAGTTCAGGTCCACGCCGGCCAGTTCGACGCCTTGCGCCGGCAATGGTGTGTGAGCCGCAAGCCAGCGAATGTTGTAGCCGATGCCGCAACCGACGTCGACCACGCGCAACGGTCCCGCAACACCGTAGCTGCGGATCGCCGCAATCACCGCGCGCAGCAGTTCGTGCACCCGCGGGCCGTGGTAGAACTCTTCCGAGAGGCGCTGCATTTCCCAGTGCACGGTCACGAGCAGGCGGTCGATGGCGTGCGCGTCCAGCCGCCCGTCGCGCTCGGGAAGAGCTTCCACGGCTCGGAGCGCTTGCCGGTTCCCGAATTTGTGGAACACGTTTAGAACCTGCTGCTTGCCCACGGGAACACGCTCGAGTGTCTGCGGATCGTGTTGCACGATCAAATCTGTGATTTCGGGTTGCCAAGGATTCCACGCGGCGATCACAAGCCTGAGCGTACTGCACGCGGCGTACGGCGAGAAGGAGCCAGCGGCACACACGCGCCCAATCAAGCAACTCCGCGCCGCGCGCGCGGGCAGGCGAAAATAGAAACTCGGAAAACGTCGTTCTCCTTCTGGAGGTGTTTTTATGTGTCTTTGTAGTGGCCAACCTTCAGGTTGGTTCCTCCAAGAAAACAGACAGTCGAAAACGCAAATAGAGAAGCACGCGACAGGAATGTCGGCGCGCCGACATGGGTAACTACCCTGGCACTTCTGCCACCGGGTTCTCTTGTGGATGTATGACAAAGGAAAGGGGTTGTGGGCGATGGTAGGCGGAGGTATATGAATCGAAAGGGGATAGGGAAACAGTGGCCGGAGTTAAACTAGCTATCAATAGCGCTTACCCTCGCCCCCTATTTCATGTATGTGTTGAAAACAAATGGGTTACTGGAGTCCCTTCTGTAAATGACGGATAGCAGCCTGAGAATGGCGCGGAAGAGTTATCTCGTCGCTCGACGACCCCAGGTATGAGCTGGAGCGGACCTATTACTGGAGTTTGGCGTAGGCGGATTTGGCGGCTACGAGTGTGGGTAAGTTCGGGTCGGCGTTCTTCCACAGAGTCAGGAGGGTGGCCAGCGTGTCGCGGGCCTTCTGCTTATCGCCGCGCGAAGAATAATCGGACCCCAGGGTATAGCGAGCGACCAGCCAGCGCTGCTGCGGTTCCCAGCTGAGCGAAGCGCCGGTGGAGCGGAGCATTTTCTGGAAGGCGGCGATGGCTTGGTCGATCTGGCCCGCTTGCTGGTACGCGTGTGCCAGAGCCTCCATCGAGAGTGCGGTGCTGTTCTCTTTGTCGGATTGCCGGAGTAATTCGATGGCCTGGTTATTTTGGACAGCGGCCAAGGCAATGTCTCCCTGGAGCAGATGCACGTAGCCCATTTGTTCGGAGCTGTGCGGATCGGCGAGCGGAGTGATGAGCGCGGCAACTTGTTGCGCCTCATCGGTGAAGCCGGCGCGAGCGCAGGCGTCGCCGATCATTGCGCCGAAGACCACCTTGGACTGAATTCTGCTCAAGTCGACCACGGCGGCGTCGAGGTGGCGGTGTTGTGTCTTGGTATCGCCTCTGCCCTCGGCCACAATCGCGAGCAGAAGATGAACGCGCGCCACGCTGAGCGGCGAGTTCTGAGTCTTCAAAATTTCCAGCGAATGTTCCAGGCGGGTCTCCGCGCTCGAGTAGCGGCCATGGTAAAGATCCAGAAACGCCAGCGAGCGCAAACCGTTTTCACGGGTGTCGGATTTGGCGAGCAACTCGGTGAAAACCTGCTCGGCCTTGTGGTCTTCGCCATTGGCGACGAGAGCGAATCCATATTCGCGGTTGATGTTCCCCGCGGTCAGCCAATTCGGCTCAATTTCAAACGCTTTCGCATAGGCTTGCAGCGCGGCGGGATAATTGCCCAGGCCTTTGTTGGCGGTGGCGATGCCGATATATGCGCTGGCATAGTCGGGTGCTAGCCGAAGAACTTGCTTGAACTGCTCGATGGCTTCCTGCTGGCGACCATTCTTGCGCAACAGATTGGCGTAGTTAACGCGCATGGGCGCGTCATCCGGATAGCTGCGCAAGTACAGGCGGAAGAGTTGATCCGCGTCGTTCATGTGGCCGCGGTCATTGGCGTATTTCGTTTCGATGATCATGCGTTCGCGGGTGGTGGTGCGCAAGATTAAGGAGAGCGCTTTCTCGTATTCGGTTTGGCCCTCTTCGGGGGCATTGTAGATGTAACTGTAATCGGCGCCGCCGAGCGCCGCATGAGCCATGGCGAATTCGGGGTCGCTGGCGATCGCCGCCTTGAATAATGTGGTGGCGTCCTGAAATTTTCCGAGACGCCAGAGCCGTTCGCCGTCGGCGTATTGCTGCAAGGCGCTGAGCGATTTTGTGGTGACCTGAGGAAGCGGTTTGTCGGTGCGATGGATCTGATACAGAGACTCGCCGAGGGCTTCGCGGACGTCGCGGGAGAGCACATCCAGCGCTTCGAGTATGTGATCTTCGCCGTAGGAGCGTTCGGTATAAGCGCGAACGGTGTCTCCCGTTTTCGGATCGATGAGCTGCGCGGTGAGGGCGTATTCCTGGCCGGTGCGGGTGATGCTGCTCGCAATCAACGCGCGGACATTTTCACGCTGGCAAATTTCGCGACCTACTGTCGGAGTGATACGCTCGTTCTCCGCTCTGCCCATGCGCTTCAGCACGGCATCCACTTCCATGCGCGGGAATACGTTGGCGTAGCGCGACTGCTCGATGCTGACGGTGAAGGCGGTGGCCAGGGCACTGTCGAAGCGCGGATCGCCGGTTTGATTCTCAAAATCAGCAAGGAGCACGGAATCGCGGGAGTGGAACGAAAGCGCAGGACGTCCGTGTGTGAGCCAGTACAAGCCACCGGCGATGATGGCAACCGCGACGGCGAGCGAGATCCAGATCGTGGTGAGGGCTGGCGCTTTTGCGGCCGTGGCCGGCGGCTCTGGGGCTGCGTTTTGCGTTTCGCTTGCGCCAGCAGGCGGTGCGGGCTGCCTAGATTGCTCTTGGTTCTGAGCCACTGTCGGCGCTGGGTCGCGCCGGCCCTGGAATTCTACGGGAGCCAAGAGGCGGTAGCCGCGGCGAGGAATGGTTTCGATGTAGCGAGGGCTGTCGGCTTTGTCGGAGAGCGCGTCGCGAAGCTTGCTGACCGCCGTGTTCAGGCCGGTTTCAAAATCGACAAAGGTGTCTCCGGGCCAGAGATGCTGCTTCAATTCGGTTCGGGTGACAAGTTGGCCCTGCCGCTCGGCGAGCAGCACCAGCACACGCAACGGTTTTTCCTGGAGACGGATGCGCGAGCCGTTCTTGCGCACTTCGCCCGCGGGCAGGTCCACAATGAAGGGACCAAACTTGAGCGTTGGCGGGCTGGAAACCTGCCCCATTTTTCGATCCTTCGGGGAACGATCGGCGGATGCGGGATTCTAGCACAGAACCGGTATGCTAGCGGACATTTGCGCGACGACGCTAACCCGTATTTTATCTGCGGACTACCGCTTAAGATTTAGTAAAGAATTAAATCTAGTTCCGTACATTGACGTTAGAGCGGCGTTCTTAGACACTGGCGACCTATGCGCCCCTCTCGACAGCGCTCCTCGCAGCATCGGTTTGTCATTGCGAATGAAGCAGACTTTCAGCGCTGGCTAGAATTGGTTTTGGAAGCCGAGCGCGGACGTCTGCGGCAAGCGAACAGCGAACGAGACGCTGAAGTCGCCGCGATATTCGAGGGCGCGTCCAGCCACGGCGCCCAGGAAAGTCAGCCGCGACGTGAGCCGCGCAGATATTCCAGCAGGTAAGAATCCCGAAAATCAAAGTCGAGAATTAGTGGACGGAAACCGGTCCGTTCACCGTGGAGAGATGTACAACCGTGGGGCCAGAGCCGAATTCGATGCTCTTGCGGTCGTCGTCCCAATTTTTGCGGCCCTCGGAGCACACCGAAGAGTGGCATTGGAACGGGCTGTGACCTTCCGATTCCACCAGCACCCCGGATTGATAGCCGGAGGGAATTTCCACGGTAAGCGGACCGTTGTTGGCGTGTGCTTCGATGCCGGAGCCATTCCAGTTCGTGCCGCTAAGGGCAATCGTCAGCGGGCCATTCTGTGCATCGACGCGCAGCTTGCCGCTATTGCCTTCTAGCGTGACGGGACCGTTTTGCGTGGAGAGGTCGACATCGCCGCTGCAGCGCATCACCGTAATCGGCCCGTTCTGCGCGTGTGCTTTTATATTGCCATCAATATGGTAGAGACCCATGGGGCCGTTATTCACTCGCAAATTCAGCGAGGTGCCCTTGGGAGCCTTCACGAGGATGTGAGCGGACCAGCGGTCATGGGATGACGGGCCGGAGACGCCAAGTTCACCATTTTGAAAGGTGAGATGAATTTGCGAAAGCACCCTCTCCGCGTCGTTGTCGGGATCGGCCGCTTTACAAAGCGTGACGGCGTAGTCGTTGTCGTCCCAGCCCTCCACCTGCAATCCGCCATTGGATTCCGCCTGGATGTGGAGCGTAGGCGCTTCGGCTTTGGTGATGGTGCGCTGCTCAGATTGCACGATGGAGCGGCGGTTACTGTCGAAGGAGATGTTCAGATCGGAGCAACTCTCGATCGGCTCGCCGTGGTGGACGGACATTCCGACAGAATGCCGATGAGAAAGCGCGCGCGGTGCGGCCGTGAGGGCGACTCCGGACCAGATGACGATGCCAACAACCGGAAGCAGCTTGCGGGAATCCATGATGCTCACCTCTGGGCGTATAGACGAGGGGTGGGCCGCTTTGGTCAGGAAGAGTTAGCAAAAAATCTGGGTCTTGACCCCAGGCTGCTACTGGCATCTGGGCCGACAGATTTCTTCCCGGATACGGGACAATCGACTGATAAAGCTCCGGTTATGCGGAGCGCAGGAATCGCGCGGTGCGGCTGCGTAGCGTTGGTTCGGGCGGAGCCGGCTGTTGCGCGCCCGGCTTGCGGCGGGCGAGAGGGAAGAGATGATCGGCCAGAGCTTCGGCAGACGGAATGCGCTGCTGCGGGTCCTTGGCCAGGCAAGCAGCCATGATTTCATTTATTGCCGTGGGAATCGAAGCGTTGATGTGCGAAGGCGGCAGGGGCGTGGAAGAGAGCACGCGGTTGCAAACCGTCTGCAGAGAATCGGACTCGCCGGCAAAGGGAGAAATTCCCGTGAGCATTTCGTACAGCACCACGCCCAGCGAGAACAGGTCGGAACGCGCGTCTTGGGGTCGGCCGATAATTTGTTCGGGGCACCAGTAAGCGGGCGTGCCGAAAAGAGAACTGTCGCCATTATCGTGGCTGGCCAGGCGCGCCATGCCGAAGTCGGTGAGCTTGGGACGCATTTCCGGTGTGACCAGAATGTTGGCGGGCTTGACGTCGCCATGAATGATGCCTGCGCGGTGCGCCACAGAAAGGGCCACGGCCACCTGGGCGGCCAGGGCGCACGCGGTCGGCATGGGAAGGCTTCCTTTGAGCAGCATTTTTTCGAGCGACTGGCCTTCGACCAGTTCCATCACAAGATAGGGAGTAAGAGTGGATTCCTCGATGCCCATGTCGTGCAGCGAGATGATGAAAGGGTGAGAGAGTTTGCCGACGACGCGGGCTTCACGCAGGAAACGCGCGCGCCCCTCCCCGCGCCCCAGTTCCGGCGAGAAAAGTTTGATGGCCACGGAGCGATCAATCAGGGGATCGTATCCGCGCACCACGCGGCTGCTGGCTCCGGTGCCGAGCGTTTCGAGAATCTGATAGCGGCCGACGTTCACAGGGTCTCCGGGAGACACGAAGAATAAACGCTGCAACGGAAGGAGAATACCGTGAGAGGGAAAGTAAGGATATGAAGCGCAAGTCACGATGTGAAGGGTACGGAAGTACTGGGCCAGAGGAGCACGGTGTGCAGCCGGCGTCGCCCGCAATCCAAGCGAAAAGCCTCACCCCCGGAAAGGGGTGAGCTACAGGATGCCTGCAACGCTATGGATTTGGCGGCCTTAGCGGGCTAGCTCCAGGGGAGGGGTGACTTGAGGGCCCAGGGAAGATTTGAGCACCGGGTCGGATTGCAAGCGCTGGGGAAAATCGCGGATGTAGCTGGCCATGGAGGGGTGCCACAAGCGATTGAAGCCAAAGGCGAGCATCTCGCGTAAAGCCTGGTCGGATGACCAATGGTCGAAGGCGATGCGGTACGAGGCGATGAAGACTCCGGTGCGATCTTCGCCGAAACGGCAGTGAACGAAAACCTTTTCGTCAGTTTTGCCGCGAAAGATTGAAAGGAACTGCGCAACTTGCTCATTGCTGGGAGTGGACCAGCCGTTAACGGGAAGATGAATGAAGCGCATTCCTAGGGCTTGCGCCTGCTTGCGTTCCCAATCAACCCTGTGGGGATCTTCGCCGCGAAGATCGATGATGGTGGTGATGCCGAGTTTCTTGAGCTGCTCGAGACCTTGCGCGTAGGGTTGCGCGCCGCGATATAAGGAATCGTTGATCCTTCCAAACTTGGGCAATCCCGCAAACTGCAACTTCTCCGCGTAGCTGGAAGCGGCAAAAGAAGTGGAAGCTGGGGTCTGGGCCGCGAGCGCTCCTGGGGATGCCAGAATAGCGCACAGGGCCAGGTTATGAAAGAAGCGGCGCATTTCTTTTGGATGCTACGGGCTTGGCTCTGCGATGCCCTCAAAAAACGGGGATGTGGCGGCCGCCTTCCGAGGGCGCCTTCGGAGCACCGACAGTTCACGCGCCGGTGAGATTCTCTCGCTCACCCTTTCCAGGGGTGAGGGTTTTCGCTCTCACCGCGAGCACGCCGCAGCGCGCACCCTCCTCAACCTGAAGGCCTGAGCTACAGGAATATAGGGTGTGCCGTGGCGTATCGATAGCGCCAAAGGGCCAGGGGCAGCGGGCAAGCCCCGATCATCGTTGTGCCGCAAGTTCCCGCTGCTCGCGCAGCCCCGCGAATGCCGGCGATTTAGCGAAATGTGCCGGGAAATTCAGCACGTATTTTTTCATGGCCGGATGCCAAAACCTCTTGAAATGGAAATGATCCATTTCCGCGATGGCGTGCTGCGGCGTCCAGCGATCGAAAACCATGCGATACGTCGCGAAGAACACACCGGTGCGATCATCGCCCAGCCAGCAATGGGCGAAGATCACTTGCTTCGGTCGCTGCTGAGTGAGTGACAAGAACTCGGCAACCTCTTGGTCGTTCGGAGGAGACCAGCCGCTGGCGCGGATATTTACGACGCGCATGCCCAACGCTTGTGCCCTCTTGCGTTCGGATTTCACCAATCCCTGCTTCTCGCCACGTAGGTCAATGATGGTCGTTACGCCCAGCTTTTTCAGTTCTCGCAAACCCTGCTCATTCGGTTGCGAGCCGCGGTAAAGAAATTGGTTGAGCTTGCCGACATCGGAGATTCCGTGGACATGGAGCGTCTTCGCGTAGGCTGGATGAGACGAGTGAGATGTATGGGTGCGGGAATCCTGTGCAAAAGTTTTTGCAGATGAGAACGAGAGAATCTGGAACACAACGAGCGAGCAAGCAACTCCGGCCCTCATACTAATAGGCTGTCATAAAAGAGCTTAGAGCGTTATCGGGGATGAAGTGTATGTGAGCAACGCCGATTTAGAACGTGCCGTCGCGAAACGACACCACAAGATATGGGCGCGTTTGGAAAACGTTAGCTAGATTTTGCGATTTTCTCTTGACAGGACCAGCGCATGGTTTGATACTGCACATCCAGATTCGGGGGACGTGGAAGCGCCAGACGGACCAGAGTCGGGGACTTGCCTTGGTCCGGCAATGAACTCACGAGCCAGCCCGGGATCACCGTAAAAAACGAGCGCGAAGTGCATTCTCCGCGCAGTGCGTTTGGCGGGGAAATGAAGCTGTTCAGCCGCGTGAGGAACACCGGCCTAGGACAGCGCGTTCGTTTTTTACGGTTATTTTCCGGCTGGAGCTTCCACGGCACCAGAGTCTGCAGCAGCGCGGCTTGCAAGAGAGGCGCGCACCCAGGGTGGCACGGGGTAAAATAAAAGGTTCCGCGCCTGAGGGAAGGGAACCTGTTGGGGAGGAATGAATGGCAACGGTGAAGTCAGCATTGAACGGCAAAGCCATGGAACTGACGAACGCAGCGAAGAATGCCGGCGAGACGAGAGGATTGGTGTTTGCGCGTTACTTTACGGATGGAAGGATTTCTCCCTTCGACACCGTCGAATGGGAAAAGCGGACGGCACAGATCGGCAACGAAAAGGGCGTAACCATCTTCAAGCAGGAAAATGTGGAGGTGCCGAAGGGATGGTCGCAAACGGCAACCAACATCGTGGCAAGCAAATATTTTCACGGAAAGCCGGGAACGACGGAGCGTGAAGGTTCGGCGCGGCAATTGATTGGCCGTGTCGTGAACACAATTGTGCGTTGGGGCGAAGAGGGCGGCTATTTTGCGAGCACGCAGTCGCGTGACGCGTTTCGCGACGAACTGACGCACCTACTTGTCGAACAGAAAATGAGTTTCAATTCGCCGGTGTGGTTCAACGTGGGCGTGCAACCGAAGCCACAATGCTCGGCGTGCTTCATCAATTCCGTGCATGACGATATGGAATCGATCATGGGATTGACGAGGACGGAAGGCATGCTGTTCAAGTGGGGCTCGGGAACGGGTACCAATTTTTCGGCATTGCGCGGCAGCAAGGAAACGCTTTCGGGCGGCGGCATTGCTTCCGGGCCGGTGAGCTTCATGAAGGGCTTCGATGCGTTTGCGGGAGTGATCAAGAGCGGCGGAAAGACGCGGCGAGCGGCGAAGATGGTGATCCTGAACATCGATCACCCGGATATCGTGGAATTCATCGAGTGCAAGGTGAAGGAAGAGAAGAAGGCGCACGCGCTGATCGGGCTGGGCTACGACTCGTCCATCGACGGCGAGGCGTACAGTTCCGTGTTCTTCCAGAACGCAAACCACTCCGTGCGTGTTTCCGACGAGTTCATGCGCGCAGCGGAAGAAAATCGCGACTGGTGGACGAAGAACGTGATTGACGGCCAGCCGAATGAGAAGCTGAGCGCCAAGGATCTTTTGTACAAGATTTCGGATTCCACGTGGCACTGCGGTGATCCCGGCATGCAGTACGATACGACGGTGAACCGCTGGCACACCTGCAAGAACACCGCGCGAATCAATGCCAGCAATCCTTGCAGCGAATACATGTTCTTGGACGACACGGCGTGCAACCTGGCTTCCTTGAACCTGATGAAGTATCTGGAGCCACATGGCTCGTTCGACGTGGAGTCGTTCAAGCACGCGGTGGATGTGACCATCACGGCGCAGGAAATCCTGGTGGACAATGCCAGTTATCCGACGCCGAAAATTGCGGAAAACTCGCACAACTTCCGGCCGCTGGGGCTGGGCTATGCGAATCTGGGCGCGCTGCTGATGTCCATGGCGTTGCCGTACGATTCGGATGAAGGGCGTGACGTTGCGGGCGCCGTGACGGCGCTGATGTGCGGTGAAGCCTATGCGCAATCGGCAAGAGTCGCGGAACGCCTGGGGCCATTTGCCGGCTACGAAGTGAACCGTGAACCCATGCTGGACGTGATTCGCATGCACCGCGAAGCGATGCGCGGGATCAAGCCCGACCATGTGCAGGCGGAACTTTACCTTGGCGCGCAGAGCGCTTGGGATTCCGCGCTGGAACTTGGCGAGAAGCACGGGTTCAAGAATTCGCAAGTGACCGTGCTGGCACCGACGGGCACCATCGGATTCATGATGGATTGCGACACGACGGGCATCGAGCCAGACCTGGCGCTGGTGAAGCACAAGAAGCTAGTGGGCGGCGGCGTGATCAAGATCGTGAACAACACCGTTCCGCAAGCGCTGATGAAGCTAGGGTACACGCCGGAGCAGACCAGCGAAATCGTGAGCTACATCGACAAGAATGGCAAGATCGACGGCGCGCCTTTCATGAAGGAAGCGCACGTGCCGGTGTTCGACTGCTCGTTGGCCACTACCGGTGGACGCTCGATCGCCTGGACGGGCCACGTTCGGATGATGGCGGCGGCGCAGCCCTTCCTGTCGGGTGCGATCAGCAAGACCATCAATATGCCGGAAGAATCTACAATCGAAGACATCATGAAGGCGTACATTGAATCATGGAAAATGGGGCTGAAGGCTGTGGCGATCTACCGCGACAATTCGAAGCGCTCGCAACCCCTGAATGCCGCCGGCAACCAGAAGGACGAGAAGAAAACGGAAGTAGCGGTGGCGGCCGCGGCGGAGCCACTGCAGAGGGAGCTGTTCGCCCGGCAGCAGCGGGAAAAGATGCCGGTCGAACGCGACTCCGTTACGCACAAGTTTAGCGTCGGCGGCCACGAAGGATACATCACCGTCGGTATGTACGAAGATGGGCGTCCCGGAGAAATCTTCATCAAGATGTCCAAAGAAGGTTCCACGCTCTCGGGCGTAATGGACGGCTTGGCACTGACGATTTCGCTGGGCTTGCAGTACGGGGTGCCGTTGAAGGTGTTCGTGGATAAACTGGTGAACACGCGCTTTGAGCCCAGCGGGATCACCGCGAATCCGAACATCCGCTTCTCGACGTCGGTGTTGGACTACATCGCGCGTTGGCTGGGCGGAAAGTTCATTTCTTCGGACTACCTGAAGCTGAACGGAGCGACGGCAACTGAGGTCGCACATGCGATCGCCATGCCGCCGCAGGCGCCGACGTTGGTGGGGGCCAGCACAGCTACTCAGACGGTGAGCAGGTCACCGCGTGACGCGCACGAAGGAGCGCCGACGTGTTCGGAGTGCGGCATGTTGATGGTGCCGAACGGAGCTTGCTACAAGTGCGAAAACTGCGGGAGCACGAGCGGATGCAGTTGAGCGATAGGGGAATGGAGACCAGGCGATGAGCGCACTGCCCGTCGGATCAGCACTAGCAGCAAAACAAAAGCCGAACCAGCCGCGTGCACGAGGGTTTCTCCACATCGTGAGGCACGGAGCAGGCCTCAGCACCTTCTACATTGTCACCTATCACCGGCTGGATAAGATTGGCGCGCGACCCAAAGCGATGCTTGCCGAAGGAGCACAAGCGCTGATCGATCTGCTGGAACGCATCGGGGTAGACTTCCGGCTACGCGAGGTTCGTGGAGCGCTGGAAGACATCCTGCGGCTGGGATCGGCGAACATTCCCGATTTGTGGCTGAGCGACGACGAGATGCTCGAACGAGGGCTGGTCGAAGGCTAGTCCGAGGATCGAAGGTTGGAAATTCGAAAAGGACCAACGCGCAGAATGCGTTGGTCCTTTTTTCGTTGTTGCTCGTGACATGGAAACGTGGCCAGCCGCTCTCTCCCAAGCCTTGGGAACCGCGGCTGGGTGTTGCGGTCGTTTTAGCAAGATGGTTTGCGCACCGCATCGGGGCGGTAAATCGAAACACCACGACGAAATCGTGGTGTGCCTGACGCATTACGCGTCAGCGGGGGCGGAGTGAGGGGCGGGGGCGGAAATGGGGACGGGGAGCCAACGGCGGCGGAACATGACGAAGAAATTCGCCGCAGGTGGGACAGTGCTCGGAGTTGACAATCTCGGCGCGGAGCCAGTGGCCCCTGGTTTCACAATGCGGATTCACACACTGAACGGTGGAGCCCGGCATGAAGGACATAATGCATTCTCCCCGTGACAGCCGGCTCACGCATGGGTGGTGAGCTTCCCTTGGCGGCCAAGTTCGTTCCTGGGCGGAACGATAACTTGTGGGAAATTGTCACGCCGCGTTCATGAGGAGTCAATGGGAAACAAGGTCTAAGCGATGAGGAAATCTTTGACGCTGTGGAAAAACGAAGCCATGCCGAAGCGATGCAGCGTTGTGCGGAATTACATTGAAGATTCGGAATGCTCAGGGGCTTTCGTTTGCAGTATTTATGTCAGGGCTTAGGCGCAGCAGGCTTGGCCGATTCGCCGGGGGCGATGGCGTCGAGTTTCGCTTTGAGGGCTGCCAGCTCCGCGACCTTCGCGTGAATTTCTTCCTGCTGGGCGTCGAGCTTGGCCTTGCCTTGCGGATCTTTGGTGTGGTCGGGATTTCCAAGGAAGGCGTCCTGGTCGAGTGCGTGCAGGCGCAGGAGCAGGTCCACTTCTTTTTGTTGATCGGCAATCTGGCGCTTCAGAGCGGCAACTTCCGGATTCTCCGCAGCCGCAGCGTCTCCCGTTTTAGCATCAGTGCCCGCGGCCGGAGCAGCTGCGGTGTCAGCAGCGGGAGCAGACTGAGTGGCCGCGTCGGGCGTCTGAGTTCCGGAGGCAGTCGTGGCGTCTGGTTTTGGAGCAGCGGGCAAATTGTCGTTGGTGATTACTTTAGGGGACTTGGGCGTAGATTTTTTCTGTTCCCGGGCGTGGCGAGCCACCTCGGCAACAGAAGTGTCTTGAGAATCCTGCGCTGCCAATTGCCCGGCAAGCAAGGCGGAGAGAGACAAGGCGAACGGCAGAGTTAGCGCGATGATCCTATGGCGCATAGCCACCCTTTCAAGCTTCCAATAGGAGGCTTTCTCCTAAATGATACGTCCCGGTGCGGAAAATGAGCGCGGAACAAGTGGGTCTGAGGCGAAACAAGCAATGCAGGATCGGAAGTTACCGAGAGGCGGTATTGCCAGTGGACGCTGTGGCCCCTGCCGGCGCGAGGTCGCGGAACGAGAAATGCGACTGCAGGCCAGCAAAGGGTTTACCGTCGAGTTCTGCATAAGGATAGATGAAATAGTTCAAAGGCTCGCCTTGCTGCAACGGAGAGAGGCGAATGTCGCGGCCCAAAGAGAAGAAGACGCGATTGTCGTCGTGGGCGCCGAAGAAATAGTCGCGCTTGGCGGGATTCTTTGAGGCTTCTGACGCGTCGACCGGAACCCAACCCGTTCCTTGCAGATAAAACTCGGCCCAGCAGTGATAACCGGGGATGTCGCCTTCCTTTTTCGATTCCGGGAGCGGGAAGCCGATTTCAAAACGCGCGGGAATGTTCGACGAACGCATCATGCCGATAAAGAGGGAGTGAAAATCGGTACAGTTGCCGCGCTTGGAGGTGCACGCCCACACGGCGTCACCACGTCCCCAGCCTTCGCCCGATTTGTCGTAGTGCATGGTGGAGACCACATAGTCGTAGATACTATGCGCTTTCGCCAAATCAGTCGTTTCGCCGGCGGTATGCTCTTTGGCGAGTTCAGCGATGACGCCATTCAAGGGAACGAGTTTGTCGGGCTGCAGATAGCGCTGCAAAGCCGGGTCACTGGCAGTATTCATCGACGCGTTCGTGGCTTTTGCCGAGGTGAGGGAAGCCTTGTGCTCCAGCCGCGTGGCGACAAAAGTGACGCTAACATCAAAACCGGCGGAGAGCTGACTTGCTGTCGGTTGGAACAGGGCATAAGGGTTGCCATATTCTGGGTCGTGGCCCTCCGAGTGAGCGACGTTGGCCTCAATGCGCAGATCCCGGATTTGTTGGTAGGCGTCTTGTTGAGGAAGCGGCAACCAAAGGAGCAGCTTGCCCGAGCCGTCTTTGGGGGCAGGGACGTGAACCTGATAGCTGAAGGAGAAAATGCGCGAGGGCGCCGCGGACGGAGCGTCCGGCTTGGAAGAATGAGAGGGCAGCGCGAAGAGCAGCGCCGCCGCAGCCAGGATAATAAGGAAGGAAAACAAGGCAGTTGGTTTGCGCATGGCGACTTGCATGTCCTAAGTGATAAGAGTGATACGCAGCCTTGACAAGATAGAGGTGAATTGGATGGAACGCAATAGTCGAAAACTGGGAGGGCCGAGGACCAGACGGCCGGGGCGGAGCTGGCGCATGGTGCTGGTTCTAGTCCTGGCGACCGCCGCGCTTTTGCCGGGTGTCTCGCCGGCAAAGGCAGGGCAGGCGAGTACAAGCCCCCCTGCGGGAACGCGTTCGAGCGCTGATGTAAAAGCGGTGGCCAAGCCGTCAACGCAGACCTATCAACTTCCACCCGAGCGCTACCAGAAGGCCGTGTCACTCGCGAGGAAAGAGTACACGCTGTACTTCGTGGCCGTGGCGTGGGGCGTCATGGTGCTATTGGCGCTGTTGCAGACCGGGATGGTGGCACGATTGAGGGACATGGCCGAAAGCGCCAGCCCCAAGCGGAGAGTACAGGCGTTGATCTTCGTTCCCGGATTGATGCTTTTGTTAGCAGTGTTGCATCTGCCGATTGCGATCTACGCCCACCGGCTTTCCTTGCAGTATCAGCAATCCGTGCAAGGATGGGCTTCGTGGTTTTGGGATTGGACCAAAGGCGAACTGCTTTCACTAGGGTTGGGCTACATCGTCGCGCTCCTGCTGGTGAGCGTGATTCGGTGGAAGCCGCGGGCCTGGTGGTTGTATTTCTGGTATGCCATGGTGCCGCTGTCGCTGTTTTTGTTTTTCATCAGTCCGTGGTTTCTCGATCCCATGTTCAATCGGTTTACGCCGCTGCAGTACAAGCATCCGGAGTTGGTGGAAGCAATCGGCAAACTGACGCAGCGAGCGGGAGTGCCGATTCCACCGGATCGCATGTTCCTTATGGAAGCGAGCGCCAAGACCAACGAGATCAACGCTTACGTGACGGGCGTGGGCGCATCGAAACGCGTGGTGGTTTGGGACACGACAATTCAGAAGACGAACCCCGATGAAGTTCTTGCCGTGGTGGGCCACGAACTGGGGCATTACGTTCTGGGACACACCTGGGAGGGCTTTCTGTTTTTTACTGGCGGGCTGGTGGTCGGGCTGTACCTGGCCTACCGCGCGTTGCAATGGGTGCTGGCGCGCTGGGGTAAAGCGTGGGGCGTGCATGGTCAGGAAGATTGGGCCGCGTTGGGTGTGTTGCTGCTGATATTCCATGTGTTGGAGTTTGTAGGAACGCCGATCGCAAACGGCTTCAGCCGGATGCAGGAGCACGCGGCCGATGTGTACGGGTTGGAAGTGACGCATGGAGTTCTGCCGAATTCACAGCAAGCGGCTGCGCAATCGTTTCAGAAGATGGGCGACATCGACCTGGCAGACCCGAATCCATCGAAGTTCATCAGGTTCTGGCTATACAGCCACCCGCCGCTGGCAGAACGGCTGGAGTTTGCACACAGTTACGACCCGTGGTCGAAAGGAGAGTCGGGGAAGTATGTGAAGTGAAGAATCGAGGCAGACGACGCGGTGTCAGGCGGAGACCCCGCGTTTGTGAACCGCACGACGGCGGAGGAAGCTCGCCACTTTGTGACGATTGCCGCACGTGGCCATGGAACACCAGCGCCGGCGATGCGTGCGCGAGTCGTCGTAAAAGAACAGCCGGCAAGATGGATTGGCGCAACGGCGGACGGGCGCTTCGTAGCCTTCGACAAGTAGCTCCGCGGCAGAACGCGCGATGGCGGCAAGCAGCCACTCCAGGCCTTCTTCCCGCGCGATAAACTGAAGACGCCAGCGGTCTTCCTGGGGAACCAGTTCGTCATGGCCCTCGGTGACTCGCAGGATTTCATTAATCGGCTCCGCCCAATGGCTGGGGAAGGGTTTACGCCCGACGACGGAACCGAAGACCGCGCGGAACGCTTCGCGAAGGCGCAGGATCTTCAACAGGATGGCATCGACGGCTCGCGGCTCAGACAGCCGCAGCGGCCGGAGCTTTGCGGCACGTTCCGGACTCACCAGTTTTGCGTCCAACAGGAAGGAAACAAACTCGTCCCAGGAGAGGTCGTGGGAAATCGGCGAGGTATTGGCAAAATCAAGTGCCAGACGCCCCGCAATGAGAGATGATGAGTTATTGTGAGACATAGGAAAGGCCTGTCGAGAGCTGCGTGCTCTAACCGGCATTCTATAGTAAAAAGGTTACGCCGGTTGCAAAGAAAAACATTTGGTTCCGCTCCATCTGTATCGGTAATCTAATCCTCGCGCCAAGGAGTAAGAATGGAATCGGGAAATTCGCCATACAATCCGGCGGGACAGTCCACGCTGTCTGCTCCCCCTCCCAGTCCGACGTCACTTTTTCATAACGAGCATGGATTGCGAGCGGGATGGAGGCTGCTGGTCTATCTGCTCCTCGTGCTGGGCGGTGGCGCAATTGTCATGCTTGGCTTGCGGCTTTTTCTCACGCCGAAGCGTGGCGTGCCGACGGCCGTGATCCTGTTGTCGCAAGAGCTAGTCGGCTTTGCGTTGGTTTACGGTGCCGCGCTGGTCATGTCGCGGCTGGAAAGACGTTCGGTAGGCGCTTACGGGTTACCGATGAGTGAGGCGCTGGGAAGTAAATTCTGGCTGGGATCCCTGTTTGGCTTGCTGGAAGTCGCACTGCTGATTGGGCTGATTGCTGCGTTCGGCGGGTACTCCTTCGGGAGCCTGGCGCTGCAGGGAAGCGAGATCGTGCAATGGGGGTTGTTTCATCTGCTGTTGTTCTTCTTCGTTGGGCTGTTCGAGGAATTCCTGTTTCGCGGCTACATGCAGTACACCCTGGCAGAGGGAATTGGCTTTTGGCCGGCCGCGATTTTGCTTTCCGTGTTGTTCGGCGGGCTGCACCTCGGCAACCCAGGAGAAGGTTTGGTGGGAGCTGCAGGGGTGGTAGTGGTGGCGATTTTCTTTTGCTTCACACTGAAGCGAACGGGGAACCTCTGGTACGCAGTGGGCTTGCACGCGAGCTTTGATTGGGGAGAAACGTATCTGTTCTCGGTACCGAACAGTGGGACGACCATACAGGGCAGTCTGTCGCACTCCGTGTTGCACGGACCGACATGGTTAACGGGAGGAACTGTTGGGCCGGAGGGAAGCGTGTTCTGTTTTCTGACGATGGCGTTGCAATTTCTGATGGTGATGTGGCTTTTTCCCAAAAAGGACGCAGCGAACAGGCAATCGCAGAATTGAGTGACACCCGCAACGCTTGAGGATTGTCGACGGGCGTCAATTTGGAGTTCTAGAAAGCGCAGCAGTTGAGATCCTTGCTGGCGCATACTTGAGAACGTATGCCTAAGGATCAGTGCACAAGAGCGGAGGCGTGAACCAGTTGCACACCTTGCGCTTCGACCTGGGGCAGCATTTCGCGGAGTACCAGCAGCGTTTCGCTGTGAGGATGGCCGATGGCAATGGCCTCGCCTTTTTCTTTCGCGCCGTGAATGGCTAGTTCCAGCTGGCGGCGAATGGCGCTGGCTTCCTGCACATCATCGAGGAACGGCACATTGCGGTAAGCGCAGGGAACCCCGTCGTGCTCTGCCGCGTCGAAGGCAACGGTTGCTGCCGTAGTGCGGCTATCGATAAAGAAGAGGTGGCGCTTACGAAGCAGGGGCATAAGCTCGGCCATGAGCGCCGGATTGGAAGTAGCGAGCGAGCCCTGGTGATTGTTCACGCCAACCGCATACGGAACGCTGCTGAGCATGCCACCCAGATCGTTGGAAACTTGCAGCGAATTCATTCCGAGGCGCAACTGCCGGGGCTCCGATGCTTCATTACCGATGGATTCCATGGGCAGGTGCAACATCACCTGATAGCCGCGCCGGTGAGCTTCTTCGGCGATCGCGGTGGAGTGCGCGTGAAGAGGAAGCACGGAGAGCGTCAACGGGTAGTGCAGTGCGAACACCTGATCGACGGCCGATGGATCGCTGCCGACATCATCGAGAATAATCGCCAGCTTCGGTGAGGCCGTGGCGTCAGTGCGGGAAGGGTGTGCTGCACGTTCCTTGGACGATCGACGGGCGCGCGCGGCCTCGCGGTACGATTTGATTCTATCGCAGCCGGCCAGGCAGAGAAGCACGGACGCGAGCGTGCAGAAAAAGGCGGCGAGCGTTGCACGCCCAGCGGGAAAAAACTCAACTTTCACGTGAGAGCTAAGCGGCCTTCTTAACCACGGCCGGATTCTTCAGCAGGTCCAGAGCCTTGCGCAGGACCGGATCCTCCGAAGACAGTGGACGGGGCCCGA